>Ga0209952_1001725_pt1 | contig 17761 bp, 20 predicted proteins | sample ThiBiot_750_biof_2_FD_183951 | JGI IMG/M metagenome (GOLD analysis project Ga0209952, IMG submission 183951) | Wastewater bioreactor microbial communities from Cape Town, South Africa - Thiocy_cont_750_biof (SPAdes) | ecosystem: Engineered > Bioreactor > Thiocyanate-remediating >...
AAATGTTTCGAAAAACCATCTGGAAATATGAATGAAGGTTATGGTGTCAAACGTTTCTATTCAATTCCGAATTTAGAACAAAATCGAAATGTATACATGAGAGATGATGTAATGACTTTGATAGCTAATGTTATTTTCAATGAAACTCGACCAGGTTAAACTGAAAAATGATGCTTTGTTTCGTTTATTTTCTTTTGCTTGTTTAGAATCATTAGGATCTGGTGGTACTGGAGAAAAACCGAACGAAGATCTTCCACAGACAGAATCTCTCGACTTATTATTAGGAATCTAACATGCAACGTTATTATCCAAAGAGAATTTTATTTTTTGTGCAAAAAGAAGACATAGGCTAGACTTTTCATTCGTCATTGATGAGTGCAGTTTGTAAATCTTTTAAAACGTATTGTTGGCCTGTTTGTTGATTTTCAAGTGTCGATTCTTGATCTTCACCGGGTCGTTTTACAATGTACTTTCGTTTTTGTTTGTCATTATCCGAATTGGTTCGTGATGATGTCCGAAATTTGAGTGAAATCGAATACCAAAAAACTTCTCGAAGAAAATCTCGTAATTCATTTCGAAAATTATTCGCTGAAAAACAATAGAGAAAGAAATTAATCGCGTGTGCCGTAAATTGAACACTGCCAAGAGAAATTTGAACTAAATATCGGTATGTTCGAAAATCGTCTTCTTTCGGCATACGATGTCGAAAGAAAACAAAATAAATACACGAGGGTAGAGTTAGTAAAACAAATGCGAATGTAATAAATATTAACATGATAGACAATTGTCGATGTCGAGAATATTGATTTGTTGAAGGCAAACGAATACGTGCTGATCGAATTGTAACATAGATAATATATGTATTGCAAATACACATGATTATAAATGGACAAATATTATAAACAACAAGATGAACTCGTTCCCAATTGGGAAATATATAATTCGGATTGGTTTTAGTTGCGTAACATTTAATAGCTGATTTCGATGAATTAGTTCGATAACCATTAAGAAAAAGTATATGGGAATTCAAAAGTAAACAGATAACAGTTAAAATAGCAATATGATATTTCGTACGAGATAATTTGCCGTAGTTCTGTTTCCAAGTTAGAAAATATAAACTCAAACAACGATCTAGACAAGCCAACTAGTTCGAATGTCAATTTCAAAAATTCTTCTTTTCTGACTTACCAATGCTAACAGCTGCCAAACACCAACTCGACAATTGTAAACCAACAAATGTTAAATACGACATAATTCGGCAGTGTATCAATGAAATCTCTTCTAAATTATTGTAATTCGAACTAATTGTAAATTTATAGAAATTATTCAGATTCCATCCGTACAAAGATATTGTATCGCAAACGCTAACTGCAATGAGATATCTCATTGTAACGTAACGTCGAAGATTTCGTCGGCAAAGTATAATTATTGTTAGAAGATTGCCTAATGTTCCAACAATAACAAGAATCAATGAATAGATACTTAAACATCGAATAACTCGTAATTGAAATGATGATGAACTAGTAAGATTGGTGTTACTAAACATTTAGCTGTTCTTTTCTATCGATCGAAAGAAAACAAGGAATTGTAATGAAGACGTGAGAGTAATCTGAGAAAAGAAATATGAATGGCATATTTTTTGTTATTGAGATTATTAGCATTAACTAATGCACGAAGGGCAAAAAAGAAAGAGAAAGAGAGAAAATCGACGACAGCAAACATATTTTTAATCACTTGTGCATGTTTGGTTCGAATGGTATTCTATATTAATGAATTTCAGTTAAAATCGAGAGAAAGAAAATATTTTCTTTTCATTAATTTGATTTTCCGAATGCGAATGTGTGAAATGTGAACAAAAGAAAATTGATTCAGCCGTTTTTCTTTTCTTCTCTATCTCCTTCGGGCTCGTACGCATATCGAATTTAATTGAATTAAACAGACAGATATCCTATGACATGAACAAAAGAATGGCGAGAATTGCCGATTGCAATACAAACGATTTAATTAAAAGACAAAGACAAAGCGATGTTACAGATTAATAGCACCATACGATTGTTTATTTAAACATATGACGGATTAAGTTTTTTCTTTATATTAATGTCTAATGATAGACAAATGTGCAGATCTTTTATTTATTATTAATAAAAGCAAAAGAGGATTGGATCTTGTTTTTAGCGCAGGGTTTATTTCGATGAATAGGGTGGTGGTGGAGGTTCTATATAGTAGACATAAGGCGGCGGTGGTTGTGGTGGCGATTCGGATAATGTTGGCTGAATAATAAGACGCCTTGAATACTGTCGACGATAACAAAAATGACTTATAAATAAAATCATTAAAAACAGTACAACTGAAAATACGATTCCTAAAAAGAAATCTTCAGCCGCGTATGTCGTATTGTCGGACATTTTGAAATAAAAAGGAAATGATGTATTTTAAAGCGTATCGTTTCGTTTTATGGTCGATGATAAGAGAAAAAAGATTTTATTTTATGAGGTCTTTCAAACGTTGATCGATGTAGTCGTCGAGTTTTGTATATTCATGATTTTCGTAGATATTCGAATGAAAAGTTTGTTCGCTTTTTGATATTTGTAAATCGCGGCGTTTTAAATATTCAGCCCAAACTAAATGATCGAACCATTGTTGGAATTTTGTTGGTATGACGACTTCAGCATTGGATAAAGTCTCTTGAATTCGATAATCACGACGATAACGTCGCAAACGACATTGATCTTGTGTTGAATCGAAGAAAATTCGAATATCGAACAGATTTGTTAATTGATCGGATAAAGCAAAGAGTAGAAAACCTTCGACAATGATAATTATGGGTTTATTATTGTTGATTGCGACATCTTTTCGATGGTATCGAGTTGTTTGTTGTGGATTTTGTTTGATTTGATTGAGAAGTAAAAGAAATTTATCGACAGCTAATGTTTCAGGCTCTTCTTCGCTTTGAATTCGTCCCAAAATCGGATGATTGATTGGAATCGAACGAATAAAAAAGTGATCTAATCCAATTGGATATACTGGCGAATGAAGACGATTCGATAGATGCTTAGCATATGTTGTTTTACCACATCCGGATGGGCCAGCAATACCGATGAAGATTACCTGAGAATGATTATTCATTGTTGACATCGCCAATTTTCGGTATCTCAAGAAAAAAAATGTTTTCTTTTCTTTTCTCTCACCTGACTTTTAGTAAACATAATACACTATAGTAAAGAAAGAAACAACACATACATTTTTCATTGGACAATAATATTGATGTAGGTTTTTACCAACTGAATTTTATTGGGTTTTCTTGAAAATAGTATGATTTTTCAGTGATTTCTCATCGTAATGGCATCATCAATACGATTGTGTACTGTCAAAAAATGTGATGAAGCTTCGTGTGCTGTTTGTCACTGTTGTCAAAAGGATCTATGCTTAGACCATTTGAAAGAGCATCGCGATCAATTGAACTCGAAATTGGACCCATTAGTTAATCGTATTAATACATCGATGGAAATATTAAAACATTTTGATGTAAAATCTTCAACAGCTTTTGTAATGATTGATCAATGGCGAGTAGCAGCTCATCAAATAATTGATCAATTTTGTGATAGATTATACAATGAATTGACTGTAGAAAAAGCGAATGAATCGATGAAGAAACTTCATACTACTCGAAATAAATTAAATGAACTTATTCAGAAGCACGGAGCCACACGCGAAAATATTGAAAGTTTAGAAAAAGAACTTTGCGTAATTGAACAACAAATAGATGCTCTTCGAAATACTCAGATTAATTTACGACCGTTGGTTATCGATGAAAATACGATTTTACTAACGAACTCATTTACAAGCTGCTTTATGGAGCCTAATTCAACGAGAAGTTTTCAAATTTTTGTTAAAGTAAATAGATTATTTCAGAAATTTGTAACAATTGATTTAAATCCTAGGCGCTGGAGGGTCAATCAATGACAATCACGGTAAAAAAATTTTCAATTTAATATTCACGATTAGTACTTCAGAAATAAATTGTAGATTAAACCGTCTGATACTATTGAAACAATCAAGCGTGAGGTCGAACGTCGAAAAAGCATTCCTGTTGATCGACAACGACTTGAATATATGGGAAAACAACTTCAAAGTATTTTAAGTTTATTGCAAATAAATTTTATTTTAAGTTTTGTTTTCGACAGATAAGCTTACTGCGGCTAGCTATGATCTGCAACCTTTATGCACAATAAACTTACGTTACAATCTAGTAGGTTGAATCTACTAGAAAAACATAAAGAAACAGAACACATAATTCTTTTCCTTGAAGATATCTATTTTATTTAACAAAAGTCAAATTATTGTTTTTTGTTTATTTTATTAATAATATTCGATAATACAGAGAAAAAAAGAGTTTAATTAAATCTTAATTCATTGAAAAAAGTAAGCGTACTAACAATACTTGTTTGATACATAGTTGTTGTTCGTACGACAGTCATTCGTTCTGCACGTTCAAAATTGGCCTTTGTTCCTTCGTAATAAGTTCCATCAGACAAAACAAATGAGAGTAATTTTGGACATCGAATTCTAATTTTTCGAAAGAAAAACAGTTATTTCAGAAGAACAAAGAAAATAAAATCAGTCTACCGAATATGATCGATAAATTTCGATGAATTTTCACTGTATCGAAGTGATTCCGGATCCCATTGAACTTCTAATCGTGTCAAATGTGGACAATTAATAGCACATGCTTCGAGAATTTGATCGATATGAATACGACGAGATACTTCCTTAAACCAACTATAAGCTGTACCAATAATTAAAATTCTATTCCATCAAATAAAAAGATGAAAAATTACAAACAAAAAATCCGTACTTAATCCGACGAAGAAATCGAATTGATTCGATCCAAAATTGTTCAGAAAGTGCTGTTTGTCCTGTGTAACTCAATGCTTCAAGTCGATAGGTCACCGATGGTGTCGATGTTAACAAACGATGTACAATATCAACATTTAAATTAACTGTATTACTCAAATCAAGCGCTTGACATCCATTTAAAACGCCTCGATCAATAATCAATTCAAGTACTTTATCCGTAAATCCATCGCAATACGGTACAGCTAAATAAGTTAACTTTGAAATTTTCGAAAATAGATCAAGCAATCCTTGTTCTGTTAATTCAGTCGATGAAAGATCTAATTCAGTCAGTTGTGTTGATGTCCAGTTAGCCGTACTGATTGCATTATCATGAATACCTAGAAATAGAACAACACATGGATCTTGTTAAAGTCAATGTCTATGCTCTCACCCGTATTTTGTAATAACAAACATTGCAATTTGTCACAACGTGACATCAGAAGTTTAAAACTCGTTCCTGTTACACGTGTACAAAAATTCAAAGCTAAACATTGCAAATGTATACAACCCGATGCAATTGCTTCGATATGACTATCATCGACAAATGTTACTCCATAGAGATTAATCACGCGTAAATTCGGTGCATGAGCTTTGATCTTACTGATATTAATTGTTTCGTAGTTGTCAGTTTCTTCGGCAGTCGATGCTGCAGATTTTTCGATCGTGCCGATTATATGTAGAGTATTCAATGACGAAAGAAATCCATAGATACGTCGCATAAATCCTTCCAAGAAAATGACTTCCGACAAGCAAATACATAACCGTTTGAGATTACAAGGAAATTCATTGAGATCACTGAAATCATGTAATTGCATTGCAGATGAAAAATCCAATGTTAAATAATTTAAATTCGGACAATGAATAGCTAATTCTCGTAGAACTTCGATGGTGATCAATTCGATAGGTAGATCGATGTAGAGAAGTGACGATGCACAACGTGTTGAAAGTATATGAAGAAATGTATCGATGTGTCGAACGTGAACAGCACCGATATGTCCAGTGGAACATTCAGGTCGGAGAAAAAGTCGTCGCCATAATTGTTGATGATGAGATACGAGCAGATACCATCGTTGACACACACGAGTACATCGAATTAGATCGAGTGGTGCGAGATACGAGAAAACAGAGACAAGAATTGCATCGGGAAGAAAACGAAGTGAACCTAACTTTAAACATATACAAAATAATTCAAAGAAAAATATTTAATTTGGCTTTTTTTTTACTCGACTTGATCGACGTCGTTCAAGATTTCCCATCGTAAAATCTTCGGTAGCATTTTGCTCATCAGTAACAGTCGCCGATCGACTTGCACGATGAGCAGAACCAGCACCATGAGCAATGATTGATAATGTTCGTATGCTATCCATATGCAACTGACACTCTACTCTGTTCTAGATGTCTATCTTGATTCAACTAATCGGTCTGTTTAGTTTATATGTTTATATATATGCTGCATGGATATTTACTAAATACTTTCTTTTCTTCCGATAGATTATCAGTATCTACAATTATTCATCAACACTCCGAGCAGCATCGTCTCGATGACCTTCATGTGACAAAAAACAATTTGTCTTGATGAGACATACGATAGCGACGGACGAAAAAGACCGAAGGAGACATTAAATCCAACAACTAATATCAACTGTAAATGACTTAACAGGTGGTTTTACTTAGAGAAAACAGTATTGATTGATTGATAATCGAGAATATATATCAAACATTTGGTTACATTTATTTCCGAATGATATCATTTTTTATTTCATTTGAAGATACGTGAAAATTTATCGAAATGTCTTTATTAGTAACGACAGTTAGGTCGTTTTCTTTCTTCTTCTTCTTCTTCTTCTGCTACAACATTGTCAACACATTGAAAGTTTTTTTTTTTTCTTCATTAGTAACTACGATGAATACACTTTAGTTTGAAGAGAGGCAGACACCTTATCAACCTTAACAATTTCAATGTATAGTTAACAAGAGTAAACAGTAACAAACGAAGCAAACAAAAAAAAAGCGAGTTGTCATGAAGATCGATTTATTTCAAGCTGAAACAGTTACATTTTTCGAGTGAAACTTCTCTTCTTTTTTTTTCTCCTCGCTCATAGCAACGAAACAAACAACTATTGTGGTTGCAATTCTTTTTTCTTCGTCGTCGTTGTCGATGTGTTCTTTATAAAAGAATTTGATGTTACCTAAGAAACAGTACGATGAAATAATGTTGCCAACAACATGAAGAGCAAATGTAGAAAAAAAAAGAGAAAAAAAATGAGAGAATCTACGTTCCCTATATAAACGCATGTATATCTATGTCGACAGTCGTTCGTCTCTCTCTCGAAGTTTTTTCAACATCAATTTTATTCGTCGTCGAAGCAACAACTAACAAAGATGCGTGAAATCGTACATAGTAAGTTCAGAAGAAAAGAAAACGTCGAAACTCTATCTACGATCTGTGATATTTTATTATTAAAATAGTGCAAGCTGGTCAATGTGGTAACCAAATTGGTGCCAAAGTACGAAACGAAACGAAAAGAAAAGGATAGAATAATTTCTCTTCTCCTCAATTTAGTTCTGGGAAGTCATCTCAGATGAACATGGTATTGATCCAACTGGTACATACCATGGTGATTCCGATCTCCAACTTGAACGTATCAACGTTTATTACAATGAAGCTGCTGGTAACTAAGGAAATGATTTGATTTTCAATACTATGTTTGTTGTCTAGGTGGTAAATATGTTCCACGTGCCGTTCTCGTCGATTTAGAACCAGGTACTATGGATTCAGTTCGATCAGGTCCATTCGGTCAACTCTTTCGACCTGATAACTTCGTTTTTGGTCAATCTGGTGCCGGTAACAACTGGGCTAAAGGTCACTATACCGAAGGTGCTGAACTCGTCGATTCAGTTTTGGATGTTGTACGTAAAGAAGCTGAATCATGCGATTGTCTTCAAGGCTTTCAATTGACACACTCACTTGGTGGTGGTACCGGATCCGGTATGGGTACATTACTTATCTCAAAAATTCGTGAAGAATACCCCGATCGTAAGTGTATTGTATTCATCGGCAATTGAAATCATTATATTTTCCTTTTCTTCTACAGGAATTATGAACACATTCAGTGTTGTCCCATCGCCAAAAGTCTCTGATACAGTCGTCGAACCATACAATGCCACACTCTCAGTCCATCAATTGGTCGAAAATACTGATGAAACATATTGTATCGATAATGAAGCTTTATACGATATCTGCTTTCGTACATTGAAATTGACAACACCAACATACGGAGATCTCAACCATCTTGTCTCAGCAACCATGTCAGGTGTTACAACTTGCCTTCGATTTCCAGGTCAATTGAACGCTGATTTACGTAAATTGGCTGTCAACATGGTTCCATTCCCACGTCTTCACTTCTTCATGCCTGGCTTTGCTCCACTTACATCACGTGGCTCACAACAATACCGTGCTTTAACAGTACCTGAACTCACACAACAAATGTTCGATGCCAAGAACATGATGGCTGCTTGCGATCCACGACACGGTCGATATCTCACCGTTGCCGCCATCTTCCGAGGTCGTATGTCGATGAAAGAAGTCGATGAACAAATGCTCAATGTTCAAAACAAAAACTCATCATACTTCGTCGAATGGATTCCAAACAACGTTAAAACAGCTGTCTGCGATATTCCACCACGCGGTCTCAAAATGTCAGCTACATTCATTGGTAAGATAATTATTGTGAGATTCAAGAAAAAAAAACAAAACTCTTTTTCCTTGTTCATTGAATAGGCAACAGCACAGCCATCCAAGAATTGTTCAAACGTGTCTCAGAACAATTCACAGCTATGTTCCGTCGAAAGGCCTTTCTTCACTGGTATACTGGTGAAGGTATGGACGAAATGGTAAGTTCGATTGCTAGTGAACTCAATCCGGTAATCGTCTATTGTCTTCATAGGAATTTACTGAAGCTGAATCTAACATGAACGATCTCGTCAGCGAATACCAACAATACCAAGATGCCACTGCTGAAGGTACATTTCGAAATCGAATTTTACTTTTGATTTTTTATTAATTTTTTTCTCTTCTTTCGTTTTTGTAGAAGAAGGTGAAGGTGGTGAAGAAGAAGGCGAACAAGAAGGTGCCTAAATCAGCCAATAAAACAAACACACAATCCATTTCTATCATCATTATTATCAAAAAATAACAGTTCAATAAAACAAAAACGATTTTTCTCTAATTTTTATCGTAATAACATCCTTCGAATCTCTTTTAGTTTTCTTTATTTGTATGAACATTTCTTTTTTTTTGTCTTTTTCTGTCTCGAAACAAAACAAAACATGTCTTTTTTTGTATACGAATAACTTGTATATGAAAAAGAAATTCGATCAATAAAAGAGACCAAGATAATCAAAAAAAAAAATTACGTGAACTTTTTCTTTTCTTCTTTACCGAGTTTCCATCGGCAACAGAAAGAACATGTCGAACCTCTATGCAACGGAAATATTGATTGGTTGAGAATGTTTTATCTTCCTACGACGAAGAAGAAGAAGATGGTGAATGTTTATTTGAGCAATATACTCAACGTAGATATGTATGAACTACATACACAATCGGTACTTGTAACACATCTGGTGAAACAAAAGCGAACATTGAATGTATACTTGAAATCATGTTGACATATGTCCCAATTCGATTTCATGACCTTCGATTTTGTTTATTCGAATCGGAGGAAGAGAAAGAAAGTGAGACATATTACTAATCCTTTCATCAATATACCTTTTTGGTTTGGTCTTTTTTTTGCTCCTTTATTTCTCTCTTCAACATACAATTAAATCAATAGAGTTCTCTCATCGGAAGAACCACCTTCAATCAAAATCTAGAATAACAACATATGTCATAAATACTTGTCACCTTTAATATCGTGCTGTGAGATCTTATTTCTTTTTTATTTAGTCGTTAGCGTCGTTTGATGACTGTACATAAAGATAATTCCCTTTTCTCTTTTTCCTTTTCTTCGACTAATCTGTCTTGAAGAGAGACCTGCACGGTATCGCTCAATTGAGCAATGCCCTTTTTGTACATTGGCATCGGCATACACAACGTAGAAGAATAGACGACGAAGAGAAAAAAAAACCGCACAATAGTTTATTCTGATCAGTTGTTGCTTGCCTTTTTTTTTCCTCTCGTTCTCGTTCTCGTCCGTTTTTTCTCCTCTTTCTCTCGTCATCGTCACAACATGCACACAAGACGATAGTAGCCAAAAAAAAGGAAAAAGAGAGAAAAAAAACGAAGAAGAACGAGAAGAAGAAAGATTCTTTCTGTCTATGTTGTGTATGCATTAAGCTGCTGTAGTAATGGTGAGAGTTTATACTCGCATCGATCGTCGACAGAAAAAGAAGAAAGAAGACCCTGAAATACACAACAAACGTTTCTTTCTCTACATACTGAGACATTCGCAGATCCCAGTGATGATGCTTTTTGCTGTTATTTTCTTTCTAGATATTAATAATGCATTATTTAGCATCGATTGCTCTGATTTGTATATTGATTAAAAATCTTCATAGTCAAGTAGCTTTCGAAAATTTATGCTCGACTGAAGTTCGAACAGGTGGATTATCGTCGGTCGATGGCAGTGATGAATTCGAAATTGATATTGATGAAGGAAATTTTTTGAATGATGAAACAATTATCTGTAAGAAAATAACCTTCGATCTATGACTGATAAATGACTTGTATTGTTTGCTTTAGTATCGATCAAACAAAAACGTTCGAATTATGGCATTAATGAGTTTGCTTTACGAGCGTTTGATGAAGATGATAATGTTATCGGACGGTTCGATGATCAACAAATAGGCAGTCTAGTTATTCAACATCATACTTGTTCCAATGGTGCTGGTGTAAGAAAAACAATCGATATGATTATTCTGTGAAACTGAAAGAATTCGTATTTTGTTTAGGTGATTTATGTTGATAAAGCAGACAAACGTAGCTATAGTAAAATACCCGTTACGTGGAGAGCAACAAACGTACCTTCGACAACAAATCGAATCTTTTTCCGGTAAAATTCAGTGATTTCTACTGTTGATTTTGCTATTTGAAAATACATTTTCAGTGCGGATATACTTTCCAACGGGCAAATCTATCGTGTTAAATCATCGCCATTAACACGTCGTTTAGCTTATGGTCAAAATGCCGATCATGAAGAACTCTCAGTCGATATCGATCGATGTGGTGAATCACAAGGCTGTTTAATTGTTCCACAATATTGCAACAATAATGCCAAATGTGAATACGCACTTTCATGGGAAGGACTCGATGCTAATCGAGTTCGATTTCATATCGTCGCTCGAGCGCATGGTTTTGTTGGCGTCGGATTTTCTACCGATGAAAAACGAGGCGATGATCAAGTTGTTCTTTGTACCAAAGATTCTCTCGGTCATGTTTACGTTCGTAATACGTACGTCGGTGGTCAAACACCGCAATACATTTCTCGCGATCGGCCATCGTACGGCATTCGAAATACATTCGGCTATGCGAACAACACGCATATCGTTTGTAAATTCGAACGTACATTAACATCACAATCGGAAAATCCTGGTGATAATGACGGCAAATCTCATGATAATGTCGATCGAAATAAATTAGTCAATTTAAAACAACCGCATTTTATGTATCCGATCTATATCGATCAAGATCTCTTGACACCACAAGGCATGCGAGTACCTGCTCAAGATATTCCGATTGTCAATAATCATCCGATTGATTTCGAACGACGACTTTTACCCAAATCACATCCACGAGCTGGATCGATTCTTGGAAAATTTCATGGTGAGAAGAAGAAAATAGGTTTTTTGTTCGTACGAGTTTTGTGTTTCTTTGTTCAGCAATTTTGAATATCATCGCTTGGATTCTTCTTGCGTCGGCTGGCGTTCTTGTCGCGCGTTATTTCGACTCGATTTGGCCCGAATATGAACGACGTGTTGTCGTTGATAACAACGGTGTTGTCACCGGACAAAAACTACAACGACGACGACGTGTCTCGTTTTTCAATGTAAAACAATTCAAAGAAAAAAATAAACAAGCAAAAACTCATTTTTTTTCTTCTTCGTCTAGATTTTTCAACCGATCTTAGTTACAGTCGCAATTATGACATGGATTGCCTTTTTCTGCATTCTCTGGGAACTCGATTGGAAATGGACAACAGGACATCATGAATTATGGCATTCGATTCTCGGTTTGATCGTACTTGTTTGTGCTTTTCTCGGCGTAGGATTTTCTAAAAAAAAAACTTTGATATTCTAATCGAAAGCTTTGTTTGTAGCCAATCGTCGGCGTTCTACGTCCAACACCTCGTACAGTTCGTTATTGTCTCTGGTATTGGATTCATTGGTTAATCACAACAATCGCTCTATGTCTTGCTGTGCCCGTTATCTTCTTGGGCATGGATAACGCACGTTTAGATCTATGGTCATGGTGTTCATGGCTTTTATTTGGTTGGTGCATATTTCATTTTATCATTCAATTGATCTTCGAAATTCATGCGTGTTGTTATGCAAGACAAAACTACGAACGTAAGAATTCGAGAAACACGAAATTCTGTTTGACTAATTTCGTCTTGTTTTTAGCTGTGGACGAGGCTGATTATTATCCGGAAAAACATCCCGATCAACGATTAAAACGTGAACGTGTACCGGTAAATAATTGATTTTAGAATTTGGAATCAAGAATTCGATGAGATTTTTCTTCTAGGGTGCAACATGGAAACCGGCTTTATTAGGAATTTATATCTCAGTTACATTTATCGTCGTCGTAGTTCTTATTCTTGCTGTTATCTTCTATCAAGGCTATTGAAATCGAACTACTACAGAACAATAAATCTAACCAAGGACTCTCATTTTGTTTTTTCGTGTTCATATTTAATATTAGTCTAGACATGTGTGTGCGTGTGTTGCTTGTAGATCTTTTTGTTTGCCTCCTTTTTAAAATTTTAAACAACAGTATTGGAAAGTTAAAAATAAAAATCAATTTTTTCATGTGTGTAACAGTGAATCTATTGATCGATTTGAATTCGTCGAGAAAAGGAACGAATGATGATCTGAATATTCGTCGAAGAAGACAAAGCGCTTTTTCTTCTTTTCTGTTCGAATATAATTCGACTGACCTTCATTATTTCATTTTTCGTTTTGTTTTTCCCTCGATCATCATCATGAAAGGTATTATTGGAGCTCTTGCTCTACTTGCAATTGAATTAACAACCTGTTTGCTTTCGTCACGTTGGCATTTCATCGATGTTAACAATTCGCAAATATGTTTCAAACCATTCTTACAAAAATATCAGACGAATGTTCGACATCATCAATTTTTAAACGTCGGTCCAATCTATTCGACACGTACGAATCGATTCGATCGAGTGCCGCATCATTTTATGTCGAATCATGGAACAATTGAATTACCATTATTAATTGCTGGCGTGGCTTTGATTTTTACAGCCGCTATAGCTTTGTCGATTGTCGAATTTTGTGCAAAGAAATTCGGATATAAAAGATATCATATGTGGTTACATTTGATAAATGTTATTCTTTTGACAATTAGTCTAATTTTGTTGATTGTTGGATTTTATTTGCTACAACATTTCACTCAACAGCCGTTAAATGGTGCGGCTGCATTGGGTTTTTTCATTGGTATTTTGTTTATTGTTGTGTTAGTTACATTTTCCGGACGAGAATTTTGGACATATTATGCTAAAACAGATAGTTATGATATAGTTAAACTTATAAACTAGCTTTTGCTGTTGTTATTGTTGTTCCTTTCTCGAAATAAAAAAACAAACATCTGAAATCAGTTGGATTTCTAACTCATTAGTGAATTCAATCGAGTAGAACTAATTAAAAAACGATTTCAACTCGATGAAAAGCTCGTTGGTTCTTTGTCAGTTAGGTTTTCCTTCTCTTGATGATGACATCATTTTCTCATTTCAAATCGATATTTAATTCCTCATTCGAATTCTACGGTCTTTCGCAATGGTTATTCGAGTCAATGCCAAATAATGTCGATCTCAATCCGCAGAATATCAATCGATCGAATACCGACTGGATCTTTCATCGACACAATGCTCGATCGATATTCATCTGTAGAAAACACAATCGTTGGTCATCGGCTTACACAACGATTCTATTTCGTGCGCGATTAGATCGACAAATCGGTCGAATACAAATGAAAATCTTCGAACAAGCTTGTCACTCGTGTAATACGTACATAGCCGGTCTATTCGATGATAGAGAAATAAAAAAGATCTTCTATTGGTTGTATATTTGGATATTGAAAACATTTTATCATATTCAACTTGCCGATGATGTCAATCGAAGAAATAACAACAGACAAAGTCAATATCTGCATGATTCAAATCGATGTGACAGTTGCCGAATTGGCTGGTGTAAATATACACAACGAAAACGACATACGATTATGTTCGAATAAATGAAAAATGCCGTGTTTTCCCTGGATTTTGTCAATAGAAAAAAAAACAAACTTCTAGATATTTGTTTTTGTAAACACAAACGTGAATCTATAATTAGCATGAGAATAAAATTATTATTTCGCTTTATCCTTGACGAACAGAACATGACTAATGATTAACTTCGAAAGAAGAAAAAATAAACGTAATTTTTCGATGAATAAAAACGACAAGTCATTTGGTAAATTAGATATGCTAAAGGCAGACGAACAGCCCGTTCCATTCAATCAAATTCAAGGCATTGCCTCGGACAATGTGCCGGCTTATTCGAATGAGTCCAATGATTTTATTTCGTTTGACGCGTGTTTTATTCGAGGAATTTATACAGGTTATAAATGGCAATGCGTTGAATACGTACGTCGATGGTTATTATTGAGAAAGAGTTGTATTTTTTCGAGTATTTCATCGGCTGCTCGTATGTGGACGAATTTGAAATATATCGAACGTGTAACCGACGGTCGACAATTTCCATTGAAAACCCATTCGAATGGTTCAGAAGTGAGACCAATTCGCGATGCTTTATTAATCTATCCCGATGCCGATCACAGTCCATTTGGACATGTAGCAGTGATTGTTGATGTTCGAAATGATTGTATTCGTATAGCTGAACAGAACCATCGATTTCATTCGTGGCCCGGTGATTATTCACGAGAAATACCGTTGATTGAACGACAGGGTCGATATTTTATCGACGATCCGTATCAGAAAGTGTTCGGTTGGATGGAAATTATGAATAACGAACAATTGAAACCGTTGAATTCAAATGATTCTATCCTATCGAAATATCAGCAAATACAACCGATGGTTAAAATCGAACGATGTTTTCCATCGAACTCGAAACATGCCAATTGTTTTTATTATAAAGTTAATGAAGATTTTTTTCTTAAATTAAGTCGAATGTCGAATAAATTCTATGGATTATGCTTGCAAACAATTGAAAATATTGTTTTCAATGATAATTTACTTATGGCTTTGCAAATTAGCGACGTATTCTGGTCGCGTATTCGACATTCGTGGGTTCACGAACGACACGATGATATAATCGATTATTTAGACTTCCGATTCGATGGACACAATCTTCGTTTTTGTCCATTTCGAAGTCAACATCCATTAGCCATTCTTCAATGTGCGATTAAAAAAGAACATCTCATACAAACAATGAATTTCGATTATGAATTCACATCGAGTTTTCAATTATATCGTCTTCTTGTTCGACATTGGAAACGTTTGAATTCGAATCATAATAATCGATGTGTACATATTTTAATTGATGATTATGATAGAGATATGAATGTTGTTTTATTCATGAAGAATATAATGAAAGACGCTGGAATTCAATCGAAACTTTGTTTGTTCGGCAAGGATTTGTTTTGGAAAGATAAACAAATTGTTGATCAAGATGGAGAACGAATTAAAATTGTTTGGAAAGTTTGGAATTGGGAAATTGTTTATCGAAATGATTGTCAAGATAGACGAGATCGACCATGTATTGCAGATATTTTACTCGATAAACAAATTCGAATTCTTGAACCAATATGGAAATCGATTGCATATCATCCACTTTTCCTATCGATTCTCTGTGCAATGTTTCCGAATGATCTTCCTATTTCACAAGAATCATCATCGGAATATTCGCATCTGAATATTGTCTGTTGGATGATCAACAGTATCTTTTCAGGTTTCAATTTATGTCATGAAAAACGAAACGCTCATGATTCACACGAATCGCTAACGCATTGTTGTTTGTTTTGACTTGTAAATAAAAATATATGACCGTAAGAATACATTCACGGTTCGTTCGTTTTCAAATGTACCTAGCTATAAATAGCGATTAGTTGAACAGTCAGTCCACTTGTCGATCGTATATTTATTCGAAATAGACGACCTCTTTTCTTATCAGAAATAAACTAGATCGATGTGAATATCTATTCTCTTTTCTTTGTATCGACATGAAAGCGAACTGATATGAATCGAATGACCTTGGATATTAACGGTATAGCTTACGGGCAATAGATTATTCTTTTTATTTTGAACAATAAAATCGATTGACTTTCGTTTTCTTTTCATTCGATTCGAAATTGTGACGAAGTTAACATTGATCAAACGATGATTTTGAATATTGGTGAATATCTTAAAAGTCGATTTACGACACTTAAACCGCCATTAATTGCTCCGGAAAATCCAATAAAACTTCTACGAATGCTCAATTGTCGTCATATAACATTTTTCTTCATCGGATTTCTCGCATGGACATTTGACGCATTTGATTTCTTCTGTGTTTCATTGAATATCACTGCAATAAGTCATACATTTAACAAATCAACAGCTGATATAACATGGTCAATCGCTATTACTCTGATGCTTCGTTCTGTTGGCGCAGTTATCTTTGGTATTACAGGCGATCGGTACGGACGAAAATGGCCGTTTATTATTAACATTATTTTATATGCTGCCGCGGGAATTGCAAGTGGATTTAGTCGAACATTTAGTCAATTCATTGCTTTTCGTGCAATATTCGGCATTGCAATGGGTGGAATCTATGGAAATTGTGCTGCAACGGCACTTGAAGATGCGCCGATTGTTACACGTGGTCTTCTTTCAGGTTTATTACAGCAAGGATATTCATTTGGTTTTCTTCTAGCAGCTATATTTAATTTTATCATTACTGATCATCAAAAATACGGTTGGCGAGCTGTTTTTTGGTTTGGTGGTTGTCCACCATTATTAATTGCTCTTTGGCGTGCATTTCTACCTGAAACCGATGCATTCTTACGTGTTAAACAAGCACGTGAAGAAGCCGATCGGTTAGATCATCCAAATGAAGTAAAACCAAGTTCGATGCATGTATTTCTTCATACAGTTCGTCCTGCATTACGTGATCATTGGCTGATGCTCATTTATTTAGTTTTAATGATGACAGGCTTTAATTTTCTATCTCATGGTAGTCAAGATTTGTATCCAACATTTCTTGAAACAAGTCTCGAATTCTCATCAACACTCGTTACAATCGCAACAGCTGTTGCAAGTTGTGGTGCTCTCATTGGTGGAATAACATGTGGCTATTTTTCGAGTTTCTTCGGTCGACGTTTATTAGTACTGATTACGTTAGTGTTAGGTGCAACACTCGTACCAGCCTATACACTTCCTGACAACAAAGCGATTATAATCGGTGCATTTTTTCAACAAATGTGTGTTCAAGGTGTTTGGGGCGTCGTGCCTATTCATCTTATGGAACTTTCTCCAGTACAAATTCGTTCATTTGTCGTTGGAGTTTCATATCAACTCGGTAATCTTATTTCATCGGTTTCGTCAACAATTGAAGCTAAAGCCGGCGAACATTTTCGAACTAAATCTTCAGG
>Ga0209952_1001736_pt1 | contig 17685 bp, 14 predicted proteins | sample ThiBiot_750_biof_2_FD_183951 | JGI IMG/M metagenome (GOLD analysis project Ga0209952, IMG submission 183951) | Wastewater bioreactor microbial communities from Cape Town, South Africa - Thiocy_cont_750_biof (SPAdes) | ecosystem: Engineered > Bioreactor > Thiocyanate-remediating >...
ACATTTCTTGTTCAATTTTATTTGATGGAAAATGATTCGTCGATAATGTCCAACACAGCATTGAATTTAAAATGTTTTTCTTTAATCTATGATGGATTAATTGATGGATCTTATGATGAGATTTGTTCACTTCTTCAACGTATGATTCATTTACAAGAATTAACTTTATATTTACGAATTGGTTATCAAGGTGTATTTCTCCATCCAATTGATCTGATCAATCAATTCTCAACATATTCATCTCAACTTCGATTGTTTAATTTTTATGTTAGTGCCGAAAATCATCATGAACATTTACTGAGTTATTTGAACAAAGGTGAAATGAAACAAACATTTCTCAATAGAAAATACAAACAAATCTTGAATATTCTTCCTACACGTGTAAATCGAAGTACATATCATGTATTTACACTTCCTTTTCAATTTGTTAAATTAATGCTAATCGGAAGTGAATTGCCCGATATAAAATTTGATTGTGTTACAGAATTATCGATAGAAGAAGTAGTTCCATTTCAAAACAAATTCTTCGTTCGAATATCCAAATGTTTTCCAATGTTGAAACATTTCTCGGTATCAAATTCTTCATCAATATTATCGAATCAAACGACAGCCGCTGAAAATATTCCGAGAGATTCAATCATCGAATATCCTCACTTGATTTATTTCGAACTTGTACTCAAATCATCGATCAATTTCTCAATGAAAACAAAACACATCTTCCTCGTTTGGGTCACTTGACTATTCAATATGAAGACTTAAGAAATGTTACTCAAGATTTTACACGAGAAGCAACACGATATAACTGTGCGAATGTCACTAAACTAACTACTTATCGAGAGATGGTTGGTTCCAAACAATTTCATCTCTATTTTCCTTTGCTTTGATGTCATTGGTGTGAACAACAAAAGACAATCAAACAAATATTCTCATTCTATATTTTATTGAAAATGAAAACGATTGCAAAAGAAAATGATTAAAATAAACATGTTTGAGAAAGAAAAATGTTTTTTTCAGTTTATACTTGAATTGCTTGTGCCACGTTATCGTCATCGTCATTAAGCCAGGGGAGAGAGCAGTTGAAAATACAGAAATAAATAGAGATAGAACTGCAGTGAATATCATTTTATTTCTTTACAGAAAAAAAAGAGAGGGTGGGGTGTTGAGGAGTGAATATTTGATACCTATTTCTTTTTCTAGTGCTTCGTTTAAAAGGAGATAACGTTGTTTATCTGCTTTTAAATTTTTTGGTTTGTTTCGGCCATTTCATCTGCGGTGAGATTTGGATTAGTTAAATTGCTCTCTTCATGAGCCAAAGCATTTTCAGTATCACGAATATATCCTTCATTAATTGTTATCTAAACCACGTTAGATTTTATAGTTTTAAATGATATTTCTCAAATTATTACTTGAGTTTGAAGATGATCGATTTCACTCATTTATGGAAAAACAATATGTTTATCAATTGTTTTGATTAGATTTGCGATTTCTCGAAAGAAACTAAAAAATAGCAAAATTCGTTCTATGACTTCTTAAAAACACGATTTTTTTGTTTTTTTTGCATGATTAGATAGACGTTGACGAGCTGATTAAACGTAACTAAGACTCGATCGATTCGTCCCATTTTCAGTCAGTTTGAATTTGAAAAGAGATTGAAGTAATTATAATATAATTATGAAACAAATAAATTGTTCTTCTTCTTCGGAGATATTTCAACATAGAATTTTAGAAAATATAAACTCCATAATGAATTATGCATCTCATTAAAGAAATAGAGCTAATTAATTTTTATGGGGATTAGTATATTCGATTAACAGTCATTTCATTCATTCAGTCAGTTCTTTAAACGCACAATTCTTTCAATATAAACTGAACACATAGAGTACTCGTAAATCACTGTTCACCATAATAATGAATGTAAGCCGCACCTCGTCGTTCGTCCGTATCCCTGCGGTCCGTCGCTCACGACTCGAGCGGCTCAATCTTTCTTTCTTTATAACGCATATACAAAATTTCGATGGAAATGCACCTTCAAATATCATCGAATGAAATTCAACATTATAATTTGGATTGATATATTCTCTTATTGAATAATTAATACTTAATTGATGATTTTTTGTAAATATTACAGCAATGAATGTTCATGTTGGTACATACCATTAATGGCTGATACTTGTTATTGTTGTTGATAAGAGAAATATGGAAACACCTGTGATCATTCGAGAAACAACACCATAAAATCCTATTATACAACAGATCCACGAAATCTTACATATCATTACAAGTAATCGTAAACATCGATAATTATGAATTAGTAAGAAACAACGACTGAATTCATTTTGAATACACCAAAATAAACGATGTATTCGTTGAAATAAAAAATGAGATTGTAATGGAGAATTATCAATTGGAGGAAAAATTTTGAAGACAGAAAACTTTCCAAGAACAGATAACTGTAGATTAAACAACGAATCAAATCGGAAATTACCGACCCATCACAAAAAAATATTCAAAAACAACTTCTTCCATCAGTCGAAAACAAATAAATGATTCATGATCGAACTATATATTGTCACCAACACATTATTTCACATTTTTATTTTGTGAAAGTTGATTTGGTTCGTTTGAATTAGAAGATGATGGAACGCCCTCAAAATGCTAACTATATTCATGTCACAATTGCATTACATGATGTTTTGTTTGACTTCGTTCAGGTTAATCGAATATTTAATTAACTGTCAATGTGATTTATAAAAGATCACAAGAGATCAATAATGTTGGCAACTATCCTAAAATACGTGTATTTTCTGTTGCACTTGGGATTGCATTGAATTGGTCAGTCAGCTGTTTGCTGGCTTTATGGTTGTCCGATTGGGCTCATTTCAACGAGTTAAGATGGAACACACCGATTGAATTATGGATGCCACAACTAGCAGTCAAAGATTATAATATTCCATATCTTTTACTTAATTGAATGCATATCATTCACTTCTATTCAATTCAATGATCTACCCATTAATTACACGTACTGTTATCTATGAAGCCATTTGTTATCAACGAGAAACTAATCGAGATTTTAATCGGAATTATTATACTTGTTCTTTTTCAAACAAAAATGATTACGTATTGAAGAAAAATTTCGAATAATCGAACAAATACTTTAACTCATTTTTTGCAATTTCCATTCGGTTTTGTTCAAGTACAATGTTTTTCTTTAGTCATTAATTTGATATTGTGATATAGTCTAGAATCAGTTAGCTACATTTACACGTGATACAACGAAAGTTTATGGTTTTTTATGGATTCGTTGGCATCAAACATTATCTGATGTTGCTTATCAACAATAAATAGAATTTCAAGGCCCTCTTTTACAATAAAAACACTGAATTCGATGATTATTTGTGTCAGCAACATTGAGTTGATCTAATCGATCTCCTTAACCATTACCACCGACTATTGTTTCCATCTGCAACTGTGTTCTACTTCAGCGTAATCATTCCAGCCAATTGGAATTGTTGATGGCAAACGATGTGAAGATGAATATTTTTCAGATATGTTTGTTTTCGATAATTGACGTAAATAACGATTTTTATGTGTTAATCACATATGAATTTGTGGAATATGATCACCTTTTATAACATTCATGAATATAGATAAGACATTCTCATTAGGTTTTTCAATACGTTTGAGTAGATGTTTTGTAAGTGAACTTTGTTCGTTGAGATTGCCATCGTCTGCTATAGCTCCATCTGAACAAGAGAATAAAATTAGTGATTGATTTCCAGACATGTTTGCAGGTTTCTCCTGTTCACTTCTTGGCAAGACTTCACTTCGAGATCGTCTGTCAATGAAACAACGAGAACTTGATTCTTCGCAAGCTCGACAACAATTTAAAATGAATATTGTTGCAAATGGTCGTCTAGAAATCATATCATCAAGGATATGTTGAACATTGAACGCCTTTTCATATATTTTATCTTTATACTCATAATTCATTGGTAGAAGATAGTTTCTATTCTAAAATCCATTTTAATAGAACTTTGAAATTGCATTTTCGAGTCGAAACATTAACCGCTAACGGTATTCCATAAGCAGCAAAGTAAAACAAGACTAAATCGCCTCTTTCTATTGAATATTCAACGCGGATCAAAATACGTTGAAAATCAGTATAAGTTAAATTTTATTTTGGAACTCCAACAATAAAACCAATTCGTTTGAGTGAATTTGCAACATTGTCAGCGTTCTTTATAGCATTTTCTAAACTATTATGATATGAAAAATATTTCTCAATGCCAATAACAAGTGCAAGTCGACGCATTGGCTCATTTGACATTCTTGCTATTTCGGGTTACCGGATCATCGCCAATAAGACTTTCGCCAGTTATTGGCGAAAGACAGGAGGTATACTGGCGAAAGTGAACTTAAGTTTCGCCAATATTGGTGATCGTCCACTGAATAGAATGGCAATTCAAACAAACTTTTATTCATGTTATTAAGTAAAGTGGACCTTCGCCACTGGCGAAAGTTCATTTTGCGAAAGTCCTATTGGCGAAGTTCCGGAATCCCGCTATTTCAGTTGACTCTTATCTTAAAGAATAATTTTATAAAAAATTAAGTTTTTTATTTTTGTTTATTATTTTGCAACATTCTCGTGACGAAAAGAAGAAAAGATGTCATCAGATATATTACGACATGTTTTACATATCAGTGAAGCACATCATTTATTGAGGGTGAGGACGACAAGAATATATAAGATGAAATTTCATATTATTTTCTGCGATGCTGATATTCTCTGATTTGTCTATAATTTTAGATTTTAATTTATCACCCTCGAGTTTTTCTTCGTGCAATGCGTCCTTTCTATCTACCTTAGATAATCGTTGCCACTGCCAAAGCAAATGGCAAATCACATACTTGCTTTGAAAGACTTGTAGTTAGTTATCGTCTGCAATCGTCTTTGGAATTTGTACAACGTCCACATAGTAGACGTATTTCACCTCAAAGTGAATTATAAATTGTTAATGTCCTTCTTAATCGTACTTTTTGTACTGTACAAGTCACTATTTTTGATAATATAACTATTGAACAACAAGTGCGACTTGTTGCTAGTTCTTCGATATTTATTCACGTGAGCGACTCCGGTTCTCATCATTTTATACGGCTGCCCGATAATGGAGCATCTGTAACTATCCATAACGATAACAAAAATTTTTTCGTATTTGAATCCATTTTCGGTACTGTGTCTGTAGAACGACATCTGTCGGTATGATGAGTCTTGCACAACATCGATGAGTACGTGGCAGATGATTCATTTTGTTCTGTCCTTAAATTGAAGCAACAATAGTCAGAAGACTATACTTATCAACAAATGAATTCGACTAATAGTCAAAAGGTGCCACCAGTTAATATCCTTCTATGTGGTCTTCGTGGAGCTGGTAGTTTCTTTTTCTTTCAAAATCACGGAATCTACTTCTTGTTGTTTTTCAGGTAAAACAGCTATTATTCGTGTTATAAAAGATGGCAAATTCGATCAAAGCAATAGTTATCCGACTATAGGCGTTGATTTTGAACGTGTTCACATAGGTAAAGTGGTTCTAAGAGCATGGGAACCTGGTGGACGAGAACGATTTCGTGTAATAAGTCAATCGTATTATCGAACTGCAAAAGGTTTCATTTTCCTTGTTGATTCGAATGATCGATGTCGAATGAATGAAGCACGACAAGAACTGCATCAGATGAAAAACGAAGGAAGACTCGATGGTAAACCTATTCTGATTCTTGCCAATAAACAAGATTTACCTGATGCAATGTCAATCGATGAAATTCGAAATGAACTTGCTTTGCATGAACTCGACGAAAAAATTATCTGGCATTTACAAGGTGCATCTGCTGTTCGAAATCAAGGTATTCAAGAAGGATTTCAATGGATAGCAGATCAATTCGTCACATCATTTGATGTTATGCAACCTATTTTGGAAACTATCAATGATTCAGTCAAGATCAAAAATCAGCTTTTCACGGCATTTTCTTGGGACAATTGGACAAATCGTTTTAAACGATGTTTGGATTTTGTATCATATCTTCTATACTTCAAATAAATATTTTGAGTTTAACATAAAACTAGTGATCTCTAGACCTGCGACTGTTGAGGTTCAATAGTGTCAACAAATAATAAAGTGCCGAGAGAAAATAGAATGGATAAATGGAAAAAATATATATAGAACTATTTGGACTAAACCGACATATGCGTATAGAGATGATTCTAACATAGCATCTGGGATAATCCATTTGTTCATACGGGTGCATGATGTAAGGAGAATTTCCGATGTAATATGTAAACAATTTCAAAGTCATTTATATCCATAATCCTTTCTTTGTAGAAAAAAGTAAGAGAAAATCCATACACATACTATAGAGAAAAGAGAGAAGCGCGAAATCAAAACAAAATATCAATGACTTTGAGAGACAAAAACTAAAGATAACGATAAAAATATTTTTAAATGGAGTAATCCTAAATCTTGCATTGTGATAACAGTATTTCTCCATACTTCTCCTACTATATAAAATGGTTCGTTTTCTCTGCATTGACACTATACCAAAAACTGAATGAAACATCAACCGAAAATTATGGTCAAATCACCAGCAAAATCAACTGTCGAAAAAGCGAAATCGACAAATGCGAGAACTTCGACTTCGGCAAGTGTCCAACGACGAACCGGTATCACTTCTAATGCTACTCGTCGACGAACGATCGATGCTGTGATAAACTACAGTTTTTATGGTTCGAAGAAGGATAGCGATGCAGATACATTAGACAATTCATCAATACCTGGACCTTATAGTGACATGAGTGGTGATGATGATGATGATAGTGAATCATCGCAATCTTCGAGTGTGCAAAAAAGACTTCACCACGAACACAAACATCTCTCGTGAAGGACGTTGCAGATAAATTGTCAGTCAATGAGTACAAATGCAAATATTCGTCGACACTTGGCGAACGCTCATGGAAAGACTGCTTTATATTCTAGGAGTCAGATACTAAATCTTCCTGATTCAGTGACTCCAGGAAGGAAAAAAAATTAGATGAAGCCGCTATTAAAGCAATCATTATTGATTCTCGCTCATTTGGAAAAGTTATACAATCAAAAGAAAAAAGCAGTCGAAAACGCCATTATGTATGTATAACGGCGCATTTTATTACAAAAGACTATGAAGAACATGGAACAATTTTGAGTTTCCGTCAATTTCATGGTAGAAGTTTTGCTATGCATCTTCGACGTCGTATTCATACTGCACTGGGTATGTTTGATCCCGAAAAGGGTAAAGTATATGCGACATGCGCAAGGCAACCCAATGTATAAAAGTGGAAGTTAAGATGGATTGTAGTTCTTCTACATCAGCAATCACAATTAATGAATCCAACGACGATGATAATCCTGTGATACTAGATATACAAGATATAGGTGCTTTCATGGTGAAAAATATCGAAAACTGGTTAATATGATTCTCAAATCAAGCATCTTAAACGATGCTTTACTCAATTCAGCATGAGATTCGATTTCCGTTGACCTGATTTCGGATATAAAATGATTCAACGGCTTCTTTTATATCAAAATATTTTAGGTGTATTTTATAATAATTTCGATTCACTTGATGGTATTACATCAAAGCAGAAGACGAAACTGGTCGAATTGAAGTTGACAGATCTCGACTGGAATCTTCTACAATCAATACATGAAGTTTTAGAGCGATTCAATAATGCTACAGAAATGCTATCCGGGAGATCTTATCCAACTTTGTCGCTGGCGTATCCAGTTATATACTCTCTCTATAATTATTTAAATAATCGTTCTTCTGATGCAATTGAGAATCTTATAAAAGAGATTATGGTCGAGAAATTTCTCCAGCGTATTTCACCGACATCTGATTCGAAAGTCGCTGATATATTGTTCAGCTCAGCATTCTTAGATCCACTTGTTCATAAAACATTGTTGCCAGAACACAAATCAAAGGCTGAAAAATTTCTTTTGAATGAAGTTTAAAAGCATAAAAAACCAGTCCGATTCTTCAGAATTTATCTCAAAACGGTTCAACACTATCATCGACATCGTCAAAAAGTAGTATTATGTTAAAGAAATTCTTAACCAAGTGTAGAATGACTTAAATTCCAGATAGTAGTGATCAGTGTCGTACGCTAACTATTCAACAAGAACTCGAACGAATGGCATCTTTGCCTAAAATCGACGAAGATTTCTCCATTTTTTGGCAAAAGCACGAAACGACCATGCCTATGTTAGCTCTACAAGCAAAGAAATATTTGGTAATATGTGCAACAAGCGTACTAAGTGAAAGTGCTTTTCAGTATCTAACCATGTGTTACGCAAGAATCGATTATCTTTAACATCGAAGAATCTTAAATATTGTATGTTCCTTAAGGATAAGCTGGAATATTGAAGTGGATGATTACTTATATTGTTTTCTTTAAAGAAGATTTTAAATTTTATTGAAACTAGCTTTTGTTCTTTTTTATTGGTAACGCTTTGCTGATTAACTTTAAGTAAAACTATGTTATCTTACCTTTTCTATTATTTGTTCGTTTCATCAATACAGTTAGCCATAGTAGCAGAGAAGTAAAACTATCTCAGCTAGCATAGTATTTGATTAAATTACATTTGGCCACAAATTAATTTCCTAATGTTGTGTTGAATTAATGGTTAACTAATTCGATAATGATGTAAGATAGTTCTTTTAAACTTGAACTTCAACCTATTTATAGCTATAGTTTTTTTAACTAAACTGGAACTGTCACAGGCCTACTTTTGATGTCGAAGTATGATTATATATTTTATAGGTAGCACGGCGGATCAGTGACATCAGTTTTTGCATTGTATCGTAATCATATTTACATAACTGTTATTACTTGGACGAAACTGATTTTCGAACACAACAGATGTTGAATAAAAAAATCTATCTTGTCGAAGTTGTATACCAAGAACCATTTATTGCGCTATTTTTCTGTGTTCTAACAAATATGTATTTATATAGTCATCACCGTTTTCAAATTCATTTTTTGTTGGAAAATGTATGTATACTTCAGAACAATTGCATTAAGAGAAAGTTGTAAATAATGGTAGACATACATTTTGTTTAAGTTTGCATATCGAGCAATGTTGTTCATTTTTAGTTGGTTTCCACCAGTGATGAAATCTGTTCGTCATTTTAATGCATTTTATATTTATTTCTAATAATAAAAGGGAAAAATAAATGTTACGTATATTTTTTATGTTTGTTCTTTTAAATGAAACCACACTTTTAATTTATTCGTCAACATAAAATGTGTGATGATTCATTCATTTCCCCATATAGATAAAACAAAAACCCAAAATATGACATCTCCATGTCTTATATAAAGTGCGTCGTACATAATTTTTAAAAAGTCAACAATATCACAAAAAAAATTAATTCAACGTTTGTATCAATTCCTGTCTACATGGTCTATCGAATATTAGACCATCTCGAGAAATTGGATATTATTTGTTCAATGCGAAATGTATGCTCTCGTTTTAACACTATCGTCGATACTTATGATTGATATCAAGTAAATAACGAAACAAAGCGAAATAATTATTTTTTTTCTCTATATATATGACTAGAAACACAAGGATTTATATATTTCTAATGAGAAAATCAAAGATATAAAGATGCAAACTGTAGATTCAGCGTTACGAAATAACATCGTAAGTATTAACATATACTGTGATGATTCGTAAAATTTGGTTTTTTCTTTACACATGTAGACATTGACATCATTATATATTAGTGAAAATCTAATCAGTGAAGATTCAGCACAAGCTTTGAGTAATGGATTGCAACATAGCACTGTAATTTGAATTATATCTTGACTATTTTTAATCGTATAGTTCTTATTATAAATTTGTATAGACACTAAAAACTTTGACTCTCCGTAAAAATCGACTGGGAAATGTTGGCGCACAAGCTATTAGTAAAGCATTACAACAAAACACTATTTGTATAACGTTTTGTCATCTATTTATTGTTGTTAGTTTTGTTTTTACCTGTAGACACTAAAAGAATTGTACATTGATAAGAATCGAATAGGAAATTATGGAATAAATGCGCTTAATAAAGCTATAAGAAATATGCAGGTAATATTTGTGTTCATTTTCATGAATTGCATATTTATCCTTGTGATGTGTAGCTATCTCGGTCGTGTTTTACAATTAGCGGATACATGTCTTTTGATAACTATTAAAATTACAGCTCCCAAATATTCGACGGCATGTATAATATTTACAGATCATTTATTTCAAGTATGTTTTACTTGTTAAAGAACGTTCACGATCAGAAAATAAAAGCGAATCACTATCATCTGTAATCATACACGAGCATAAGCAAATACAATGCATTGATAGAAAGATTTGTAAGATTGATAGAATTATAGACCATACATAAATGTAAAAATTAAGATGTCGTCGAAATCGAAAATCTGCATAGCAATAGACAAATCTACCTTGATCAGTTCCAAATCCTGATGTCAAATAATGCACATTAACGAGAAAAAAAGAATAGACAAACTATTACAGTAACATAGACGACTTGACGTGGTGTGCACAAGACTTTGGCTTTGAAAGGAAACATCATTCCTATTGAACGATCCATCGATATTGCAACTAGAAACCATGGTGATATACACATCAAATTTATTTGGATATAGTATAACAAAAACGACAAAGAACTCGAGCACGATTTGTATTGACATCTCTGGATCTTCGATATGGAAACCACAATAAATAAGTTCGTACACACGTGTTAAAAGATAGATCGAATTAGAAATACAAACAGAACAGATCATATTACCGGTAAAACCAACAACGAATAACAAAATGAAACTATATAAGGAAATATTTTGCGTAGAACTTGAAATCACATAAAATCTTGGTAATTCATATGCGATCGTAGTATTGTTTGCCATCAGTGAGATGTTTAAACTCATCATCAATTGAATTCAGCTCGGGTTTTTATCTACGAACTAAATGTTTTTTATATTTCATGGGAAATTGCTTTCTGTTGAAAGTATATTCTAGAAGAGTGTCTAAAGATAGATAGAATGAGAAACAAACATCTATTGTACCGATCACTACTTCATACTAAGTGCACTTAATGAACCAAATAGTGTCATATAGAATTCAATATTTAGTCTTTGTTCGTATGCGGAAATACAATTTTCAATAGAATATAATTCTATCCCAATCGATCTACCCGCATTTACCTAATCAAACAGTAGTCTTCAGCAGTTCTGATCCTAAGTTGAGTGAAAATTATTATAATTGTTAACTATTTACAATGAATATTTTCCTGAACGCGAAACAATCACTTTTGAAAATGATGAAAAAGTTGAAATGAATTCTATTCGTTCATAACGACTTTTCATGATAAAAGTATAGTTACTTTTGGTTGTTGTGTAAATAGACCTTTCACATCAAAGTCTCCAACACGAATCATAGTTTGATCAGTGGCAAAATCACAAACAGTAATAGTATCATTGATTTCCAGAAATTAATTTTAATCAGCAATTTAGCATTAGCTATCAATGAATGAATAAATACGTGTTTATATTATTGTCTAACATTAATTAAAACACATTCGCCGGCAAACGTTTTGGGATTAGTTAATTTTTTATTTTTATTTTTAAAATCAAGCGAACATATGAAAAAAATTCATTGTCTATGTAGGTGTATTATTAATCATTCGCATTGCATACATGATACATCACTGTTGTATTTATACAATGATTCAGTCGCTATAGTATTATGTCACACTATAAGCCATTTTCCTTCTTCTTTGGATCATTGCATAACATTTGTGCAATACAAATGACGTCATGTTTCTTTATACTATAAAAGAGCAGTACATTATTTGTATGATTAAAGGTTCACTTGTTCCTATACTCATATTCGACAGCAAAAATGAAATCAATAATTGACGAAGCAAATAAAGAATCTAAATATGTAGGTTCTTTTCCAAACATGCCAGCACAAGCGATTCTTTCACTTGCTCCACCCAATGATTATGAAAGTACGCCATCAATTAACTTATTTCTTGCGACATATCAAGCAGTTCCATGCGTTTTATTATCTTTGGCTTCTAATGGATATGAACGTTTACACGCAACGACAATAGTGGACTATCTTCGTGATGAATTAAACCATGATTTAGAAAATGATCATATTATGACAACTTATAATCATAAAAACGATGATCTTTCTGTTATTTCACGTTGTTGTGATTTGGGAAATGGTGTTATGATTGATATGGGTAGTATCCATTTAAATTCGAATGTATCAAATCCAAATAAATTAAAACCTGATGAATCTGATAATTCTTTCTTAATTACATCAAGATTCTGTATTTACTTTTTACCCGGAAAACGTAAATATGTTCAAGATTTAGCACAGAAAATTACTAAAATGACAGTTACTGAAATAGAACCATTAAAATCTTTTACTTTACATATGGTTTGTAAAAATATCAATGGTTATTATCTTAGTTGTATTACTATTAAAAAACCATTGATTACTGATCTTGGTCTTCATTATGGACAAAAATTCGTTTCAATACATAATAAAATCATTGAAGCATTAAATAAAAAAGAAGAAAAAGGAATTGTTTTTCTACATGGCATTCCAGGTTCAGGTAAATTATTTTATAGAAACATTTTATTTTCTTATTTTCCTTTTGTTGAAACAGGAAAAACACATTATATTCGGTATTTGATCCATGAAATTGAAGATAAAACATTAATTTATATTCCGCCAGATATGGCGAAAGAAATTTCTGCACCAGACTTTTTACCATTTTTGATGCAATATCCAAATTCGATACTTATTATCGAAGATGCAGAAAATATAATTAAAGATCGAAGTGAATCTTCAATACCATCGCAAGCTGTTGCAAATCTACTTAATTTGTACGTTAAATTATCTGAGTAATTATTTTGAAAAGAACGTTGTTTTTTGTCTTTTAGATCAGATGGTTTATTAGGTGATGCTATGCATCAACAAATCATTGCAACATTTAATTGTGACTTAACAAAAATTGATCCAGCATTATTACGTCAAGGGCGTTTAATTGCAAACTATGAATTTAATAAATTAGATCTAGAAAGTTCCAAAATTCTTTCAGATAAGTTAGGATTTGGTACTGACAATATTAAAGAACCTATGACACTTGCACAAATTTACAATCAAAGTGAAAAGAATACACAAATTACATTAGATGAAAAATAAGACATTAGCGAGAATTTTTTGTTTTTATTTCGATTTATTAAAAAGTCTTTGCTTTTATTTACTACTAGCACGCAGATACATGTAAATCAGTGATTTCATTCTCATTCTCAAAATTGCTTGTTATATAATATTGAAATTGTTCAATGTTTTTTGAATATTGGCCAATGACGTGCAACGTCTTGTTTACAATGTTGATAGCCTGATTCTATCACCAAGAATTTTGTATTGGCTATCAAATAATCAGGTTTACTTGATCCCATTAAAATAGCATCACCATACTGACCGGACAGTTTCGATTAATAATTACTCCATCGAAAAGCAACTTCTGCTAATGTTAGATTAGTTTGATCATATCGACCGCTTTAAAAATTGATTTTTTCCAATATCTTTCTCTATATAGATCACCAACTACGGCTGCTGTAAAACGACCTGTTAATAAACCGCCTCCCAAAGGATTATAAGCATAGAAACTAATTCTAGTTCGGCATCACGAGCAATCAAATTGTACATTCCTTGATAGACCGTAGGTAAAACATAATTATTCATTTTACAGATATAATAAATTTCAGCTACTTCCCACGATTTATAATTTGAAACGCCAAGTCGTTTGAATTTGCCCTGTTGATACAATTCATTTATAGCACTTAACTTAACGTTTCTTCAATAGGTGTTGTTGGATCAGGTGCATGCGAATAATATATATCCAATGGTGGAGAATGAATACCTTCTAATTGCAATCTTTCTAACGATTCATTACATTGTGTCAACACTGACTGTTTTGATAACGATGGATTTTGTTTTTCTAATGGATTTGCGTTGAGGATGTTGAGGGTGAGGCTTATATAAAGAATGCAGATGATTATAGTTGCTGAATGATATAAATAATCGCAGATTGGAAAGTAAAGATGCGTTCATAACAGTTTACTAAAATGGTTTAGTTGATGATGTAATCTAAAAGTAAACTGAGAATATGATGAATGGGGTATATTTGTGGGAGTGATTGAAATGAAAATGATGATATTATGAAAAAGTATGAAAAAAAAGTCATTTTAATAATGATCTCGATGGCTTTGATGTGGTCAATAGCTGGCTAAGTGACTTGTTTGTTCTTGTTTGAATTTTTAAATGGATTTGATTTTTCGAGGAGCCTTGATTTCTATAGAATTTCTGCCATAACTGTTCTAATTGACGTTGAATTTGCAGTAGTGGGCCAGTTTCGAGCGTAAATGGTATTCGAATTTCGCGTTTGTTCAATAGAAGTTGCTGTTGCTGTTGTTCCTGTTGTTGCCTTTTTTCACTTCCTGTTGGTTGATGGATTAGTTCGAGATTGAGGGTGAGGGTGCCAATACGAATACAAATTAATTTGCTATTCTCAACTTTTGCTTTTCAGCAATCGAATTGTTTTGTCAGTAATGATTTAACAATTTAACACTAGATCTTAGTGTGCTTCTAATTAAAAGAATAATAAGTGCAGATTATTGATTCGCCGACGCGTTTCGTGTTTATTTATTTAAAAAACTTAACACACTCATCAGGGCTCTGCACAAAGAAAAAATAGAAAAAGAATAGAAGCACAGTTTTTTGAAAAGAGTAAACGAATTTGCCTAATCACGTTGCTATTGATATGATATTTATTGTTTTGCCTGTTTTCTTGTATGTACGAGATGCTGCTGTAAATTTTGAACATTGCGCGTACCAAGAACAGGAGTAATGTCATTTATTGGCGATTCCAGAAAGTATTTTTGCCATAGCTGATGAAACTTAGCTGGAAACGTTTTCATATTTGAACAGTACGTGAAATGGACAAACATAGTTCTATGATGATTAACTGAAACTTTTACTTGTATATTACTATCAAGAACTTTTTGATGATATAATTTGTAGTTGTTTATATCAAGAGGTTCATTGATGCCAAGTTTTAAGAAGACACGATTAAATTGTTGATCAATAAATTTGCCTGGATATTTGTTTAATAGTAGGGCCATTCTTAATTCGGCACGTTCATTTAGATATGTTTCAAATGAAGAACAGTATCGAAGTGCACGAAGAAGCATAGCAAAAGGTATGTTTTTCTTCATATGCAATGGATGGATACTATTAAGTGGCAAGTAATATGGTTCATAGGATGGTTTATGATAAACTGATGTAAATAATTCACCATCTCTATTTTCCATATGTAAATCCAGAAAATCAGCTTCCAATGAAATTTTGGCTGATAATTTAATGTTTTGATCAAAGTTATTCCATTGGTCGAGTTGTTGAAGAAAATGTCTTCTTGGCCAAATGATAGTAATGAAGATATCATCGATGTATCGAAGGTATAAGCCATAGCCATTGGTAATTTGTCTTCTGATATTTTGTTCAAAGAAGAACATATAACAATTTGCAATGGTTAAAGTTAATGGTGAGCCCATAGCACCTCCTCGAACTTGATGATAAAATTGGCCATCGTATGAGAAATAATTATTTACCATAACAAATCTAGCTAGACGAAGAATAACTTCAAGTTTCAAGCCGTTAATTTGTTTAATATGTAAATAATCAAACATTTTCTTAAGTGATAACACTCCTTCGACTTGTGGAATCATTGTATATAGATCGGCTACATCAATTGTACACAATAAAGTATTTGGACGCATATGAATATTTGACCAGTATTTCAATCGTTTGGCTAATTCAATACTACACGTGATAGTTGTTTCGATAGCCATTTTATCGAAGAGTGGTCTTAAGAGATTGTCCAAGAATTTGGAGATCTTTATTGTCGGATGTTTCAAGCCGGATATAATCGGTCGAAGAGGAGTTCCAGGTTTATGAGCCTTTGGTAAGTAGTACAAATGAGCTAATTTAACTTCATCTGTTTGACTTATGCAAAGTTGCTCATATTGTCTTTGTGTAATCCATTTAATAAGACGTAGATCTAATATCTAATAGATATTTATTGATACGTCTTATTAAATCTGGTAATGGATCATGGGCACCAAGACAATTATATGCTTTTGTTTTGGCCATATATTCATCAGATCTTTTTTGATAATGTTCAGTTGTTTCCAGATGAAATACTTTGGATTTATCAGTTTTACGAAGAATGGTATCTTGAGGGTGAGGTTAGAACAGACTACCACGATCCAGATTTCGACTCCAATCCTTCTCATAGAAGCTGGAAGTTGAGGGTGAGTATAAAGACAAAGATTTCCAAGCTATACTTACGACGATCGTTTCGACCTTGCATAAGGGACATCATCAGGTAAGTTCGGAAGTAAATTCTACATTGTATATACATATAATTAGTGATTCCATCTCATAACAATTTCAGACTACATACATGCACGCATACATATTTATATAAGAGTCAAACGACACTCAACAAAACATAAGATGAGATAAAGACAATATACCTACATATATTATCGTAGAAATGTTCAAAAGGGTGATATTCATTCATAAGAGGTGTATTCTCTTGACATTCGGCAATCTTCGAAATGATAATAGCATGACTATTCATGAACGATTTCATTCTTCCTTGTATACGCTCAGCTGACACTCCGGTTCATGCTTCGCTCTACTTTTTCTCTCATCATTCCACCATTCTATGCAACATCTTCTTCAGACCATTTGGTAACATTGTTTATTATAAGTCGACACACATCCTCCAGAGGATGAGAGGATGTTTCGATCAAATGGTTGAATGATGAGAGAAAAAGCAAAGCGAAGCATGATCCGAAGGGTCAGCTGAGCGTATGAACACGAAACAAATAGTTTGTCACTAGAATAGTTGACAAGAAACAAAAGTTGCTCCTTTCATGGAAAAAGAGAAAATGGAAAGAAATCTATCAAAAAGGTAGAGTGGGAAAAAATCTATCGGAGAAAGAGAGAAATTTAAAACAAAATATTTGAAAAATAGTACAGGATCTCTCATAACGAATTAACCATAGATGGGAGAGTGAATTACAGAAAAAGCGAGAGAATTCGAACATGAGAGAATATATACCAGAGAATCTATGTTAACGAACTGACCAGAGAAAAAAAGAGAGAAAGAGAGAAAAATAGTCTCTCAGAGATAGCACTATATAAACGCATGTTTTCTGTTGAATAAATTCATTTCGTTTTAGATTTTAGGAAACATCATCCACGACAACGACAGTAACAGGTTAGTCTATAGATAAACAGTTGATTTTAGATATAGAATTTGTTTTACTTCGTATTTATTTCACATGTTCATTCAGTATTGATATAAGATTATGGCAAATAATCCATCACCCTCACCCTCACCCTCACCCTCAAGAAAAAGACTCAAATAACCTTTTTCGTTAAAAATATTCATTTAATTTCTTTTCATTATACTTTTGTTTTGCTCTACAGTTGAAATACTTGTCTT
>Ga0209952_1001741_pt1 | contig 17661 bp, 26 predicted proteins | sample ThiBiot_750_biof_2_FD_183951 | JGI IMG/M metagenome (GOLD analysis project Ga0209952, IMG submission 183951) | Wastewater bioreactor microbial communities from Cape Town, South Africa - Thiocy_cont_750_biof (SPAdes) | ecosystem: Engineered > Bioreactor > Thiocyanate-remediating >...
TTAATTCTCGTGCTTCTTTAGTTAATGTCGGAGGTAGTTCGTATTGAACATACGAATCTTTAAACACACGCCAACCGAGCTGATTCGGATCCATGTAGATCATACCGCAACGAGAGACAGTAGCTGGCGAGGCTTGTTCGAGATCTTCGGGCTCGAAGATTAAATTCATTTGAGCACTCATTTGAATGATTTCACCGCTCATTAGACAGAGTTTTTTGTTATCATCGAGGACAGTATTCATGTTTTCAATCCAGACAGCATCGACAGGACCTTTTCGAGAAAAACAAAACAATTACAAATCATTTCAAACGAATTGCTTTTTTTACCATCGAAAATAATCCATTTTCGATCTAGAGTTTGACTGGCTGCATATTCTCGAAATGTCGTAGCCAGTACACCTAAAACCATCGAAGAATTCTTAAATGTTTCAAATCAAAAGCACACTCGTTTACCATCAGTCCATTCGTGTGACACCTCTAGAAGACGAAAACAAAAGTTAATTCGAATGAAAATCTCGTTTTACACTCACTGTCGAACTCGCCGTAGAGTTGACCGATAGTAATCGATTTCGGATTGATCACTTTGTAGACAACTTTATGTTCGTCCATCATGCCAGCTGCTTCTAAATCAGCGAGCGCACCGGCAAGAACTTTATATGCAGCTGATTTACCGCCCATAAACGGACCGACAATCATAAAACCATGACGAACTAACATCATTTCATAAACCTATTTCACAAAATCAATTAAGTAATCCTTCTTCCTGTTTTCCTCTTTACTTGAATAATTTTATCGACAAAAAATTGAACCGGTTGAAGTTTCATATTTTTCGAATTATTGTGTATAGCTTCGAGAAAGACAGCATAGTCCGGTGTTGGCAAGACAACACCTGGAAAGAGATCACTGATAATACCTTCGAATAACGGCACATCCTAATCAACAACAACAACAATAAAAAAATCAATAAAAAATGAAAGATATTCGTCTACTTGAGCAAGAAATTTCGGTAGATTAACATCTTTAATAGCTCGAAGAACTAAGATCGATTCATCTTCATCGAGATATTTCTGTTTGAGATTGCCCGATGCTGTTAAAACTGATTTCACAGCACGCATACCATAATCATAGTGATGTTGAGATGATAATTGTTCGGAACATAATTTATAAGTTGCGACAATTTTACCAGATAATGATCGAGCATCGATAAAACCCATTGAATACAAACTAATCTCACCGATCATCGCCTAGAAACAGACAACAATTGTGTTCTTTTTTGACATTTAAATCAACAGATCGAGTCGTACGTAATCGGGAACCATCATAGCCACGGTACGAAAGAGAACTTTGAGATTGTCCGGAAGCTCAGATCGACCGGCATAACCAGGATTCTAGACGAATTGAATATTATTTTTTTTTCTATTCGAGTTAAAAAGGAAAATCTACCATTGTAATAAAGACTGAACAAGTTGGATTCAATTCGAGTTCTGTATCTTCGAAAACGAATCGTTTTTGATGACCGGCAATAGCTCGTTGAATTAATTGAATTTGCTGAGCAACGACAGACAAAACTTCTAATTCGATTCGATTGAATCTAAATTTAATTTTCAACAAAAAAAAAACGATCGTTTGTCAATTGACATACTCATCGAAACAAGCCCAGGCACCTAAATATCATATCAATCACAATTAATGAAAAAACATTGACAAATCAATCTACCTGATTGAGCTAAACCTTTGAAGAATTTCGACATGGCTTTGTAATCCAAACTGTCCGAACAATTGAAGACAATACATTGTTTGGCAATAGCTTTGGCTAAATCCTTCGTTGTTTCAGTTTTTCCAGTTCCAGCAGGACCTTCAGGTGCACCGCCAAGATTCAATTTCAAAGCGCCCATCAATGTTCGATAACATCGATCTGTCAAAGGCGTGATAACTAACCGTGATGTATTACCCAAATATTCATACGCATATTCTAATTCAGTTGCTAGAAACAACAAAACATTGAATTAATTTCTCTTTTTCTCTCTTTCGAACGTACTGATCATATGAACCATGAGTCTCTCTTCTTGAGTCTTCCAGTAATATCTCAATTGTGAAATCCAAATGAATTCACTTGTTTTACTGATATTTGTTTGAATTAAATTGGCAACCACATCTCGTGCATGAACATCAATAACAATCAACGCCTCGAGAGTTCGTCGAGGACCACTTTCTAATTTACCTCGAACTAAATTAACCGTATCTTTGATTTGTTCGTTCGATTTCAAAAGAAATTCCTGTAAATTATTGTTCACAATCGCTTCTTCAACTTCATTCGTCCAATAGACTTGACTGGCGCAAATGACGACCTGTCCAGGCCATTCGAGAACCCATTGTTTTCGATCTCGAGTTTCGTATGCTGCCAGTGCTTCTTTGATGATCATTCGAATCGACAATAACATTTGATCTTCAACTTGAATCAGCCATTTTTCGACCATACCACGAGCTTTACTCGGATTGATCGTGGCTTTGAATTGAACGACTTCTTTTTCGACGGAAATCATCGCCGTGATTTCTTGTTGATCGTTGAACTCGAGGCGATTGATACCTTCGAAGCATTTTTTTAAATGCGGCTGAACACGAAGAGGATCTTTGGTTTCCGAGAGAATTTCGAGAAGTTCTTCGTTGGATAAAAAGAAGAATCTAGAAATTCAAACATTTCTCTCTCAATATTCAATTCAAATTCATATTTTTATCTTTACCGAGGAAAGAACAAACGTTTCTTTTCGAGATAATTATTGAGACCTTTTTGAATTTCTTCGAGTAAATGAAAACCATCGCGTAATTTGTCCAACATGCCCGGCTGATCAGTGGCAATAAGTACATGTGCATCTTTAACTGCATTCGTCATAATCTCCTTCCAATGACTATCAACAGTCGCAAATTTTCGACCTTCTTCCGGCATTTGATTGACAATATCGTCCGAACTAAAAATCGGCTCGAGATAAAGCCAAGCTGCTTGAACTTTCAACCAAATATCAATGATATCTTGCAATAAAGTTAACCGTTCACACCAAGCACGCATATCATCTTCTAATGGTTTAATAAACGGACTGCCTAACATTGTCTGCGCTTTGATAATATGATCGTCTAACATCAATTGAATGTCATCAACAGCTGAGAGAATATATGCTGATGTATCACGATATTTAACAAATGTAAATATCATTTCATTCCATTCGTCTTTCATTTTAGTCATCGCTTTTTCGAGTGAATATTCTTTCGATGCACTACCACCGATTTCATCTAATTTTTCGACGTGTTTCGCCAGGCCAAGTTCAATTAAATCACTCAATGACGCCGTACTATCATGCGGCAAAACAAGACCAACAAGTTGACTCATACTATCCCAATGACGTTCTTTTAAACCGGGATTACAAATGACTTGTAATAAAGGTATATGAACTTTGAATTTATCAATACGATTTTTAATCATATCAGCTACTCGACGTGGACCGACTTGATCTGTCAATGTTTTCTGTAGTTTATGTAAAGTTCGCCACATATTTTGAACTTCATCGCTAATTGCTTCGGCATTGAGACCTTGAAATGGTCCGTTCATCCATTGTTCGAATGAAGTATAGAATTGCCAAGCTGTATTCCAAAGTTTTTCATACGGATCTTTTGCAGTCATGATTTCTTGTAGTTTAGGAAATGGTGTCACTTCCCAAGCGAGTAATGTTTGATCACGATTGATTTGTTCAGCTTCGAGTTTATATTCTTCAACGAGTTTATTGATATCGGATAATTTCTCAACATTGGAACGCATTTCTTCGTTACTTAAAACCTAAATACGAACGAATTAAATCGAGAAAAAACAAATAATTAATGAGTTATATACATCTTTTCGTCGAAATATATCGACATCTTTTTGTAAATCTTCGAGTTTCTTTTCGAATTTAAATATATGATCACGTAAACGTTCTTCAGCTCGTTCACTGCAAACAAACACAAAAAAATTTACTTTCTCAAAAATGTCAAGATTTCCGATTTACCGTAAAGCTGCTAGACGACCTTGATTGAGTTCTAAGATATTCATGATATTCTCTGGCCAATGAAATACTTGAGCATTTAATTTCAAATCTTCGGCTAAACAAAAAACAAAAATTCAAAACTTGATTTATTCAAATTTCTCTCCTACGCGGCATGATCGCATAATCCAACAAGAACATCAATCGATCTTTTGCTTCGCCGATCTTGTACGCTAATTTATAAATCGAACTTTCCAAAGCTTTATTAAGAAAATCCGTTGTTCGAACTAATTCTTCGATTTCATCAGCTGGCACGCTGACAGTTGCTGCAATTTCATCGTATTCTCTCACGATATCTTTATTCAATCGTGAATTATCTTCGATACAATGTTGAACGAATTTATCTCGTAGTTTATGAACAATACGAATTAAATGTTCGTTTAAATCTCGACAATCAAGATTGAAAAGATTCAACGGTGCCCAAATACGTTTCAGCATGATTTCATTTGCCAGCGCTGTTTTCTGTTTGATTTCACTTTCGAATTCATCGAGTGCGTGCGGATGTCGAAGGAATTCGTTGCTTTCTAATTCAGCTTTATTGTTAAACAGATTTTGATATTGATCGTATTCTTTTAAATACAAATGTGGACCAGGCGAGTTCTTTGTGAGAACGAAGAGAACACGTTGAGTGATGTTCTCGACGATTTCTTCGTCGATACGAACATGACGAACGAGGAGTTTGGTTTTCGAATCGAAGAGATGAGATTCTATACGAGGTATGAGCGCAGCACCGTTGACAATCGTTTTAATGCAACGTTGCAGCATCGAACGAATCTCTTGATTGGCTGGATCGAAGGCGATTTTCGGTCCATCGGCGTACAAACGCTGAATAAACACGGGCCGACGAATGAAATCCATGACTTGATAGGTTTTCTCGGATGTTTCACTGTGATAATCATTGCCATCGATATATTCTTCGAAGAATCGAGCGAAATCTTCGAGTGACGCATTGACAAGTTGCCGGAGATGTGCCGACATACGAGCAGCAACTGTATTGAAAAAAGATTCGACTATTTCCGTACTTCCATCGTCTTCCATTGGCACCATCGATTCCCAAAATTGTCGATTTTCTGCAACTAGTCGACTGCAACTATGCAGCCATTGTGTCGTGAGTGTTTGTCGCATTTGTTCGACACGATGCTCGACGAACTTCTCGAAATCATGTGGAATCATTGGCAATGGCGCTCGAAGAAGATCTTCGTAGCTGATCAGCCGTTGATGAGCATAGGTTTCATCCCAAAGAGTTTGTAAGGCGGTCATAATCGGATTGTTGCCGTGAAGATTGAAGAGGAGATCTTTTTTCGTTTGATCCATTGACTCATGCCACGAGATCGGCGCTCGGATTGTCCGTAAGGGAAATGATTTCGGTGTATTGGTGATTTTGACACGTTGACGTTCTTTGGGATCGAGAAGAATATAATCGACGATCGTTTTTCGAATGGCGAGATCGTAATCTTGTTGAATTTCAGTTTTGAGTTGATCGTGATGAGATTTGAGCGAAGGTTGGACAAGTTTTGGGACTAAATGAGAGCAGAATTTCGTGTATTGATCGGCGGATTGATTGGCAATCATTCGAGATTGAACGCCATTGGTTATGTAATACCAATATCTCTGCACAAAAACAAAATAAAACAAGTCAAGTCAATGAGCACACTGAAATTACTTCGAGTTCGTCTTTTTTAGGTTCGATTTTTTGTCGTGAACTTTCATCGTTGAGAAAGGCGAGCATATTCAATTGTTCCGTCGGAGATATCGGACGTGATGGTGGCATAATCCATTTCTCAGCTCTGAAAAATATCGAGCAAACTAGAAAAGAAGTTCATCTGGGATTTTTACTTTTCTTTTCGAAGATCTTGTGCACGTTTTTGTTTCTTCTGAATCCAAGTCGGTATGGCTGGTTCCTCGCGAGTTCGTTTCAAAAATTCATCAACTAAACAATCCCATTATTCGAATAGCCACTCTCAACGAAATTCGTCTCTACCTTTCTCTCCTCGATAGTATCCATCGCCTGGATACGGTGTCGTTTGTTTCCGTTGCGGTAGTTTTCGAATATCTAATTGTTGAGCTTGAGGACTGAAGTTATTCGCTATCGATTCGACAGCTGTTCGGACGTGTTTTTGTTCTTTAAATGGCGCAGCTACTGTCCACGAATCGGTTTGAACAAGTGGAGGATGACTACTGTGATGAAGAACAACCTGAACACGCACACAAATCGAATTTGATTTTCACAGAAGAACAACAAAACGGTTTTGTTTTACTTTATATAATTCAGATACTTCGCCTTGATCACGAGGCCAAGGTGCTAAGGGTTTGGCCACACTGCTCGGATACGGCGGTGTAACTAGCGCCTGAAAAGTGAATTTGTTTTCGAGATTTCGAAATAACCTTGACAAGAAGAACTCGTACCTTAGGTTTACCCGCAGGTTTTGATGTATTCGAACGACCGTTCTGCATTTATTTTCGATACATTCACTTAGAATTAATATAATTGTTTATCTAGAAAATGAACTTTCTCGTTGCATCAATGAAGAAGTAATCGAATGTTGAGAGTATGTTTTTTTATTTCTTTTCTCGATCACAACGCCATTGATTTACAAAGTTGCTTAACAACGATCTCTTCATCAATAAATTCAATCAGAATAGCGCCATCTGCGCTTCTGAATCGATTAGTAATTCTTTTTCTTCTTGATAAAGTGCTATTTAAAAATTTTCAATGACGTCAAGTCAAGTATAGTCAGATAAGAAGAGAGCGTCGTATCAGTGCGGCAAAGCACAACAACAAAAAAAGAAAGAGTATAACCATGGATCGATTGAAACAAGCTTGGGACTTCTTGCGTGAATACGAAGATTTTCGAAGTATAACTTCATCTCGTCGAAAAATCAATGAACAAATTCGAAATGCAAATATAAAACTAGAAAATATTCCATGGAAATCCGTTGTTCGAGCTGTACTCAGCCGAAGTCCGTTGGGAGAAAGTGAATTGAGTCAAATGCAAACGAAAATCGACGAGTGTTACACCGAAAATGATTGGCATACAAGTCAAATCTTGATTGATTTGTTAAGCAAAGATGAGAGCGAAGATTTAGAAGGACTTTGGCTAGAAGTTAATGAATTAAAAGAACGAATTCAACGAGCTATTGAAGTACTTCCGACCAGTCTAAAAGAACGAAAACAATGGGTGCAAACAATTCTCGGCTATCCGGAGAGTCAATTCGAACAAGAAGAAGGAACAAATGAACAACACGAATCCATTAGTGATCTCACACAAATCTTAACCGACGACGATCAACAAAAAATGCGTACGGGCGATCTCATTGAGTTCAGTGGCAATCGATTGCATGACGCTTATTATGTCTATCGTTTGCCTCAAAAAGGCATTTGGTCTCAAATCAAAGACATATGGTCGAAACATCAAATCACTGAATTCACTTTTCAAGAGAATTCTCTCGAACAAGAAGAAATTCTCTTGATTCCAGCTATGGATGAGTATGGCTATGGTGTACCGTATCTATTCTCAACAATTCCAAACGAACAGCTACCTTCTGGTGCACTTTACAAATATGTTGACATCAATTGTCCGCAGGTATCGAAACAAATCGATAATCCAACGATTTCATTAGTTCAACAACATCTCGACGAACGTTTAGTTAATCCAAAATATCAAGATCGATTCATTGGCGAAGAGATTCAAGTTGATCTCAGCCGATTTCCTCATGAATATGTAGCTATGGTTTACATCAATGAATCAAAGGACAACATCGTCTGGGTACATCGAGCACATTACAATCATCGATCGATTGCTCGAGATTTAAATGACAATCGATATATATTTTATTCGCGACGAATTCTCGAAGCACAAGAACAATATGAGAAAAAGAACACGAAAGTCACATAGAAAGAGAGTTGTCTCGGTTTAAAAACCGTATTTCGCTTGTGTTTGTCGACGTGTTAGTTTCTGCTCGCTCCACATATTTTTCAATTGAAGATCATCATGTTGAGCCTAGAAAATGTGAAACAAGAATAAAAATCAGTTTTTTTTTTCGTCCTACTTTAGCAACAAGATAGGTGATTTGTGCACGTCTCTTGGTTTCGCCTTTGGGCACGACGATGGCGGCTTGTGCTTTCATCGTCTCGCGTTCCTCAGTGGCATTCTTAAGTAATTGAATCTTCGCTTGATCGCCAAGCATTGAATCGATATGTACAGTTTTAATTTCCTTGTAACGTTCGCTTTTCGGTAGATAACGAAGAAGCTAAAACAAAAACAGAGTGAAATTAAAGATTTTTTTCGATGAGATTTTGTTACTTCGTCGTCATCTTCAGCGTGAGATGAGGCTGGTTCGTCGAGATCGACGAATTGGTCGACAGGAGTCTCGATAATTTGTGGTCGTTCGACAGCAACTGGTCGAGGTTTAGGAAAGGTCTCACGTAGAACTGATTCGACATCGTTATTGCTGATTTCGACTTGATTCGATTTGGTTAAACCGAGAAAATCCGTTTGATCATCGTCATCATCGTCGTCGTCACTATTGACTGTTTCGTTTGACACCAGTGGAGCAACCGTTGTTGTTTTCTTTTGTTGCTGTTGTTGTTTTTTTTTGTTGAGAGTATAAGGAATAAACAGACCGGTTGAACTTGTTTGAGGAGAATCTTGAGTGGAAACTATCGGTTTATCTTCATCGTAGGCTGGCGCAGGAAGAGAATTTAACAATGCACAAGTCTACAAACAGAAACATGTTTTGATTGAAAAATCAAATTCGTTGAATTACTCGTTTGACTGTTGGTTGTTTTCGTTTGCGTTTATCTTCTTCGTCATCGGAATCATGTTCGATTGTAGGCAAGAAGATTTTCACCGGTCCATCTCGTTTTCGTTTGATCGGTTTCGGTGGTTGTTGTGGAATTTCTTTAGCATAAGATTTATTCTCCGCTCGAACCATATCCTCGAGTTCATCTTCAGGCATGGCACCAGCTAATAAACTCGACGATGGTTCGCCATCGTCATCACTTGAATCACCTTCGTAATTAACAAGTGGCATGATTTTCTATCTGAAAAAAAAACAAAATAAACAAACAACTAGGTTTTTCTCTTCTTTTTTATTATTCGGTAGGAGCCGGTTCTTCTTCAACAGTTTTCTCCGGATAACGCAAACGATTCTCCGATTTCTTACGACCTCGATACGCATCGACATAATCCGCTGGATCGACCGGAAAAAAGCCACATCGTCCTATTTTCAACAACAAAATTTTCACACTCAAAACAAAAACTTCGTTCAAACGAACTAACCAAGTAGTTTCTGCACCCAAGGATTGATCACCACGCCTTCGGTGCCGATCCAATATCGAAGTCGTTTGAGATTGAGTGCAACCAGCACTTCGTTTCGATCGTTTGGCATCGGATCGTACGAGCCGAGATTCTCGATGATCTCATTGGCATTCGGCGAGTGTTTCATCCGTTGAACAACAATTCGATCGAACCGACGATTTCGACAGCCGATATTCTGCAAACGAATCTCGAACGGTCCTAAATCTTCGACCGGTGTGATCGTTGGCGGCGGTCTAAATCGTTTTCGATTGACATCAAAAGTGGAACTGACTAAGCGCGATTTACCCATGTTGAAATGTGAACACTTTTCCTGAGGAATCAATAGCTGTTCTCTCTTCGTTGGTCGTCGTTGTCGTCGGTGCAGCTGTGCGAATATTTCGCTTGCAAATCGATGAGACCGAACGAATTAACAGCAACTTCTCGAACATCTTACTCAATGAAATAAATGATGTAAATAAACACACACACATACCACCAATGTTTTCTCATTGGCTAATCGCAAAACATTCTTTTTCAGTAGATGTCATCAGTTTATTTCAAAAAGAAAATCATATACATAGAATAAAAAACGAATGTTGCCGTTCTATTTGTCGAAGATTTGAAGGTTTAATCTTGTGGATCAAGGGTTGTTTCGACGAGATGATATTTGCTGATAATAGAGGAGAGCAATTCCATGACAGCAGATTCCGTGTTTTGTTTTCAACAAGCTTATCATTGAATTGTTCTACCTGTTTTATTCAGCTCGAGATAAAGCTAAAAACTACTGCAAAAAAAAAGCTCATCGATGATCAACAAGTTTGAAAGAAGAGAGCAATCCCCATGACAATTTCAATCGATCGAACTGTTCTAATTATCAAGAAGAGCTCTCTTCTCAAGCAAACCTTTTCGTATTTGTTCGCGTACATACTCGAATTCGACATGTTTATATACATGTTTTGTTATCTATTTAATGAACTGATGTTCAATTTGCGGAACGAATAAATTTATATATCGAATGGTTTTCGTTTTCAAACTATTCTCTCGACTGACATTTTCAAAAATGAATAAAACATCTATACACATATGATAGACAAGAAAAAACGAAAGAAAGAAACAACGAAGAGAACGAAAAGAGAAGAACAAAAAATCATTTCATGGATGATGCCATTTCCAATTTGATGCTATTTGAACTTTGAATGTGTGGCATATACACCATAGATCAGAACGCAACAAAAAAAAACGAACCGATACCTTAAACTAATTGAAATCGTATGATAGATTCGATAAGGTGGTACAAGCGCCCGCGCGCGTGTCTTCTTCGTTTTCATTTCAATGTAAAAGAACACTTCTTCAACTGTTCGATTACATCAACATCACATTTGTCAATTACGTGTCAGTTCGTGTGTTTATTTCAAAAATGAAAAAAAAAACTGCTACACTGTGATCGAATCAAACAACGAATAGTAAATGTTTCCATTTCGAATCGATATTCAGCATAGGCGAAGGTTGATAGACTTTCATTCGATGACTCAATCGACTAGTTCGATATTCATTCTCGTCATGAAGCATCAATTGTAACCAGATTAGATCGGCGTATTTGCTTGTTAGATTTGTCAATTGTTGACAAGCCATCGAGGCAAATGTTTCGTTTTGTAGATAGAACAAGAGTTGAAGAATAATCACTTCGATTTGTTCGAAATCGAGCGTTAAACGAAGTAAAATCGTCGATAGACTCGAAAGTAATAGTTTGGTATAACGATATTCTAACGAATAATTCGATGAAATCAGTCGATTCGATTCGAGTTGTTGAATAAGAATCGGTAGGATATCTGTTCGAATACGTCGATCAACAAAATCCGAGCAAAGTTCTGTCAAACATTCGAGAACGACGAGACAACGTCGACGAATATTGAAATCTTTCTCATGAAATCGATGAATCAAACCCGGCCAAATCTTGTGAACCAATGGCAGGAAAAGATTCTCGTCGATTTGAGATAATAAACGAGCTAGACATGGCAAAGCATCGAGAACATAACATCGAATGTGAACATTCGAATGCGAAATGAAATGTTGAAAAACATCGACAATCGAGATCAACATCGAATGCCACGGATGTTGTTGTTTTTGTTGTTCGTCGGCTTCCGATGGTTCATCGTTCGGGATTTGATATTGTTTTTGAAGATTTAACGCGAACTCGATTAATGAATTCGTCGGTTTGGATTTGATTGGTTTCGGTGTATCGACAATGTCGGTTAGTTGTTGAGAGAAGATTTTAAGGAATTGAAAAATCAATTCAACCGATTCAATCGACGGAAGACTTGATAATTCGAGTAGATACTGTTCGATGACATGTGTCATGATCGGTTGATTGACGACTTGTTGTCCGCCTAGTCGAACAAATTCGATCAGAATGAAATACCCGTTGTTATTCGACGGCATTCGAAGTGATTTATCGATGATATATTCCGAATGAATTCGAAGGAATTCATCGAGTTGATTGTCAGTCAATTGTCGAAGGCAAAAGTCCGATGTTTGACGACGAATTGTGTAGATTGACGAATGACAGAGTAGAACCAACGGAATGAAATCAATAAAATATTCGATATTACTTCGATTGGTTAAATGTCGAAGACAATCAACGAGATAGTAGATCGTCAGATTTCGATGAGAAATCGAAATATTTCGAAAGGATTTCTTGGGCAATGAAAGCATTCGATCGAATAGATCGACTAATCGTTGGTATTCATCGATGGATAGATCTCGATCGATGAGAGATAGTAAATAGAAGATTTTTGAATTCATTTCAGTGAAAATATTCGTTCGATCGATTTGTTCGAGGAGATAATCGCGAAAGAACTCGTTTGTCAGTCGGCAGATCTGTTGAATTTCATCGTGAACATCGCATTTCATCGATTGATGAATCATTTCATACTGTTGACTATCTCGAGATGTTTGATTGAGTAGTTTGAGATTGTTTCGATGAATGAATTGTAAATCGATTGAATTCGAAAGAAATCGAAAGAATTTGTCGATGAATATTTCCATGGAAAACAGATGATCAATCGATTGACGAATGAATCGATAGTAACCGAGAAATAATCGTAAATGATATCGACGATCTTGTTGGGTGTTGAAAAGCTGAAAGAGATCGAGTTGACATTGCCGAAGAAGATCAGTCGAGAGAGTCAACTGATTCGATTCGAGAATCTCGAGTTCGAATGGGAGATACGATGATGAATCGATGTTTGTTTGTTGGCAATTGAAGAGTTTCTGTAGGAGAACTTCGAATTGAGGAATCGACGGTAGAAGAACGAAGAGTGTCTTGAGAGAGAGATAACTGGTTTGTTTCAACCATTGGGATGTGTAGACGAGGATCGAAAGGCAAAAATGACCGAATATTCGTTGAATATCGACGTTTTCATGATGGAGAAAATCTTGACTAAATCGTTGAACAAGTCCGATGAGATGTTGATCGACAATGTTGAGCCATTGGACATTTCGTTCGACGAGAAGATCAGCGAGTTCCGGTTTAATCGGATAGGATGATTTTGGTGTTTGTTGAATAGTGAGTCGGATGATTGAAATTAAGAATTTCAAATCGAGTTCAATTAAACGATGATGAACAGACGAAAGGTCTTGACTGATCGATTTGAGTATGCCCGGCAGAAAACAAGCGAGAATTTGTCCGATGAGGTCTTGCCGAGGTTGATCAAGTGCAAATAGACAAGAGATCGTTTCGATCAGATGAATTCGATAGTCTAACGTGTGAATTCGTTCGTATAATTGCAAAAGACAGGAGAGGAAATGTCCGATGATCGGTAGGTTTTGATTGAAATTGCCGATGAATTCTTTGAAGTAGAATTGTTCGTTGGATCGAACAGTTCGAATGAATGCATGGAGAAATCGAACGAAGAGATCCTGTTGAACTTCATCGTTCGATGGAACAATTCGTTTGGTTAGAATAACACTGATAACGCCGAGAAAATCATCGAGAATCTTCTTCGAACAAATCGGAATCAATGAAAAAAGCGAAATGAATTCTTCGAGAATTTTATCAAACAAATTCGAATGTTGAAAACGAGAATATTGCCGAAGAATGAGGATCGTTGGAACATAGAGACTATCGTTTTCATTGGGCTGAAATTCATTATGAATACGTCGAACTAATGCAAAACATTGGTCAATATTGTCGATAGTTGTTTGTTGAAGACATCGGCGAAGTTGATTATCCAGTTCGAGAATCAAATGACTCGACATGATTCGATTCTAGACGAGCTTGTTCACGTAAACGTCGTTCTTCGAGAACTTTCTGTCGAGCTTCTAATTCCTTTTCAGCGAGAATTTGATGAACGTCGATTACTTCCGTTTTGCCCGTATTCAAATCCCACTTGGTTACGTACCGATCGCCGGTTATCCGAGCGAATTGAATGCTATGCGGTATGCCGGTTTCCTTCGCTGATTTATCGACTCGATTGGCTATGAAATAGCCGGCGTAACCCCAGACAATGAAAAATGCAATTGTATTGACGATTCCACGAACTTTTTGAATGTCTTTGAAATTCTTTCGTTTGAAATAAGTCAATTGTTTTCTCCACTCGTGAAGGGAAAAACGCATTGAGATCTGAAGAAGAAAACGAACGATGGTTGGTGGATTTATTTAAAATGAAATATCTGACAATGTCGTAGAAAAGAAGATATTCGAAAGAAATTCATCGAAATTCGACGAAGGATAACGATGTTTATCAATCAATTTCGTCAAACGACTCTTACGAAGCGAATAAGCCGTTTGATTGCTTTCGCTATCGTCGAGACGTTTTCGTCGACTCAAATTGTAAACTGATTGTCGAACAAATCGAGCTAAAATATCCAACGGAAGGATCATCCCATCGATCAACGGAATACTTGCACAAGCTGATTGAATTCTTCAACAAACAAAAAAACAGAAAATCTTTAATAATAATTTGTAATTCGATCTTCTACCGTTGAGCGTTGGAATTGAGAAGTATTCGAAAGAGACGATTTTTGAGTGGATGAATGCCGATCATTGAAATGTCTTGATTAAAATTGCAGATCGAATCGAAATCTTCGGGATAATCCTCGAGCCAGATGATGAAGATTCGCATGTCTAAACTTTGATTTTCAATTGCAAAATCTGGTGGAAAATAGAACGTGATTTCAGTGGTGAGATCAGCCCAATAGAATATCGAATCTTCGCCGTTGATTTCGTTTAAATGTTTGCATTTCGTTGAATGAGGAGATTTAACTTCGACAATCGAACCGAGCTGAGACACCATTTGAAGAAACGATGGATTCAGTTCTTCTGCTTTCTCCTTTCGAAACAATTGGATTATCAAACAGAAAAAAAAACAAAGACTAAATTCTCGTTACGAGATTAGCAAATGAATCGGCGAGAGTTGTTTGTTTGGTTTTCAAATAGAAAATAAATCCCGTGCAGAAGAGTATCGGTGAGATTTGATCGAGTTTTTTCATTTCATCGAAGAATGTTTCGTTCGTTGAATTAAGAATGTGAATCGATGATTTATTTTCATTCTGAATTGAAGAGAAAATATTCGATGAAAATAAATCTCTGGTTGCACGAACCCAAGGTTTGTTCTTCATGAAATGACTGATCGAATCCAACGAACAGAATCCGTAATTCGAGAGAAATAAACGAATGCTTTCGAAATGTTTTTCTCGTCTAGAGAAATTCGATTGAGGGTGTTGTGAAATGAATTCGAAAGATTTACTCGGCAGGTTTACATTCAGGCAGAGCTTTCTCGTTGAGAGTTAACGTTCGTTGAATCGCTTGATCTTCGAGATCGATTTGTTTGCTTTTTAAATTGCGAAAAAGATTTAATTTCTCTTCATCTCGTTTCACAATCGAACTTAATGTCGGAATACTCATTTCACTAGAAGAGAAATCTTTGAAAGACAAAACGTTGCTTTGTTCGAATACCTTTTCGTTCGTTCGGTTTTCATCGATGGATTGACGAAAAGTTTATCTTTGGAATCATTAGTCGAACTGGACATCGATGGTGAACGAGTGTGTCCGTTTTCGTGAATGATTGGTTCGTTAAACTAAAACGAAAAATTTGCTTTTTCTTCAAATGAAATCAAACATTTTCGAAGTGCCAACTTTAGTTTTCGGGAGAATCAAACTCAATTGCCGGAAATTCAATGTCCAACTCGTTTTACCGAACAAACTTCGACAGAGAATAAGAATATTCGGCATTTCTTGGCTTGTTTCTTTGATTGCTAAGATTGTATTTCCATTGAGAGCGAAATATTTAAACGAATTTTCGAATGTTGACTCATCGATTGAGTTCGTCGAAAGATCATTTTTCATATGTAAAATAGCCTGAAGAAATTCTCATAAATCAACAACGAAAAACTTCGAACTTTACTCGATGTTCGAACAGCATAAACATAAGATATTCAGCAGCTTCGGCAACACGTTGCGATGCTGGATGATATTGTTTCTGATTTTTCATTAGAATTCCATCGGATGACTAAAACTCATATTCGATTACAACGCAAAACAACGATTCTCTTTCGATCTACTTGAGCTTTTTCTCCCGATATGCCTAATTCAATAATCTCGCACAATTTAAAAAGATTTTCATTATCATCGAGCAACGCTGGTTGTTCAATGACGAGCGTTAAAAGAGCGTTATAAGTTGCCACACAAGTCGAATGCATTTCGCGTGTATGATCCTTTGGACTTCGATGCAATTGTGTATCGATAAATGTACACAAACGTTTGAGAACATTTTTCCATTTATCAATTGCTAAACGAAAAATTCAATTTTCTGATCCATTGAATAGGATTCTATAGATATGCATACGTATTTGACAAGTTGGATCGGTAACAATGGAGATCAACGTATCGAGAGCAGTTAGAAATAATTGTGAATCATTTGTGCCTTTTTCACAGATGAGAAGAACAGCTCGAGTTATGTAATCTGAAATTGAAATTTGATTTTTCGAGGAAAAACGACGAATTATTTTCTTTTAAACCTTTTTTCGTGTTCTCATCTGTGGATTTGTAATGAGCGATTAACGAACAAGCCAAACGAATGGCTCCTAATCAAATAAACACAAGTTTTCTTTTTGAAAACAAGACATTTTCTTCAAACCGAAAAGTAATTGTGCATTAGTAACATCATGTTCCGTTTGTAGAGCTAAAATTAACATTGATGAAATCTTCGGTCGATATTCTGCAATCGTTTTCTCGTTGGTTATTTGTACATCATGAGATTTCTCGAGATAATCCTCGAAAAGATATTGTTTTAAATGTTCGTATGCAAACGGAAGACTAAGAATAGCAAGTAGAATATGAATTGATTTGCAACGAATACGTGTAAAACGTTCACGACTCAATGACGATTGTTTAACGAAAGGTAACGACTCATTGAGATAGATTTGATAGTCAATTCGAAGATAATAATCGAGTGCATCGAGATAAACAGGAATGAGGAGATTAATACCGGGCAAATTCACTCGAAAGAGATTGTCACTGTTGAGAAGAATCGATTCGATGATCGATTGAGAACGTTGCTGAAAACAAAACTAAGTTCGATCAACAAAGTTCGACAGTCAAAACGAACGAACTTCATCGCCTTGATAAAACCGAAGACCTTGCTGAAGAATAAAATAGAATCGACTGAGATATTCACGATGAATGAATTCGTTGGTTTGAGCATGAGAAAAGATTTTGCAAATCGTGCCGAATGATTTCGCAAATGCTTCGTCCATAAAACGTTCGTTCTAAATGAAAATCATGCTTCACGAAAAAACCAAACAAATTCATCTACTTGAATATCAATCGTTTCACTGGCTCGAGATGCTAAAAACAAACAAAATCGAAAATCATTCGACAACACGAGATCTTACTCAAACTCGATAAAAGTCTATGTCGTATCGCCATAATAATTTGATTAAAAGAAAACTATCTATTACGTTTTTTTTAAACGACTAATCATTCAGCCGTATCAAACAAAAAAACGAGTCGAGAGTGAGTGAGAGAAAAACGAGCGGAGTGAATGGGCGTTACGCGATTCTTTTTCTTATGTTGACAATCAGATTGACTCGACTTACGATCGTTGATCGATGAACGTAAATGTCGATCGTTTATTTGTAATAAACAACAATCGAATAGCCACGTGCCGTAGAGATGCAACAGACTGTTGACCGTCGGTCGATTTGAACGAGCGGACTTTTTTTTCGTTGTTCGATTGAGTCGAGAATCGACCTGTGATCGAGCTGTTTTTAATGTTGCTGGCGGAGGTGCTA
>Ga0209952_1001744_pt1 | contig 17637 bp, 19 predicted proteins | sample ThiBiot_750_biof_2_FD_183951 | JGI IMG/M metagenome (GOLD analysis project Ga0209952, IMG submission 183951) | Wastewater bioreactor microbial communities from Cape Town, South Africa - Thiocy_cont_750_biof (SPAdes) | ecosystem: Engineered > Bioreactor > Thiocyanate-remediating >...
AAGGTCAGATCACGCGCCTCAAGCTCGTCAAACGTCAGATGTACGGCCGCGGCAAACTCGATCTGCTTCAAGCGAGACTAATTGGCGCAGAATAATCGGAGCTGCACCAAGATTGCGTCAGAGCCAAAATTGGACGCCGATACGGGGTCAAATTTGCGAGCCGATTGACATGATATCCGACCATCTCGGTGTTTTGCGATGATCGAAACGGAAACACCAGTGACTTTATACGCTCATCGAGGTCGTCAATTTTCGTACTTTCAATTGCCCGGTCGAAAACGGTTTTTCCGGAAACCGACTTCACGATCTCATCCAGTTTTTCTCCCTCCATCCTGTCGAGAAAGTGATCGTCTGACGCCGCTGCCGTGTGCCGCAGGCAAATAGTCTTTTCTGAGACCTCTCCGCTTGCAATGCCGTGCCGAACCATACCCGCGTTCTCTCGCAACAAGGTCGCGCGTCCAAGCGTGATGAGGATCGCAATAATCTGACTACGAAGTTCGGGCGTGCTTTCGACAACCGGTACACCCTCGACACCGCCTGACTGTGGAAGTTCGGCGCGCGGCAGCAGCATATGAAGAAAGGGATTCCAGCCCCGTAACATCAGAAAGAAATCGAAGTCACTCAGACCTCGCTCAGGAGTGCCTGACATGTAGTGAATCACATGGTGCAGATCGAGCACCCGGCACCCCTCGACAATGAAGATTGCTGGCCATGGCTGAGGGAGGCTCGCCACTTGATCCTGAGAAGCAGCGAACTCCGACGCGGCTAAATCCAAAAGGAGATCGGTGACTTCACGTTGAGACATCATTGAAAGAGCTTCGTTGCATCTCGGAAATCTGTCCAGTGAAGTCGGAATCGCCGACCCAGGGGGAGGCTGAGCTGACGCCCTGATCTATTGCAGCGGCCCTTAAACGGCTGAAATCCGCCTCTTTTACAGGTCCAGACCCGCTACATATCTCCAATATATGCGATCTGTACGTAAAATGTTTGACACATATCGAGCAAATGTTCTACATATGTGCCTCAGAGAAGGACTACAGATGCGTGACAAACGGAAAAAGTTCGTAGAACTTGCACAGAACCGCGTGAACCGGGCCATTAAGGACATCCGGCTGATCGGTAATCTCGCGAACAAAAGCGCTTACGATTACAGCGACGAAGATACGAAGAAGATTTTCAGGGCGATTCAGAAGGAACTGGAACAGGCACGGGCCCGCTTTGGCGGCGACGCATCCGGCCAGGACGGGGAGTTTCGGCTGTGACAACCCACAAGAGCATCACTCTCGATTTTCTTTCCAACGAAGCCGATGAGGACGAAGGCTTGGGCGATGCCGGAATCGAAACCTTCCGTGATCGCCCTTACGCGAGCACGGCGCGCGAAATCGCGCAGAATAGCCGTGATGCGGCGGACAATCTGCCGGTGCGCATCAATTTCGATCTGCTGGAACTTCCGTTTGCCCAGGTGCCCGCCCTTGATGCACTGAGAAAGGCAAATGCATTCTGTCTTCAAAAGGCGCGCGATACGGGCGACGCCAAAGAAATCGCGCATTTCGAACAGGCGCAGCGTGTCCTCGAAACCGAGCCACTGAAGGTCCTGCGTATCTCAGATTACAATACGCTCGGCCTGAAAGGCCCTGCCAAGTCGGGCACGCCGTTTCACTCGCTCATCAAGGGGTCAGGTGTCAGCGTCAAGCAGAGCGAAGCCTCGGGCGGTTCGTTTGGCATCGGCAAGAATGCAGTTTTTGCCATCTCTGATCTGCAAACCGTTCTGTATTCGACGATCTGGCAGGATGCTGAAACCGGTCAAAAGAAATTTCTTGCTCAAGGTAAGGCCGTTCTCAGGTCTCACACTGATGACGCTGGAAAAAATCACCGCGCAGCATCTTATTGGGGCATTCATCCATTTCTGCCGATTGAAAATCCCGCTGATGCACCCGAATGGCTACGCCGGGAAGAAGTAGGCACCTCGCTCTTTGTACTGGGCTTCCGCGAAACAGAAAACTGGCAGCATCGTATCGCCTACGCTCTGCTGGAGAATTTCTTTTATGCCGTCAATGAAGGTGAGATCGAATTTTCCATCGGCGGCGGAAGCATCGTAATCTCGCGCGCCAGCCTGGCATCACTGTTTGAAGACCCGCACGTCATCGCTGCCGCTGATGCGGATGACCACGATGATGAATTTGCCCTTGCCCGTCAGCATTACCAGTGCGTTATTTCGCCCGACGCCAGAGAAGACACCGTAAAGATCAAAGGCCTTGGTGACGTTCGCATTCGCGTTCATGTCGCCGACGATCTGCCCAAGAAGGTTTGTATTATCAGAAACGGGATGGTGATTACGGATAGCCTGGAGAATTTTGGTGATCGGTTCTCCCGCTTCGCGATGCATCGCGATTTTGTCGCGGTCGTTGTCCCGGTCACCAAAGAAGGTAGCGCCTTCATCAAACGGCTTGAAAATCCTCGTCACGACGGCCTGTCTGCCGAAAGGCTTCCCGACGTGGCTGCTGTGAATGAAGCGCGTCGCGTGATGAAGGCTCTTGCAAAGGCAATTCGAGAAACTATTCGATCCCACACCTTCATCCAGTTTGACAACGAAATGTCTGTTGACGAAATGCGGGACTACTTTTCCGCCGATGCAGATCAATCCGATAAATCGAAAAAATCAGGTCAGGATGATCCTGCGACCGTCCGCTACACCGTCGAACCGCGTCGTCCGCGCACTGAAACGCGTGCAGCCGCTCCCGGCAAAGGGAACGCTGGCGGCACCACCCGTGGGCCGACACCCGGCCCGAATCCGGGCCCGGGGCCTGGAGACAAGCCGCGTCCACACAACAGTGGCACCGGAAAAAGTGGAAATGCCCGTGCCATCAGACTTCAGGAAGTGCGGCACATACCGCTCCCGGCAAAGGGTGCTTACGGGCGCACCATTCTGTTCACACCTGATGAAACCGGCACGGCCATCATCACTCTGGAGGCTTCAGGGCTCAGTGACAGTGAGGAGCTTCGCGTTGTTGGCGCGACCGGCGCGGACGTGGTCAACGGTCATCTGCGCCACCAGGCACAGGCCGGTGAAAGATCGCGTATCGAAGTGGAGTTTTCCGAACCCTATGCGGGTCCGCTCGAACTGAGAGTCGGCATCGAGAAGAACGTGGAGGCCGTCCATGAAGCTTGATGCCGATGCGCGCTTCCCGCATCCTGTTCTTTCTCCGGACACAACGGATTATCTGCAAGGAGTGTTCAGAACCACATTCGATGTCAGCGAAAAACCGGATACCTCCGAAGTTCGTCTGGACTATCAGATTGAGCTGGACGAGCCCACGCTGCGCGAACTGATCGCCTCCGATCATGCTGCGCTGGGTATCTCGGTAACGTGCCGTGAAACCTATTATTCCCGAGTTCTGCCGCTTGGTCTTGCGGGCGGTCAGGTAAATTTTGAACCCGGCACCCTGATGGGACGCGTCACGGTTCAGCCAATGATATGGACTCGCAAAGTCATTGCATCTTTCCCGCTTGGAAACTGCCATGAAGAATTTCATGGCACACCACTTTCGTTTTCCGCCGGAACGGTCCTCGCGCTTGACGACGAATTCGCCATCAGCGTTGGCCGTGAAAAACTCGCGCAGATGGAAACGATCTTCTCAATCGCACTGTTCGAAGAACTACCCGCCGGTTCTTTTTCGCTTAATCTCGATGCGGACAGGATCACTGTCCTCGTCGCCAGCGATATCTATGAGACAGTCAACACGCTTCGGGGACTCGGGCACGGGAAGCCAATTACCCTCAACACCGTGTTTCTGCCCGCCGTAATGCAAGTTCTTGATGTGCTGCGTGAAGGCGGTGAAGCTTACGATGGCAGACGCTGGTACCGGGTTTTTCAAGAAAAATGTACGCATCTAAATATTGATCCTGCCGACTGTGACCTGTGGGAAGCTGCACAGAAATTGCTTCAGGCTCCGTTCCTCGAAATTCATAAAAACAAAGAGCTTTTAGGGAAATGACGATGTCCAGGCTGAAATATGTTTCAAACAATACCGCAGATTCTCTTCGAGAATCTGTATCCGGTAATGCTGCGCGGTATCGCGAGGGTTCATTCGAAGACATGATGTCGGACGGTGAGTGGTCGATTGAGCTGCCGGTTGAGGTCGATCTCACGCCACTGGAGGACCTGGACCCTGCTGGTACGTCAGCAGCCGAGGTTTCTAATTCGAAGCTTGTCTGGAAGGCCCTGTCGGTTCTCAGCCCCAGTCTTGCCTGTGAAGAAGGCATCTGGGTGCGCCTGACCCATCTGAACTGTCTCGACTATGCGCGACAGCGTTGGCTAAATACGACAATGGATGACGACGCTCTGGCAAAGGGCGTTCTGGACCATTTTTTTGCAGACACGCTTACGAAGCGCCGTGATGACAATGCAATATCGCGCCTCTGGTGGAATGCCTACATCGCGAGCACAGCGGCTCCTGGCGATGATCTGCCCGCTCTTGGTCTGATTCTTTCGAAGGCAGACATTCGCAGTAACTTCATCGAGCGTAGTCAGACGGTAAGCAGGCCTGTTCTTGCTGCGGGGATAATCCGCATCATGACGCGCATTCCCGATGTTGCAGCCAAAGAAGGAAACTATCGCGCATTCATGCGTTCAGTAAACCGGCTGGGTGGTGGCCTGGTGTTCGAAGCAATGACAGACAACGATATTGACCTTTTTCTTGATAGCTGTGCGCTGAGTTCGGGGATTTCGATAGCCAAAGCCGCCTGAGATGAAAACGTCCGTCTGGTCCATTCGGCGAAGATCCCCGCGCCGGAGAATTTGAGCCGCTCGCCGGAGGCACTCGCGTCAGGGTCTCCCCTCATTTCAATCGGGCATCGCTATCACTTCCCCCAACGCGGGTACCTTTTTAACCGGTCTCGCGGCGGCAGTCGGTCCCGCGTCCCGCCAGCGGCGGCGCTATGCTGACGCTCCTGCGGCTGCCTGTGAATGTTGACCGAACATTGACCCCCATCGGCGTCGTCGAGACCCCTCCAGGCCGTTGATTTCATTGTATTGAAATGACGGGACCCCTACGCCGATCATGGTCGAGACCCCACGCCGAAACACACCCGTGGCCGATCGACGTCCAAACCCCGTGCCGAAACACAAATTCGGGCTTACAGGAGAACGGCGGTGAAAGAGAACTGTATGGATCGAGGATTTGGCTCGGTGTCACAGTCTGCTTTCTTGGATTACGCCGTCCTACTTTGCATCGCCTTTATTAATCTCGATAAATTAGGTGCTAGATCAAGCCGATGTACGAACCACCATCGATCTGCAGATTTTGCCCAGATATGAAGCCCGCTTGCTCACTACAAAGAAATGCGCACGCATCTCCAAACTCCTCGGGCTTACCCATCCGTCTGGCCGCGGTTGTCTCAGCAATTTTTTGCCGTGCTTCTTCAAACGGGATATTCTGCTCCTCAGCAAGTCGCTTCGAAAAGAAGCGCTGACGATCCGTATCGATCCGAAACGGAAGAAGATTGTTCAACGTCACATTATCGGGCGCCACGGCGCGTGACACGGACTTGCTCAATGCAGTCAGGGCCGTGCGAGCGGCAGTCGACAGCCCCATCTCCGGATACGGCGATTTGACCATTGCCGAGGTGATGTTGACAATTCTTCCGAACCTGCGCTCCTGCATCCCCGGTATGACTGCACGAATGAGAAGGGCCGGAGCGAGCATGTTTGCTTCAAGTCCGGCAAGCCATGCCGCATGGTCCCAGTCTTCAAGCTTACCTGGCGGCGGGCCAGCGTTGTTGTTGATGAGAATATCGGGCTCGGGGCAAGCTGCAAGAAGCTTAGTGCGCCCTTCGTCCGTATTGATGTCAGCTTGGACGACTCTAACGCTTCCGCCGGTGATCCCTTCGATCTCACGAGCGGCGACGAGCAGATTTTCTTCATTCCGTCCGTTGATGACGATGTCGCATCCCTCGCGGGCCAGCGCCGTGGCGCAGGCCTTTCCCAACCCCTTCGAAGACGCGCAGATGATTGCTTTCCGTCCCTTGATGCCCAAATCCATTGTAGCCTCCGTTCCTATTTGAAGCCGAATAGCCGGGCAGGATTATCGACAAAGATCTTCTGCTTGATGTTTTCATCGCCGCCCGCATATCGATAGCAGAGCTCGAGCAGCTCCCCATCGTTCTTCATCGGCATATCCTCGGTCACCAGCGGATGAGGCCAGTCTGAGCCCCAGATCATGCGGTCGGGAGCAGCATTGATATAGGCTTGGGCAAGTTCGACGGCGTCGTTCCAGGGCTTGGCCTGCTCCGACCAGCGATCGCCGTTCGACAACATCATCCACCAGTTGCCCTGCTTGAGCAGGTCGATCATGTATCGGACCGACGGCTGATCGATGCCTTGCTTGAAATCGGGCCTGCCGAAATGATCAAGGACGACGTTGATCTTCAGGGGTTTGAACAGATCGGCCATTTCCATCATCTCGTCGGCGGGCATATGCAGCTTTGCATACCAACCCAACGATTCGATGCGAGCGATGGAACGCTTGAATTGTTCGGGGCTCGGAACGAGATTCAGCACCTTCCAGAAATTGAACCGGGCGCCGCGCACGCCCGCGTCATGGAGCCGCTGAAGTTCGGCGTCGCTGACGGTGTCGTCGATGACGACGCATGCCTGGTAGTTGGGGCCGGCTTGCTTCAATGCATCGTAAAGGATGCGAAAGTCCGTCGCATAGGCGGATGATTGCACAATGACTCCGCGCTCGATGCCGAGCGTGCGGTGCATTTTCAATGCAGCATCGATGGTCGCTTCGGGCGTGCAATAGACCGCACCGGGCCGGATTGGATACTTCTCGACCGGCCCGAACACGTGAAACTGGCTATCACATGTTCCGCGCGGAGGAAGGGGATTCGGCACCTTTGGATTTGGATCGAAGAGCCTGTATTTTTCCATGTTGTTTCGGTCCCTACGTTGCTGTCGGTAAGTTAGTTGGCTGAAATGACGGCGGTGACGTCGCACTGAATCAGGACATCGGCCCTTATCGTGCCGGCCAAAGTCTGACGTGCAGGTCGTGACGCAGGATCGGGAAACATCTTCGACCACTCGGCGTTCAGGACGTCACGGTCGTCCGGATTGGCCATCCAGACCGACATCTTGATGATGTCTTTCGGTTCTCCGCCCGCCGTTTCCACGATGCTGCGCACATGCTCGAACATCTTTGCGCATTGTTGCTGAAGCTCGGGTGCGACTTTTCCGGTTTGCGGGTCGACGCCAATGACGAGCCCGGACATCACGAGGTTGCCAATCCTGCTGGCATTCGGGATGGGGTTCACATGCTTGAATCCGGCAATGTTGATACTCTTGCGCATTTGAGTTGATCTCCTCAGGTCAGGGGAGCGCGCGGGCTGCGGAAGAACCGCGCTTCCCGCCTCGCTGGGTTCGCTATCTCATATATATATCGATCGATCAATATAACTGATGGCCGTTCTCCAGCGCGTCGGGATGCCGTCGCTAGACCAAGCGAATGGGAGTAATCTCAAACGTCTGCCAGACGTTTCCGGTGGTGTACGGGTCCGTCTCAAGCCACGCATTCAATTGGTCCGGATCAGCGAAGTCGACCATCATGGCAGACCCGATCATCCCGCCAGTTTCATTGAGGATGGCGCCACCGGAAATGATATTGCCCGCCTGAACCAGGCTTTTCGCGTTATCGAGGTGAGCCTGGCGTGCCGCCAGTCGGCGATTGGGGGCCTCGGAGTCGGTGCCGTCGCGCGCAACCACGAGATACTGTGCCATCGAGATATTCTCCTGTTGGCCGCGGGATACGCGGCTCATTCTATGCACTTCGACTTGATTTCATGATCGGTCTGTTAGGGCTTGGCGAATATGCGAGAGCAAGCACGTCGTGCAAAACGCCTTTCTTCCGACGCCCTGCCGAGCGTGGCGTGGAAGTTGGCTTTCCAGTCCCGCGCCTGAGGATTGACCGAACGCGGCCAGATAGAATCCATCTGGTGAGCATTGATGATCTCCCGGAACATTCCTCCCGTTGGACAAAAGCTAACAAAGCATCGTTCGCTCTTCAATGATTATATCGATCGAATGATAGAATTATTTGGGGCGCGCGCCGGCGATGAGGCGTTCGCCGGCTGATCGGTCGCGAGAGTGCGGTGGTCATGGCCTCGCTATTTCGGCCGCTGTCCCGATTGTTGAAGGATAGGGTATGCCGGTTTCGTGAAGGCGGAAGGTCCGGCGGCCGACCGGTTATCGCAGGCTGTTATGTCGCCTCGTCTTTCGTGCCGGCAAACTCGCCGGCTTCCGTTCCTTCTTGGCTGCGTCTGCATGGGACGATGCTCCAAAAACGACGCCGGAGCGGCTGTCGCGGGACGGAGGAGGGGCCGTCATGCCGCCCACCAGAAAAGTCAGCAAATGCTCGAACGCGTCGTCGACCTTTCGCAGGTCGCAGCGACCGTCGGACAGGAGATAGATCCGATCTGGATTGTTGAGCGTGTGAGTAATGATGCAGAGGAGGCAATGTAGTCGCCAGTAAAGCTCCTCCTCGCTCATATTTGGAAGAGCCTTGCTCAAGGCGGTGATGAAGCGCCGCTGAAAATCGTCGAAATATTCCGTCATCATGGCGCTGACCGTCTGGTTCTGATCGCTTCCGATGCGACCTACCAAGCGCATGAAGTTATTGCGGCGATTCTTTCGGGGCAGGCCGTCCTTGAACGATGGAAGAAAGTACGCGCGCAGCAGGTCCTCAAGCCTGGGCACTGGATGAGCCGCGACTGCTTCTTCAATCAGCGCCAGACGTTGTCTGTTGAGCGGGGCGGCCTTGCACTCGAAAATGGCTCGAAGCAGCCCCTCCTTGTTTCCGAAGTGATAGTTGATGAGGGAAATGCTCACATCGGCCTTCGCCATAATGCCCCGAAGCGACGTGCCATCGTAGCCGTGATCGGCGAACATCGCCTCCGCCGCGTCGATGATGCGCGCGCGGGTGTCGTCGCCGTGGTTGCCGCGCCGATTGCGGCGGCGATCGGTGCGGACGGCCGCCGCGGCGTTGAGCGTTCTAGGCATCGGGAATCACTCCAGAGTGGCGCAAAATCATCGATCGTATCAGGGCCAATGTCGAGAATAAGCGCCGCTGGATATAGCAAGTGCGGCGCGACATCAAACTCTCGCTTGCAATTGTATCGTTCGATCGATATAAATCAAATCGGAATATGCGACGCATTGCCCGGCAAACCCGGTTCGATCGAAAAAATGAAGCTCGGCTGCCGGCGATCGCCGCGGACCGGTCAGTCAGGAGGAGGCGTGATGGGGAAACCTGCCTTTGTCGATGCGGTCGCGCCTCCCGGCGCGGGCATTCCCTTCATTGCGCTGTCGAAGGTCGCCAAGACGTATGGCTCGCGCGAAGGCAGGCAAGTCATCGCCGTGGAGGAGGTGTCGTTCGAGATTGCGCAAAGCGAATTCACCTCGATCGTCGGGCCTTCCGGATGCGGTAAAACAACGCTCCTGAAGATGATCGGCGGGTTGCTGCCGGTCAGTCGCGGGACAATCTCGTATGCGGGGCTGGATCCTGGTCGACGGCGGCCGAGACTGGGGATGGTGTTCCAAGAGGCTGTCTTGTTGCCTTGGCGGACCGTATTGCAGAACGTTTGCCTTCCGATCGAAGTGGCGGGCGAGAAGTGGGAGCCCGGAGAGAAGCGGGCGCGAGAGCTTATTGAGCTCGTTGGTCTCAAGGGCTTTGAGGATCAGTATCCGAACGAGTTGTCGGGGGGCATGCAGCAGCGGGCGTCCATCGCCCGGGCTCTCGTAAATGATCCGACGCTGCTTCTGATGGACGAGCCGTTCGGGGCGCTCGATGCCCTCACGCGCGAGAACATGACGCTGGAGCTTCAGCGCATTTGGTCGAGCAGCCAGAAAACTGTTCTCTTCATAACCCATTCCATCGCGGAGTCGGTCTTCCTGTCTGACCGGGTGCTGGTGATGACTTCAAGGCCTTCCCGCGTTCGGGAGATCATTCCGATCGATTTGCCGCGACCGCGCACGCTCGAAATGACAACGAGCGAGGCCTTCGGTCGCTATGTCTCTCACATCCGCGACCTGTTCTCTGCCAGTGGAGATCTCTGACCATGAGTTTGGAGGCGGAAAAGCCGACCGGCGCCGACGTGAAGTTGCAGTCCGAAATCAGAATTCCGGCATGGCTGGATTTGGGGACGATTCTCTCCGCACTTCTGTTCGTCCTGCTGATGACTGCCTGGCATTTCTCGGTTGCCCTGGGCCTTGTGCCGGTATTCGTGCTGCCTGCGCCACTCGACGTCGCAGCAAAAGTCTTGCACGATGTCGTGGATCCGTCGGTCCAGTACGACATTCTTTATACGGTCGCAGAAATCCTCATCGGGTTTGCGGTCGCGGCGATATTTGGGATCGTGTTTGGCGCTGCGATCGCGCTGGTGCCGCTCGTCGATCGTGTGCTGTCTCCCTACATTGTTGCCCTGCAGACGATTCCCAAGGTGGCGATCGCGCCGCTGCTCATCATCTGGTTTGGATTTGGAATTGAATCCAAAATCGTGATCGTGGCGCTAATCGCCTTTTTTCCGATCCTTGTGAACGTTGTGTTGGGATTTCGCAGTACGGACCCTCGTCAGATCGTACTCATGAACGTTCTGGATGCGTCGGTCTGGCAAATCTTCGCCAAGGTACGGATTCCAAACGCGCTGCCGTTCATAATGGCCGGTCTGTATATCGCAATGATCTTCTCGGTCATTGGTGCGGTAGTTGGTGAATTTCTCGGATCGGCCTACGGGCTCGGCAGTCAGATTATGCAACGACAGGCATCGATGGATGTCGTCGGCGTCTATTCGGTTCTGGTGCTTCTTACGGTGATCGGAATTGCGTTGAACGTTATCGTGAAAATGGTTTCGCGGAAGCTTGTTTTCTGGGGCTCCAGCGAGGAGCCCACGGGAATCTGATCGGCCGGTTGCGGTCTCACTTTGTCATCTGTCGTCTAGGGACATCCGTGTCTACGAAAGGGGAGGATTGAATGAGGAATTTCCACTACAGGAAAGTAGTCGGGTTGGTACGCGGCCTGTCACTACTTCTCATTTTGACGGCGCTGACGACCGAATCCGGCCTTGCGCAGACGAAGAAATTCATCATGCAGGGCGGTGCCCCGGTTCCTTACTCGGCATTCATCGGCGCCTATGTGGGTCAACAGACGGGATTCTTTAAAGAAGAAGGACTGGATGTCGAGGTCCGATATGCATCGGGTGCACCGCAGGGAACGCAGGTAGCGGCCGCCAATCAGGCGGATGTGGCGATCGTCACTGTCGAACCTCTGATCAACGGATACGACAAAGGCGTCCGCGGCAAGTTTTTGGCGCTGATCAACAACAAGCTCATTTACTACATCGCCGTTCCCGAAGATTCTCCAATCAAAACGGTTGAGGATCTCCGTGGAAAGAAAATCGGCGTCGCCAGTTTTGGAAGCGCGGCCGTCCCTGTCGTGCGATCCATCCTTCGATCCGCGGGCATTCAGCCTGCATCTGATACGTTGCTACCGGTCGGAGTGATGGATCAGGCGATGGCCGCGCTCAAGAGCGACAAGGTTCAGGCGCTTGGCCTCTATGATGGAATGTACTTCGCGTTGGAGCGCGCCGGATTCAAGTTTCGCTATTTCCACCATCCCGCACTGACGAACTTTGGCAACACGGGGATGTTCGCGTCCGACGATACGATCAAGAACAAGCAGGATGAACTGTGCCGGTTCAGCCGAGCCTATGCCAAGGCTACCCTGTTCGCCGTCACCAATCCGGAAGCCGCCGTAAAAATGTATTGGAAGGTCGCGCCATCCGCTCGCCGCGGCGCTACGGACGAAGAGGCGATGAAGAACGGATTGGCCGAGATAGCTCCGATGTTGAAGGTGTACGACATCGGCTTTCCGCCGGGCAGGAAGTACGGACAGATCGATCGTGCAGCGTTCGAAAAGTATATCGAGCTTAACAAGCAGGAGGGTGTGATCAATGCGACGCCGCCGGTTGATGCTCTCGTCACCGATGCCTTCAGCGAATGCATGAACAAGTTTGATGCCGATGCGGTTCGTGCCAAGGCGAAAGACTGGAAGGAATAGCGTCCGCATCGTCGTCGTCAATCCATTCTCAGTTTAGGCGGGACGGAGGCGGTTCCCGCGGTCGGAGAAGGTGCGAGGTCATTTAGGCGGCGGGAGTCGGCCGTCGCCGCAATTTCGACAACAACAAAGGACATTCGGGTGGATCTTGGAATTTCTGGTCGTAAGGCCATCGTTTGCGGCGCAAGCAAGGGGCTTGGTAAAGGCTGCGCGGCAGCTCTCGCGCGAGAAGGTGTTTCCGTCGTCATCGTTGCTCGCGGGGTCGATGCGCTCGAGGCAACAGCGCGTGAACTTGAGCAGAGTGCGTCCGGACAGGTGAGAACTGTCGTGGCGGATGTGACCACTGCGGATGGCAGGGACAAGCTACTCGAAATCTGTCCCGATCCCGACGTCCTGATCACGAATGCGGCGGGACCTCCGCCCGGCGATTTTCGCGATTGGTCTAGGGACGAATGGATAGCCGCGATCGATGCCAACATGCTTGCGCCGATCGATCTGATCAAACGAACCGTCGACACAATGATCTCACGTCGCTTCGGGCGGATCCTCAATATTACATCGAGCGCCGTGAAGGCGCCGATAGAGGTTCTGGGCCTTTCCAATGGTGCGCGCTCGGGTCTGACGGGCTTTGTCGCGGGCCTGTCCCGCAAGACGGTTGCTTACAACGTTACGATCAACAACGTGTTGCCTGGCTCGTTCGATACGGATCGTCTTGGAAGCATCATCAAGAAGATGGCATCGGATCGCACAGAGAGCGCCGACAATGTCAGAAGCGCGCTGATGTCACAGACACCGGCAGGCCGCTTCGGAAGCTCTGAGGAATTTGGCGCGGTCTGCGCCTTTCTGGCGAGCATCCACGCAGGGTTCATTACCGGACAGAATATCCTGCTCGATGGTGGTGCCTATCCCGGAACGTTCTAGTGGATTCCGAACGGAATATTGATGAGGCCATAGCCGATGTCCACTTACGTCATCTTCGATGTCGATATCCACGACATGCAGCGGTATCAGGAATTCATGTCCGGCGTTAAACCGGCATTGGAAGCCGCCGGCGCGAGGTATCTGACGCGCGGTGAGCCGCATACGGTTCATGAGGGGGACTGGATTCCGCGGCGCATCGTGTTGATCGAGTTTCCAAGTCGGGAGGCCTGGATCTCGTTCTATCACGGGCCCGTCTACCAGGGACTCAAGGCAATCCGCGACGCATGTAGCTCCGCGCGGCTCGTCAGCTTTGGTCCTTCGGATGAGGTGACGGAGCGATAATTCGCTGCGGGCTTATTGATATCTGCTGGAGCTGTTTGGATGACATTGGCGAACGTTACCCTTGAAGACAAATATTCGGCTCCATCAGGGCGAGTGTATTTATCCGGAACGCAGGCGCTCGTCCGGTTGCCGATGATGCAGCGCCAGCGGGATGAGGCGGCCGGCATCAAGACTGCTGGTTTCATCTCCGGATATCGCGGTTCGCCGCTTGGCATGTACGACAATGCGTTATGGCGGGCGCGGTCTCATTTGGAAGCCAGCAATATCCATTTCGAGCCCGGATTGAACGAGGACCTTGCGGCCACCGCGGTATGGGGCACCCAGCAGGTCGGTCTTTTTCCCGGCGCCAAGGTCTCCGGCGTGTTCGGGATATGGTACGGCAAGGGGCCAGGCGTCGATCGGTCCGCCGACGCGCTCAAGCATGCCAATGCAGCCGGAACGTCGAGACACGGCGGCGTTCTGGCGCTCGCGGGCGACGATCATGGCTGCCAGTCGTCGACGCTGGCGCACCAGAGCGAGCAGATCTTTCAGGCCGCGATGATTCCCATTCTGAATCCGGCGACGATTCAAGAGTACTTCGATTTCGGCCTTTATGGATTTGCGCTGTCGCGTTTCTCGGGATGCTGGGTCGGCTTCAAGGCCGTGTCGGAGACGGTGGAAAGCTCCGCGTCTGTCGATATCGATCCGGACCGGGTGAAGATTCTTTTGCCGTCGGATTTCGAGATGCCGCCGGGCGGCCTCCATATCCGCTGGCCGGATGCCGCGCTCGACATGGAAAAGCGTCTGCATGGGCCCAAGATGGCGGCGGTGCGCGCGTTCGCGAGGGCCAACGGGCTCGATCGCGTCGTCATTGATCCGCCCGCCGCCCGCTTCGGCATCGTCAGTACGGGCAAGGCCTACCTCGATCTGCGCCAAGCGCTCGCCGATCTCGGGCTGACCGAGCAGACCTGCGCGGCGCTGGGCATCCGTGTCTACAAGGTGGGCATGACGTGGCCGCTGGAAGTCGAGGGCGCGCGCCGCTTTGCCGGTGGGCTGGCGGATGTCCTTGTCGTCGAGGAGAAGCATGGCTTCATCGAGGGGCAACTGGTTCAGGCACTTTACAACCTGCCTGCGGATCAGCGTCCGTCGGTGGTCGGCAAAAGCGATGAGCGCGGCGCGCCGTTGCTGCCCAGCGAGGGCGAACTGAATCCAACCATCGTCGCGCGCGCGATCGTCTCGCGGCTGGAACGGATCGGGGCCGGCAGCGCTGCCATGGCGCAACGGGTCGCCCGCCTCGAGAGCTTCGAGGCCGTTGCGGCGACACCGCGGATCAAATCGCAGCGCGCGCCGTACTTCTGTTCGGGTTGTCCGCACAACAGTTCGACGGTGGTGCCTGAAGGCAGCCGGGCCATGGCCGGCATCGGCTGCCATGCCATGGCGACCTGGATGCCGCTGCGCAACACCAATCTCATCACCCACATGGGGGCGGAGGGCACAAACTGGATCGGGCAGGCGCCGTTTACAAATGAAACGCACGTATTCCAGAATTTGGGTGACGGCACCTACACGCACAGCGGTTTGCTCGCCATTCGCGCGGCTGCGGCGGCGGGCGTCAACATCACCTACAAGATTCTTTACAACGACGCCGTGGCCATGACGGGAGGACAGCCGGCCGAGGGGGGCTTCACCGTTCCGCAGATCGCCGCGCAGGTCGCCGCCGAAGGTGCCAAGCGCGTTGTCGTGGTGTCGGACGAGCCCGGCAAGTATGAGGGGGTGGCGTCCTTCCCGATTGGCACGACCGTTCACGACCGGGACGATCTCGACGCGGTGCAACGCGATCTGCGTCAGGTGTCCGGCCTGACGGTTCTGATCTATGACCAGACCTGCGCGGCCGAAAAACGCCGCAGGCGCAAACGGGGCCAATTCCCTGATCCGGCCAAGCGGGTTTTCATCAACGATCTGGTTTGCGAAGGTTGCGGGGATTGCTCGGTCAAATCCAATTGCGTCTCGGTAAAACCACTGGAGACCGAGTTCGGGCGCAAGCGCGTGATCGACCAGTCCGATTGCAACAAGGACTTTTCATGCGTGAAGGGCTTTTGCCCAAGCTTCGTCACGGTGCATGGTGGCGCGCTACGCAAGGCGGAGAAAAGCAAGACGCCGGTGGTCGGTGCGGACGTGTTCGCGGCTTTGCCGACGCCGCAGCCGAAAGCGCTGATCGAACCCTACAGCATTCTGGTGACCGGCATCGGCGGGACCGGCGTGATCACTATCGGGGCGCTGCTCGGGATGGCGGCGCATCTTGAAGGTAAGGGCTGCACGGTGCTCGACTTCACCGGGCTTGCCCAGAAGAACGGCGCGGTGATGAGCCATATCCGGCTTGCTCCAGGCCCTGAGCACAGCGCGGTGGTGCGGATTCCGGCCGGCGGCGCCAATCTGCTGCTGGGGTGCGACATGGTGGTGGCGGCGGCGCCGTTGGCGCTGTCGCGGCTGGAGCACGGCGTATCGCGCGCGGTGATCAACGCGGCGCTGACGCCGACAGCGGAATTCGTCACCAACGGCGATGTCGATTTCGAATCTCATGCCATTCGCCGCGCATTGCGCGAGACGATAGGCGACAAAGGCGTGACCTTCATCGAGGGAACGCGCCTGGCGACGGCTCTCATGGGAGATTCCATTGCCACCAACCTGTTCATGCTAGGCTATGCCTATCAGTCCGGCCTCATTCCGCTCGGGCAGGAGGCGATCGAACGCGCCATCGAACTGAATGGAGCGGCGGTCGAATCCAGCAAGCGCGCGTTCTCCTTCGGGCGCCTGGCGGCGCACGATTTGGCGCAGGTCGAGGCGTTGATGATGCCCGAGCAGGTTCCCGCGAAGGCGTTGGCTAACCTCAGCGAGCGCATCGCCCTTCGCGAGGCGTTTCTGGTCCGCTATCAGGATCACCGATATGCCGAACGTTATCGCAGCCTCGTCAATCGCGTCGCCGCGGTTGAAAAAGCTCGGATGCCCAGCTCAACCGCGCTTGCCGAGGCAGTTGCGATCAGCCTATTCAAGCTCATGGCTTACAAAGACGAATACGAAGTCGCACGGCTTTATACGGAAGAGCATTTTCTCACCAAGCTGAACAGTCAGTTCGACGGCGATTTCAAGCTGCAGTTTCACCTTGCTCCGCCGCTTATCGCCAAACGTGATCCAACGACCGGTGAACTGAAGAAGCGCGCTTTCGGTCCTTGGATGCTTCATGTCTTTAGAGCGCTTGCCAAGCTGCGCCGGCTGCGCGGGACACGGTTCGACATCTTTGGTTATACGGAAGAACGGCGCAGTGAGCGTCAGATGATCATCGATTACGAGCAACTCACGACATACGTCATCGATCGACTGACCGTGAAAAATCACGCAATTGCCGTCGAGCTTGCCAAGCTGCCGCAGACCGTTCGTGGGTTCGGTCACGTCAGGGAACGAAACTTAAAGATCGCCAAGGCTGCGGAGGAGGGACTGCGCGTCACTTTTGCCAATCCTGAAACCATGAGCCTTGCGGGAGAGTAATCAGCGATGCGGTCCGCATCGCATTCGTGAGAGGCTATCCATCACGGCGGCTGCGGTGAGAAGCTGAAAAGGGTGTGTTGCTGGACAGAACTGGAATATCCGATGTCGTGTCTCTTAGAGCAGGTTTATCCGATCTGTCTGATGTCCAAGCTTGATCCTAATGAGGTCTATATGGGGCGACTCATTGGGACTGCAGTCAGCTTGTTGCTAGCTGCAATCGTGTACGCGCCTCTACTTCTGACGTTTTATCTCTGATCAACGACGACTGGTATATCGTCAGCGGCATTCGTCTCCATCCCAACATGAATGTTATGGATGGTTTCGTCGCGATCGCGCGCAAGGGAGAGCAACGTGTCGTGCGAGTGTCGCGGGCACTCCGGCCGAATGCGTCGGAACTGTTAGTGGGACCGCTGTGTATCGATATCCGCAGTCCGATGCAGGATGTCCTGATCTCGCTAGAGCCGGGCCATGCCGATATATCGTTTTCACCTCGATTTTATGGCCCGGGCGCAACCGTTCGCCGAGCGTCGTACCGATTTCGCAAGCATGGCCACCTGATCCATGATCTCATCCGCTACACACAGGTTCGCAGCGTGTCCGGCTGTTATTCGGCCTGCAATAGTGGCTCTGACGCAATCTTGGTGCAGCTCCGATTATTCTGCGCCAATTAGTCTCGCTTGAAGCAGATCGAGTTTGCCGCGGCCGTACATCTGACGTTTGACGAGCTTGAGGCGCGTGATCTGACCTT
>Ga0209952_1001757_pt1 | contig 17503 bp, 18 predicted proteins | sample ThiBiot_750_biof_2_FD_183951 | JGI IMG/M metagenome (GOLD analysis project Ga0209952, IMG submission 183951) | Wastewater bioreactor microbial communities from Cape Town, South Africa - Thiocy_cont_750_biof (SPAdes) | ecosystem: Engineered > Bioreactor > Thiocyanate-remediating >...
ACTCGCCGCGAATTACATCTCGGTGACGCCACTCAAGCTCAACCGTACCGACGAGGCGTTCTCGGAAACGCTGGCGGCGACGTTGAAGTAGGCGGGCAGAGTTTTTGAGTTTGCCGATCTTGTGAGAAAGTTTTGAGTTGTCATGGCCGGGCTTGTCCCGGCCATCCACGTTTTTCTTTCGGCGATGGCTTCAAGTTTGTGGATGCCCGGGACATAAGCGAGCGAAGCGACGCCGTTCTTCGAACGGCTATGCCCGGGCATGACGACTTCCTGATTGTTTCGCTTCGCTCGCAATGACGGAGAGACGCGAATGCTGCCTAAGCCACAGCGCTTTTCAGTGCGGCTTCGATCATCTGCGCCAGCGTTTCCATCTGGAACGGTTTCTGCAATGCGGGGCGGCTGCGGAATTCTTCCGGCATGCCTTGCGTGCCGTAGCCGGTGGCGAACACGAACGGGCGCTTGCGCGCCGCGATGGCGCGGGCGACCGGCGTGATCACCTTGCCGTTGACGTTGACGTCGAGAATGGCGATGTCGAAATCGAGCGTCTCGATCAGCCGCAGCGCCTCGTCGACGTCACCGGCTTCACCGGCAATGCGGTAGCCGAGGTCCATCAGCATTTCCGCGACCATCATCCGGATCATGGTTTCGTCTTCGACCAGAAAGACCGAACCGCCCGGCGGTCTCGACGCAATCATGGGGAGAGCCCTTTAACCTTCAATGAGCGTGGCCGGAAACTCGCAAATAACGAAACCAAAATCAACACGATGGCGCGCGCCGGCTTCGCACGGGAGTGTTGCGAAACGCGTCTGCCGCGCTGCGGTATGCGGAAGCGAGGGCGACGAAAATTCTATAAACTTGTCCGCGATATAGTCGCGCGTGATCGGGCGCGACGGACGATGCCGGCAAGGCATCGGCGCCACCGGTTAGACGAATTCTGCGAGGCCGACATGTCACCTGCTGAAAATCCGCCTGAGAAGATGATGTTTCAGCTCAGCCTGCGCCGTCGCGGCATCAGCGATCAGGCGGTGCTGCGGGCGATGGAGGAGGTGCCGCGCGACGCCTTCGTCGATCCGGCGGATCGCGACGCGGCCTGGCGCGACACCGCGCTCGGCATCGCCTGCGGCCAGACCATCAGCCAGCCGTTCGTGGTCGCCTATATGACGGAGCAACTGCAGTTGCGGCCGGAGCATCGCGTGCTCGAGATCGGCACCGGCTCGGGGTATCAGGCGGCGGTGCTGGCGCGACTGTGCAAGGAGGTCCTCAGCATCGAGCGTTTCCGCACGCTGGCGGACAACGCGCGGAAGCGGCTGGGGAAGCTGCATTACGACAATATCGAGGTGATGCTGGCGGACGGTCTTGCGCTGCCCGCCGATCTCGGCGTGTTCGACCGCATCATCGTCACCGCGGCGCTGCCGGACATCCCGGCGACGCTGACGGACCGGTTGCAATCCGACGGCATCATGGTCGCGCCGGTCGGTCCGGCCAGTGGCAGGCAGACGCTGGTGCGCGTCACGCCGACGACGGACGGCTTCGCGCGGCGCGAGTTATTCGACGTGCGCTTCGTGCCGGCGTTGCCGGGCCTTGCGCGCGAAATGTAGCGGCAGTCTGTCGAAACCGTGAAATGGTGAATCAAATTTGGCGGACTTAAAGCCTTGTTTACTGCCCACGTGTTTACTCAAATTCCTAGTCGTGTTGCGTATGAGTGAGTAACCATGTCCCGGGTAGTCGACCTGCTTTGCTCCCGCCGGGTTCCGCAAGTTGCGGTACTGGCGCTGATGTCGATCGGTTTCGCCGGCTGTAGCGCCGACATGTCCACGCGGTTCGCGGACAACCCCTTCAACTCGCGCAGTGAGACGACCGGTTCGGTGCGCGGCGCGCCGTATGCCGCGCCGACGCCGCGGGTCGAGCGGCAGGAACTGCCGCAGTACAGTCGCCCGCAGCCGCAACAGCAGTCCTACACCTCGTCGTCGCTGCCGCCGCCGGTGTCCGCGCCGCAGAGCTATCCCAGCTATCCGACCACGTCCGGGACCTCGGGCGGTGGACGCGGCGTCTCGTCCTACGATCCGCCGGCCCGGCCGCGCATCGAATCCACCGGCACCGTGGCGTCGCGCTCGGTCGCTGCCGCACCGGCGCAGCATGCCGCGCCAGCGCACGGTCACGGCAACGGCACCACCATCATTGTCGGCACCAGCGATACGCTGGAGGGCCTGTCGCGGCGCTACAACGTGTCGTCGGCGGAAATCCTGCGCGCCAATGGCTACAAGGGGCCGCGCGCGCTACGTCCGGGCCAGCAGCTGGTCATTCCGTCGCGGCAGACTGCGCACGCGCAGCCGGCTCCGGTTGCCCCGGCGCCCGCGCCGAAGGTCGCGGCGGCGGCTCCGGCGTCTGCTGCCGCAGCAACGCACTACGTCAATCGCGGCGATACGCTGATGAGCATCGCTCGCCGCAATCACATCTCGGTCACTGAGCTGGCGCGTGCCAATCGCATCCCACCGACCACGCAACTCAAGATCGGCAGCAAGATCGTGGTGCCGGGCCGCAAGGTCGCGGCTGCGGCTCCGGCCGTGGTCGGCGCGCCGCCGGCGCAACTCGGGGCTACCGCGCCATCCGTTCCCGCACAGCCCGCGCCGGTGCATGTCGCGCAGGCCCCTACCGAGCCGGTGCAGAAGGCGCGGATGGCCAGCGCGGTCGAGACGCCCGCCGCTGCCGCCGAAGCCGCGCCGTCGCCGGTGAAGTCGGCTGAAGCAACCGGCGCGCTGCCGACCTTCCGCTGGCCGGTGCGCGGCCGCGTCGTCACTGCCTATGGCGCCAAGACCAACGGCAAAGCCAACGACGGCATCAACGTCGCGGTGCCGGAAGGCACGCCGGTGAAGGCGGCTGAAGACGGCGTCGTCGCCTATGCCGGCAACGAACTGAAGGGCTACGGCAATCTTGTTCTCGTGCGACACTCCAACGGCTATGTGACGGCGTATGCCCACGCCAGTCAGCTGCTGGTGAAGCGTGGCGAGACCATCAAGCGCGGCCAGACCATCGCCAAGTCCGGCCAGTCCGGCGAGGCCGGGTCGCCGCAACTGCACTTCGAGATCCGCAAGGGCTCGACGCCGGTGGATCCGCTGAAGTTCCTGAACGGGGCGTAAACCCTCAATCCGGAATACGGTGATGGTCAGGGTTTGACGAGCGCCCGGATCAGAGGCTCGAAAATCTGGACGACTTCTGTACGGGCCGCGATTCGATCGCGGCCCGTATGCACATACAGCGCCGCCTCATCCGCGATGGCGAGCAGGATGTGTGCCAACGGTTTGGCGGGCAGTGGGTGCAGCTTGCCGTCCGCCACGCCCTTGGCGAGCACGGCTTCGATCAATCCGAGAATATGAAGCTGGCAGATCTCGCGCCAGCGCGCCCAACCGAGCACGGACGGGCCATCGATCAGCACGATCCGCTGAACCTGCGGACTTTCGCAGGCATCGAGCCAGGTATCGACTGCCCGCATCATCGCGGCAACGAAGTCATTTTGGTCGCCCGCAAGCATTACGGCAGCCAGATTTCGGGCCACTTCGCTTTCGATCTCGGCAAGGACGTCGGCGAACAGCCCGGTCTTGTCGCCGAACTGGTGATACAGCGCGCCACGGCTGACTCCCGCCTTGCGAACCAGCGTCTCGGTGCCAACGCCGGCGAAGCCGTGCATGGCAAACAGTGTCCTGCCGGCCTCGATCAGGGCCGTGCGGGTTGCTGCCGTTCGATCCGCTTGCGTTCGCTGTGGTCTTTTCATACAGTCTGCCTGTAAATTACATACACATTGTATGTTTCTTGCCCACGAAGTCAAAGGAGGCTCGGATGCCGACGATCGATCTTCCCAGCGGCTCCATCAACTACCGAATGACCGGACCCGAGGGGGCAGGTGCCCCGCCGGTGGTGTTCGTCCACGCTTTTCTCGTTCACGGCACGGTGTGGTCGGGCGTTGCCGATCTTCTTGCCGCGCGAGGCATTCGATCCTACGCGCCCGACTGGCCGCTCGGGGCGCACCGGCTTCCGATGCACCCCGATGCAGATCAGTCACCGCACGGAGTTGCCCGGTTGCTCCTATCATTCCTTGAGGCGCTCGATCTCAACGATGTCACGCTGGTTGGCAACGACACCGGCGGAGCGCTTACCCAATTCGCGATTGACATGGATCCGCGCCGTATCGGGCGTGTGGTCCTGACGAACTGCGACGCGTTCGACACGTTTCCGCCGTTTCCCTTCAACGTCGTTTTCCGGCTGCTCAAGGGCGAATGGCTGATGAAAGCCAACCTGCTTCCCATGCGCCTTCGCGGCATTCGTCATTCACCGTTGGGCTTCGGTCTTCTGGCGAAGCGACTGGATGCTGCGCAGACGAGATCGTGGATCGAGCCGGCTCTCACGAATGCGCGGATTCGGCGGGATGCCGTTCGCTTTCTGCGCGCGATGAATCCGCGCGAGCTGCTCGATGTCTCGACCCGGCTGAAAAGTTTCTCACGGCCGGTCCGAATTATCTGGGGCACCGCGGACCATGCGTTCAAGCTCGATCTCGGCAGGCGGCTTCAGCGGGCTTTCCGCAGCGCCGAACTGATCGAACTGCCCGGCGCCAAAACATTCGTGTCGATCGACGCACCGGAAGCGGTGGCCGATCAGATCGCCTCTTTCGCGATCCCATCGGCCGTTCTTGCTCCCGCCTGACTTACTTCACTGCCAGCCGCACGCCGAGGCGGCCGGCGAGTTCTTGCGTGAACTGCCAGGCGACGCGGCCAGAGCGCGAGCCGCGCGTGGTCGACCACTCCAGCGCTTCGTGCTCGAGCTGTTCGTCGTCGAGCTTGATGCCGAAGTGGGCGCAATAGCCGCGCACCATGGCGAGGTATTCGTCCTGGCTGCACTTGTGGAAGCCGAGCCACAGGCCGAAACGATCCGACAGCGACACCTTCTCCTCGACCGCTTCGCCGGGATTGATCGCGGTGGAGCGTTCATTCTCGACCATCTCGCGCGCCAACAGATGTCGGCGGTTCGACGTCGCGTAGAGGATGACGTTGTCGGGACGGCCTTCGATGCCGCCTTCCAGCACCGCCTTCAACGATTTGTACGACGCGTCGTTGCCGTCGAACGACAGGTCGTCGCAGAACACGATGAACATGAATTCGGAGGCGCGCAGCAGCGCCATCAGCGTCGGCAGGCTCTCGATGTCCTCGCGATGAATCTCGATCAGCTTGAGCCGGCCGTTGACGTCGGGTCGTGCGTTGACGCTCGCGTGCGCCGCCTTCACCAGTGATGACTTGCCCATGCCGCGCGCGCCCCACAGCAGGGCGTTATTGGCGGGCAGGCCGGTGGCGAAACGCTCGGTGTTCTCGATCAGGATGTCGCGCATCCGGTCGACGCCCTTGAGCAGGCCGAGTTCGACGCGATTGACCTTCGGCACCGGGATCAGCCGGCCGCTCGGGTTCCAGATGAACGCCTCGGCTTTGGCAATATCCTGCGGCTGGGTGGTCGCGGGCGCGCCGCTGGCGAGATGGGCGGCGATGGTCTCCAGCGCGCGGGCGATTCGATCTGTCGTATCGTCACCAGCCGGAGGCGAGGGACGTTTTGCCGCGCTGGCACGGGCGGTCGCGGCTTTGTTACGGCGAGGGGCGGAGGGGGCCGCGCGGGCGGCTCGGGAGGGCTTTTTGCTTGGTTTTTTCGACATTTTCCGGGTTCCTGACGCAGCACCCTTAAAGGCCCCGGCCTGCCGCCGCAACCCGGCTCGGCCGCGGGGCGGAACAACGCTGTCGCGGCGTTGCAATTGAAACCGTGGCCGTTATAGTCCGCGCGAATTTGACCGAAACCGGCCTGAACGCTGCCGCGTCGCGCCGGTTTGCTTCCATTTCACAAGGATTTCCGGATGCTGATTACCCCCGCCTTCGCTCAGGCCGCCGGCGCGGCTGGCGACACCAACAGCATGTTGATGTCGTTGCTGCCGTTCGCGCTGATCTTTGTCATCATGTACTTCCTGATCCTGCGTCCGCAGCAGCGGAAGGTGAAGGAGCACAACGACCTGGTGAAGAACGTGCGTCGTGGCGACACCGTCATCACCAATGGCGGCCTTGTCGGCAAGGTCACCAAGGTGGTGGACGATGAGCAGATCGAGGTCGAGGTCGCCGATGGCGTGCGGATTCGCCAGATGCGCCAGATGATCTCCGGCGTGCGCACCAAGGGCGAGCCCGCCAAGGACAAGGGCGACACCAAGGACAAGGACACGGCCTCCGCGAGCTGATCGCGCCGCCATCAATACCGAACGTCTGACGGATCAATTCGATGCTGTATTTCACGCGGTGGAAGGCTTTGGCGATCATTGCCACGGCGCTCCTGGTGTGCCTGTGCGCGGTCCCCAATTTCTTCCCCGAAGCGACCGTCAAGACCTGGCCGAAATGGGCGCAGCGCCATCTGGTGCTGGGCCTCGACTTGCAGGGCGGTTCTCACATCCTGCTCGAAGTCGATGCCAAGGCCGTCAAGAAGGACAAGCTCGATCAGGTCCGCGACGAGACCCGCCGCGCGCTGCGTGATGCCCGCATCGGCTATACCGGCCTTGCGATCCGTGGCGATGCCGTAGAGGTTCGCGTCAAGGAGCCCGATCTCGAGAAGGCGCTGGCGAAGCTGAAGGAGCTGTCGCAGCCGCTCGGCGGCATTCTCGGCTCGACCGGCGCGCGCAGTGTTGAAGTGAGCGATGCGGGCGGCGGTCTGATCCGCATGAACGTGCCGCAGGCGGCCGTGTCCGACCGCATCCGTCAGTCGGTCGATCAATCGATCCAGATCGTCGAGCGTCGCGTCAACGAGCTTGGCACCGTCGAGCCGCTGATCCAGCGGCAAGGCCTCGACCGCATCCTGGTGCAGGTGCCCGGTCTGCAGGACCCGACCCGGCTCAAGGAAATTCTCGGCAAGACCGCGAAGATGGACTTCCGCATGGTCGATCCGAACGTGTCGCCGGAGCAGGCGGCGCAGGGCCGCGCACCGCCGGATGACGAAGTGTTGATGAGCGCGCAGGAGCCGAAGGTTCCTTACGTCATCAAGAAAGAAGTGCTGGTGTCGGGCGCGGACCTCACCGACGCGCAGCCCGGCTTCGACCAGCGCACCGGCGAACCCATCGTCACCTTCAAGTTCAATACCTCCGGTGCCCGCAAGTTCGCCGACGCCACGCTGAAGAACGTCGGCACGCCGTTCGCCATCATCCTCGACAACGAAGTGATCTCGGCGCCGGTCATCCGCGAGCCGATCACCGGCGGCTCCGGGCAGATCTCCGGCGGCTTCACGGTGCAGCAGGCCAACGACCTCGCGATCCTGCTGCGCGCCGGCGCGCTGCCGGCGCCGCTGACCATCATCGAGGAACGCACCGTCGGCCCCGGCCTCGGGCAGGACTCGATCGAGAAGGGCGAGCGTGCCGCCTATGTCGGCTCGGTGCTGGTTATCGTCTTCATGTTGCTGACCTACCGGCTGTTCGGCGTGTTCGCCAACATCGCCGTGGCGATCAACGTCGCCATGATCTTCGGCGTGTTGTCGCTGCTCAACGCGACGCTGACTTTGCCGGGCATCGCCGGCATCGTGCTGACGGTCGGCATCGCGGTGGACTCCAACGTGTTGATTTACGAGCGCATCCGTGAGGAATTGCGCGCCGGCCGAAATGCGATCCAGGCGATCGACGCCGGTTTCAAGCGCGCGCTGGCGACCATTCTCGACTCCAACATCACCACCTTCATCGCCGCCGCCGTGCTGTTCTACATCGGTACCGGCCCGGTGCGCGGCTTCGCCGTGACGCTCGGCATCGGCATCATCACCACGGTCTTCACCGCCTTCGAAGTGACGCGCCTGATCGTCGCCGCCTGGGTGCGCTGGAAGCGGCCGCAAACCGTGCCGATTTGAGAGAACGGAGCCGGCTGTGACACATACGATCCTATTGGCTCTTGCCGCTCTCATCGTGGTGCTGACCATCGTCAGCATCATGGGATGGCTGCCGTCGCTCCGCATCGTGCCGGACGACACTCATTTCGACTTCACTCAGTTCCGCCGCATCAGCTTTCCGATTTCGGCGGTGCTGTCGATCTTCGCAATCACGCTGTTTTTCACCCACGGCCTGAACTTCGGCATCGACTTCAAGGGCGGCACCTTGATGGAGGTGCAGACCAAGAGCGGCCCCGCCGACATCGCGGCGATGCGCACCACGCTCGGCAATCTCGGCCTCGGCGAGGTGCAGCTCCAGCAGTTCGGCGGACCGGACAACGTGTTGCTCCGCGTGGCCGAACAGCCCGGCGGCGACGAAGCGCAGCAGGCGGCGGTGCAGAAGGTGCGCGGCGCGCTCGGCAACAACGTCGAATATCGCCGCGTTGAGGTGGTCGGCCCGCGCGTCTCCGGCGAACTGCTCGCCTACGGCATGCTCGGCCTGATCCTGGCCATCGTCGGCATCCTGATCTATCTCTGGTTCCGGTTCGAATGGCAGTTCGCGCTCGGCGCGATGGTCGCTAACGTCCACGACATCGTGCTGACCATCGGCTTCATGTCGATCTCGCAGGTGGACTTCGACCTGACCAGTATCGCGGCGCTGCTGACCATTCTCGGTTACTCGTTGAATGACACTGTGGTCATCTACGATCGTATCCGCGAGCTGTTACGGCGCTACAAGAAGATGCCGATGCCGCAGCTTCTCAACGAGTCGATCAACCAGACGCTGTCGCGCTCCATCATCACTCACTTGACCGTGACGCTGGCGCTGTTCGCGCTGCTGATATTCGGCGGCAATGCGATCCACTCCTTCACTGCGGTCATGATGTTCGGCGTGGTGCTGGTCGGCACCTATACGTCGATCTTCATCGCGGCCCCGATCCTGATCTATCTCGGCGTCGGCAACCATCGCGAGGATGCCGCGCCGCTGAACGCGGCGAAGCCGGCCAAGAAGTCGACCGAGGCTGCGAAGACCAACACCACCGCCAAGGCGTGACGCGTGGCGTCCGGCGACGCACCGCATCTGCCGCGCTCGGCGCCGATCGAGGCGTATGGTAACGGCGGCTTCCGCTTCGACGAGATGTCGCATCGCGGTTCACTGCTGTGTCTGCCGGATTCGATGTGGGCATGGCCGGTGACAACGCCGCAACAGATCGACCGCTATTCGCTGGAGCGCGTGTTCGAAAAGGCCAACAGCATCGACACGCTGCTCATCGGCACTGGCAACGACGTCTGGCTGCCGCCGAGCGATCTGCGCGAGGCGCTGCGGCGGCTGCATGTCGGCATCGACGCGATGCAGACGGGCCCGGCGATCCGCACCTACAACATCATGCTGGGCGAACGACGTCGCGTCGCGGCGGCGCTAATCGCCGTGCCATGAGTATCGTACCATGAGCGCGCAGCCGGGCGATGCGGCCGAGTTCTGCGCCGGGCTGGTGCGCGAGTTCGATTTCACCCGTTATGCATCGACCCTGTTCGTCGCCCCCGAGCAACGCCGCGCATTGCTGGCGCTCTACGCGTTCAATGTCGAGATCGCGCGCGTGCACGAACACATCCGCCAGCCGATGGCCGGGGAAATCCGCCTGCAATGGTGGACCGACATGCTGGCCGGGCAGGGGCACGGCTATGTCGAGGGCAGTCCTGTCGCGTCGGAGTTGATGCGTGCGATCGAAACGCATGCTCTGCCGGTGGAGCGGCTGACGCGGCTGATCGAGGCGCACCAGTTCGATCTCTACAATGACCCGATGCCGGATAGCGAAGTGCTCGACACCTACGCGCAGGAAACCTCATCCGCGCTGTTCGAATTGGGTGCGCGGATCGCGGGCGCGTCGCCTGAAGCGTTGCCTGAGGTGACACGGCAGGCGGGCATCGCGGAAACCTACCTGCATGTGCTGACGCGGCTGCCGTTCGACGCCTCGCGGCAGCAGGTCTATCTGCCGCTCGACATGCTGACGCGACACGGCGGTGGTGTCGACGAGGTGTTTGCGGGGAAAATGACACCGGCATTGCGGGCTACAATTGAGGAGTTCGTCGACCTCGCGCTGTCGCACTTCAAGCTGATGCACGCACCGCTGATGCAACTGCCGCAGGACGCGCGGCGGGTGTTCCTGCCGATGGCGGTGGCCCGCCGCACGCTGGAGCGTGCGCGACGGTCGGACTTCAATCCCTACACACCGCAACCGGACTCGCGGCTGCGCATCCTGTGGACACTATGGCGCGCGTCACGCTCGCGGGATTTTCGCGGGTAGGGGCGGGCGGGATTGACGATAAACAACCCCAGGAGTCGTCCCCGCGCAGGCGGGGACCCAGAATCCCTGGCGTTGGTTATTATAAAAGAAACTCGCCTTGATGATGGAGCCGCACCGCTGCGGCGTCTGGGTCCCCGCCTGCGCGGGGACGACATTTCTTGTGTTGAGAATCGGACCGTAAAACGAATTCCCGATCAGGCTTTCAGTGCCGCCTCATCACGACGCCGCAACCGCAGCTTCCGTTCTCGGCTTCAGGATCGCGTAATTGCCGTTGGCCTGCGCGACCAGCGTATCGCCGACGTAGAGACGGGAATCGAGATTGGCGATGGTCCGTCCGCGATTGATCAGCGTTGTTTCGCAGCGGACCATGCCGGACGGCACCGCGCGAAAATAGCTCATCTTGATTTCGATGGTGGCGCAACTCTCACCCTTGGCCAAGGTCGGGTACAGCGCCACGCCCATGCCGGTATCGGCCAGCGCATAAAGCACCGCGCCGTGCGTGATGAGGTGTGGGTTGTGATGAATGTCCGGTTCGATCTCGACCGAACAGACGCTGCGTCCCACGCTTTGCTCATTGACGCGCAACTTCATCGCGTCCGCGAACGGATGGCGCGGAGGTATCTTGGCTGGATGCGTCAAGGTGCATGTCTCCGCGTGGAGGTGATGTCGGCCCGTCCGTCATTGCGAGGAGCGTTAGCGACGAAGCAATCCAGTCCTTCTTCTCCCTCTCCCGCTTGCCGGGGAGGGGAGGGGAGGGGTGGGGACTCTGGATTGCTTCGCGGAGCCTGTGCTCGGACAGCGCAGAGCGCTGATCCGAGTGCTCGCAATGACGGGTGGATGGGGTTCGGCTTACACCGCGTCCCAATTGAAGATGTCAGCGGAGCGGTCGAGTTTGTAGAACGACGACTTCAGCGCCGGCATGCCGTGCTCCGCGATGGTCTGCGGGGTCCAGCCTTCGCCGCGATGGATCGAGCGGATCGGCCGCGACTGGCCCATCAGGAAGATCTCGTTCATGCGCACCGCGAAAATTTGTCCGGTGACGTCCTTGGCGGCGTCGCCCAGCAGGTAGACCGCGAGCGACGCGATCTTCTCCGGGCCCATCTGCTGCATCCGCTTGACGCGTTCCTTCTCGGCTTCCGTCTCGGTCGGAATGGTGCCGATCAGGCGGCTCCAGGCGAACGGCGAAATGCAGTTGGAGCGGACGTGGAAGCGGCTCATGTCCAGCGCGATGGATTTGGACAAGCCGACGATGCCGAGCTTGGCGGCGGCGTAGTTGGCCTGGCCGAAGTTGCCGATCAGGCCCGAGGTGGAGGTGAAGTGCACGAACGAGCCGCTCTCCTGTTCCTTGAACAGGCGCGCGGCCGCGTGCGACACGTAGAACGAGCCCATCAGGTGCACCTTGATGACCTGTTCGAACGCATCGACGCTCATGCGATGGAAGATCGCGTCGCGCAGGATGCCGGCGTTGTTCACCACGCCGTCGAGCTTGCCGTAGGTGTCGGTCGCGGTCTTGACGATGTTGGCGGCAGCGAGCGCTTCGGCGACGCTGTCGAAATTCGCGACGGCGGTGCCGCCGGCCTTGCGGATTTCCTCGACCACTTCCTCGGCGGGCGCGGCATCGGTGCCGGAGCCGTCGGCGGCAACGCCGGGATCGTTGACCACGACCTTGGCGCCTTCGGCGGCCGCGAGCAGCGCGATGGCGCGGCCGATGCCACGTCCCGCGCCGGTGACGATGATGACTTTGTCTTGCAGAGATTTGGTGCTTGCCATGGTGAAATCCCTTGTTGTTCGTCAGATGCCGATTTTATTCGAAGCGTCATGCGCGGGCTTGACCCGCGCATCCATCTTTTTCGAAGGAATGATGGATCGCCGGATCAAGTCCGGCGATGACGATCTTTTCCGGGAGGTCGCGTGGTCTCACCTCTCGTTGGTGAAAATGATGGTGCCGGATGCGGCGAACATGCCGCCGACACCGTGACAGACGGAGATCTTCGCGTCCTTGACCTGTGCCGGCGCGATGCCGCGCATCTGCCGCACGCTCTCCTGCAACGCGTACATGCCGTACATGCCCGAGTGCATGTAGCTGAGGCCGCCGCCGTTGGTGTTGAGCGGCAGCTTGCCGCCGGGCCGCGTGTTGCCGTCGGCGATGAACTTGCCGGTTTCCTCGTAGGGCATGAAGCCGAGATCGCCGAGGCCGTAGAGCGGCAGGTGCGCGAAGGCGTCGTAGATCATCAGGTGGTCGACGTCCTTGTGCGTGATGCCTGCTTCCCTGAACGCTAAGGGACCCGCGACCTTGAAGGCGCGCGAGGAATCGAACGTTTCCATCTGGCTGACCATCGGCGTCTCGACGCTCTCGCCGGTGCCGAGGATGTAGACGGGCTTGCGCGGAAAGTCCTTCGCGCGATCCGCCGAGGTGAGGATCAGCGCGCCGCCGCCGTCGGTGACGAGGCAGCATTGCAGCAGGCGGAACGGATAGGCGATCATCCGCGAGTTGAGCACGTCCGCGACGGTGATCGGGTCCTTCATCATCGCGCGCGGATTCTTCGCCGCCCATTCGCGCTGCGCCACCGCGACGGATGCGATCTGCTCGTGCGTGATGCCGTAGGTCTTCATGAAGCGCAGCACCGGGATCGGGAACATGCTCGGTGGGCCGTAAACGCCGAACGGCGCCTCGAACTGGCCGTTGAGACTCGACGGCGGCGTGTAGCGTGGTTGCTTGCCGATCATCGACTTGCCGCTCTCGGCATGCGTGATCAGCACCGTCTTGCACAGGCCGGCTTCGATGGCGGCGGCGGCGTGGCGGACATGCAGCATGAACGAGCAGCCGCCGACCGAGGTGCCGTCGACCCATGTCGGCGTGATGCCGAGATAATGCGCGATCTGCTGCGGCGTCTCGACCGCCGTTGCGACGCCGTCGATGTCCGAGAGTTTCAATCCGGCATCGGCGATGGCGTTGAGCGCCGCGTCCGCGTGAAGCTGGATCTGCGACATGTCGGGAATGACGCCGAGCTTGGTGGTTTCCGCCGCGCCGACCACGGCGACTTGATTGCGTCGCATGAGTTTAAGCCTTTGCCGGAGCGAACAGGGGGAGGGTGATGGCGTCGTCGAGTTTCTCGAATGTCACCTTCAGCGGCATGTCGAGCACCAGCGCTTCCGGTGTCTGCGGACAATCGACGATGTTGGTCATCATGCGCGGGCCTTCTTCCAGCGTCACCACGGCGATGGCGTAAGGCGGGGTGAAGCCCGGTGCGGGCGGTCGATGATTGATGACGTAGCTGTAGAGCGTCGCCTTGCCGCTCGCCGGGAACACCGAGACCTTGCGCGAGGCGCAGGACGGACAGAACGGGCGCGGCGGGAAATAGACGTGATCGCAGGCGTCGCAGCGTTGCAGGCGCAATTCGCCGGCCTTGGTGCCATCCCAGAAGTGCTGCGTTTCCGGCGTCGGAATGGGGCGCGCGCGCGCGGCTTCGGCCATATCTCGTTTCCTCTTTTGTCATGGCGCGGATCGCTCGGGTCCGTGCATGGCAATCTTGATGCGCCATTTTTCCGCCCAGCGTCAACGCTCCGGCGGCGAGCGACGGGCAGATATGCCGACGGCGTTGAGCCGTCCGCGAGACGGAATTGGCCATGGCATCTTGCCGCTACGATTGGCGGCGTGGGCCGCGAGACCTGCAAAAGATACCTTGCCAGCCGGCCTTGCATCCGGCAAATGCAAGACGATAGATTGTCGCAGCGCTATTCTGACGCATGACAGTCTGACACATAACAAGAACAATCCGGGAGGAAAGAGATGCTGAAATCAGCAATTGCGGCTTTGGGCTTGGGGATGGCCATGGGCATGTCCCTGGCGTCGCCGGTTCTGGCGGCGGATGCACCGTCGGAGATCAAGCTCGGGACGCTCTACGCCTCGTCGGGCCGCTACGCTTCGATCTCGATGCCGGTCCATGCCGGGCTGAAACTCTGGGTGGAACAAAAGAACGCCGAGGGCGGCGTCTATGTGAAGGCGTTCGACAAGAAAATCCCGATCAAGCTGATCGCCTATGACGACCAGAGCAACACGGCAACCGCCTCGACGCTCTACAATCAGCTCATCACCCAGGACAAGGTCGACCTGTTCGTGGCGGATTCCGGCTCGGTGCTGACCGCACCGGCGGTGACCATCGCCCGCGACCACAAGATGTTCCTGTTCGACCAGACCGGCACCGGCGGCAGCTTCTTCTCCAAGGACAATCCGTATATCGCGTTGATGTCGGACCCGGTCTCGACCATCTGGCCGAAGCCGATCGCGGACTTCCTGACCAAGGACGGCCCCGCGCTCGGCATCAAGCGCGTCGCGATCCTGTATTCGACCAACGAGTTCACCGGCACGCAGGCCAACTCCCTGCGCAAGTTCATCAAGGACGCCAAGACGCCGATCGAGATCGTCTACGATCAGGGCGTGCCGACCGAGACCACCAACTACACGGTGATCCTCAACAATATTCGCGCGGCGAAGCCGGACGCGGTGATTCACCTCGGCTACGCGCCGAACGATATCGCTTTCCTGCGCAACGTGCAGGACGTCGGCATCAAGTTCAACATGCTGTTCTGCATCTATCCGGGCCTTGAGACAGAATTGCTTGAGAAGAACGTCGGCGCCAAGGGCTTGCAGCACGTCTTCACTTACGTGCCGCCGTCCGAGATGGCCTATCCGGTCAATTTCGGCATGAACATCGCCGACTATCGCAAGGCGTGGGACAAGAAGTACTCCGACGGCAAGATCGAGTTCGGCTTCAACGCGGTGGCTGGCTACACCACGGCGCTGGTGATCGAGAAGACGCTGTCGGAAGCCGCCAGCCTCGATCAGATGGATCTGCGCAAGGCGGTGTTCGGCCTGTCCGGCAAGCTCAAGACGCTCGACGGCACCTTTGCGCTCGACGAGACCGGCGGGCAGATCGGCGAACTGACGCCGCTCGGCCAACTCGAACTCAACGACCATGGCCACATCAAGTTCGTCGCGGTCTATCCGCACGAGGTCGCCACCGGCAAACCGGTCTATCCGAGGCCGTAAGCCAAATCGAAAGCCGTCACCCTGAGGTGTTGTCGCGCAGCGACAGCCTCGAAGGGTGACGGGGAATTCGCACTGTGTGCGGATTTGCAACACGAAAGCCGTCGTCCCCGCGAAGGCGGGGACCCAGACGCCGCAGCGGTTCGGTTCAATCAACCAGGGCGAAGTTCTTCTACACCAACCAAGGCCAGGGGTTATGGGTCCCCGCCTTCGCGGGGACGACGCCGAGATTGTTTGATTCTGTGGACTACGTTTCTGGCTTGACCGACGCAACGGAGACTTGATGCTGGCCTATCCGCTCATCGCCGGAATTCTGTTCGGGCTGTATTTCAGCCTGCTCGGAATCGGGTTGAATCTGGTGTTCGGCGTCATGCGCATCGTCAATCTGGCGCATGGCGATTTCCTGATGCTGGGCGCGTTCGTCGCGTTCGGCGTGTTCTACCTTCTCGGGCTCGATCCGCTGCTGGCGGTGCCGCTGGCGTTCGTGCTGTTCGTCATCGTCGGCATCGTGCTGTACGGCCTGCTGGTGCCGCGCCTGCAACAATCGCGCGATCCGGAAATGCTGTCGATCATCCTGTTCTTCGGCCTGTCGCAGGTGATCGAGGCGCTGGTGACTATCGCTTTCGGAACCAGCGAGCGCTCGATCCCCAGCCGTGAACTCGGCAGCCTGATGACCGCTGCCGCCAAGGCGCTCGGCGCCAAGCCCGAGGGCGGGCCGGTGGACATTCTCGGCCAGTCGTTTCCGGCGGCGTGGGTGATATCGGCGGTGGTGAGCGTCATCGCCATCGGCCTTGTCTATGTCTATCTCTACCGCACCCGGCTCGGCACCCTGACGCGTGCGGTGATGTCGCGGCGCGACGAGGCGTTCGCCACCGGCATCAACGTCGATCGCGTTTGCGCCGCGGCTTTCGGCATCGGGCTCGGCTTAGCTGCGATTGCCGGCGTGTTCGCGCCGTTCATGTTCGGCTCGGTGACGCCGGCGTTCGGCGCCGACGCCACGGTGACCGCCTTCGTCATCGTGGTGCTGGGGTCGCTCGGCAATCCGCTTGGCACCGCGCTGGGCGGCGTCGTCTACGGCATCTGCTACATGCTGGTGCAGACCTTCCTGTCGTCATGGGCCGACCTGTTGCCGTACGTGCTGTTGATCCTCGTCCTGCTGCTGCGGCCAAGCGGGCTGTTGGGAAGGAAGGTGCGCGTTGCCTAAAATCCTTCTGCCTTTGACGAAAGCAAAGATCGTCATGCGCGGACTTGATCCGCGCATCCATCTTTTTTCGGAAAGTGGATGGATTGCCGGGTCAAGCCCGGCAATGACGTCCCGCAATGCGTTTGGCGAAACATGAAACACGACACTTTCATACGCCACTTGCTGTTGATCGTCGCGCCGCTGATCGCCGCTTTCGCGATCCTGCCGGGCGTCTACGACAATCACCTGCTGCTGTTCAACTTCGTGATCTTTCTGATCCTCGCGCAGGGCGTGAACATCATCTACGGCTTCACCGGGTATCTGCCGTTCGGCTATGTCGGTTTCTTCGGGGCGGGGGCATACGGCTTCGCCATCATGGTGATGCACTTTCAGACGCCGGCGCCGCTCGCCGTGCTGGTCGCCGGTGTGGTCGGCGTGTTGTTGGGTCTGTTGCTGACGCCGTTACTGCGGCTGTCGGGTGCGTATTTCGCCATTGCCAATCTGGCGGCGGCGCTCGCGGTGCTGCACTTCGTCGCCAATCCGGCGCTGGAGTCGATTACCAAAGGGCCGTACGGCGTCGCGCTCAACGGCACGTTCAATCCGACGCTCGCCTATGTGGGCGCGGTGATCATCCTGGCGCTGACGCTCGGCATTGTGGTGTTCCTGCGCAACTCCAGTTTCGGTATGGCGTTGCAGGCGGTGCGCGAGGACGCGGTGAGCGCGGCAATGGCCGGCGTCAACGTGGTGAAGATGCGGGTGATCGCGTGGCTGGCGTCGGCGCTGGTCGCGGGCCTCGCCGGCGGCGTGTTCGCCTGGTACGTCTCGGTGTTCTATCCCGACAACGTGTTCAGCAGCGACTTCAGCATCTTCGCCATCGTGTTCGCGCTGTTCGGCGGGGTTGCGACCATCATGGGGCCGATCGTCGGTGTCGTGATCCTCTACGGCATCTACAACCTGATCGGCTTCACCACGCCGCAGTATTTTCAATTGATCTATGGCGTGCTGATCATGGCGCTGGTGCTGTTCCTGCCGGCCGGTCTGGTGTCGCTGGCA
>Ga0209952_1001758_pt1 | contig 17498 bp, 8 predicted proteins | sample ThiBiot_750_biof_2_FD_183951 | JGI IMG/M metagenome (GOLD analysis project Ga0209952, IMG submission 183951) | Wastewater bioreactor microbial communities from Cape Town, South Africa - Thiocy_cont_750_biof (SPAdes) | ecosystem: Engineered > Bioreactor > Thiocyanate-remediating >...
CTCTAAGACAGGATAATCTCAAGATTAATTCGACTGAATCAAAATGAACAATACGTGTGAGAAAAATAAGCTTCACTCTGTTAGCATTATTATGATATTATTATACGTATAAAAAAAAGAAACTTCAACCCACTCATGAATATTAATCATAACTTGAGAAAAAATTACATAACGAAAATTTATAATGTTATATGAATAGGAATCTATGAAGCTTGACTTACGTAATTATTACAGAAGTTAGACTAATTTTTGATTTCAACAACATTCGCATAGACACGCACCATGAAGAAAAAATATATCAAAGGAAAGTGGAAAAAAAATACTAATTGTGATTTTCCGGTCTTTATTAGTACGTTTTTACTCGTAGAAGATAACGAGATACAATTAAAATTAATATCGGTTAATAGAGTAAAGTAAAATCGGATTTTTATCTGAACAAAATAATTATGAATATATACATGCTTAATTAAGATCCTATGAATAAAAGACTTTCTACTCATTAGTCCTTTCTAAATTGACAGTTTAAGTAGTATAATAAGCCATTGGAAAAAGGAGATTATATTAAAAATAAATATTATTCACAGAAGAAAGTATTCTAGGTCTCGTGAGTGAAATCGAAAAATGATTTGTTAAAATAGAACGAATAAAAAACATATACATATCTCATGGTGTCACGTATCATCATCTCAGTGTAAAAACAAACCTTTCGAAAGATAAGTAATGAAGACAATAACATCAACTACTGAATGTTACGATGCATGGGCAAATACATATGATTCTGATGGAAATATTTTACAATTATTAGATGATAATGCATTCAATGAAATAGCTCGACCACTTCTTAATTTAAACAATGAAAATAATTCAACGCAAATCTGTTGTGAATTAGGCTGTGGTACTGGACGTAATACAATAAAAGTCTTAGAAGCAAACTGGAATGTCGTAAGTACGATGAGAATTTACGATAGAGATGAAAAGTCAGTTTGATAACACATTGTTTCCTGTGAAGAGCGAATGTTTAAGTTGTAGTTACTCATTTTTTAATTATTCCTGGTGTTCTTCGTATATCTTCATCATGTTCTAAGATAATTTATAAGAACATTTTATATTACCAACGAGAATTTAACTATGATATAGACGTATTATTATGAATTTATTTCTTAAGATTATATCTACAAAGTTAATTATCTTCTCGACTGTGAGGAGGGTCATATGAAAAAAATGCATTTACTTGTTTGCTTGTGCCAGGGTTAAAAGAGCATACAAACTTATTTTTATAAGATTTGACGAAAGGAAATTTCTTTGCGGAAAATTTGAGATGATCAACAGTTGCCAATTTTGTGATACTGAGAGCTAAACGATGTTAAGGATTTCATGAAGTTTGTCAATAACTGTTGGTAGAAATACAGTACTATCTCGAAGAGTATTTATTCAGTAGAGGACTAAGCGAGTTTCAGTGACGAGCGTTACTTGTGAATATGACTGGCGTAGACACAAAATTACACAGAGTATAGTGTGAGAAATGAGTTCTTTGTTCTTTGAGAATATGATAGCTTCCATTGAAAGAAATATTAGATGAAACTATTTTTATAGATAAATAATTCAGTTCAGCAAACGCATTCCTTTTTCTCCGCTCACGCATCGTCTGTCTACGCACTGATTAGTTACACAAGAAAGGATTGAGGAGGTGATGTGTAGAAATATCGAATAGAAAATAGTTAAATTTCTATGTTTCTTCTATAGAAAACATTTGAATAAGAACATTGAGTACTTACCAATGTCGTCATTGATCAATAGACGTAATATACTTGAGTTGTTTTTGCTTTATACATATTTTTTTCTGTGCATTTGAAAATATCTTCCACATACTCTTTGCAATTAGTCTACTAATGCGTAAAAATTTATTTGATCAAGTTAATAACACAAAAAACTTGTGAAATATAATATTCTTTGTTTTAAGATCGCTGTGGATGCATCCATTTGTATGATGTCTAAAGCTCAAGAACGTATTGAACAATGTAAAACTTTGCCAATATCACCAATAACATGGATTGTACATGATCTTAACGAAAATACTGAACTAACAATTAATGATTCATCTGTTGATGCTGTTATTAGTACACTTGTTATTGAACATATTCAATCATTAGATCGATTTTTTCGAACTACCTATCGAATATTAAAAAAAACTGATAATAATTGGCTTTTTCTAACAGCTATGCATCCGAATATGTACAAAGCTGGTTCACAGGCTGGTTTTATAGTTGATCAAACAACTGGAGAGAAACTATGTGGCGTGTCTTATGATCATTCAATCGAAGATATTATTGAAAGTGCAAAAAATAATCATTTTATTTTAAAACATTACACTGAAAAACAAGTAGAAAACGAACAACATGCAAAACAATTGGGGATTCGAGCAAATAAATGGATTGGCATGAATATTCATGCATCTTTTCTATTTAACATACAAATATAACTTGTTGTTCTTTCAGTACAATCAATAAAAAGTGCGAAAATTAAAAATAACTTCACAATGACATTACATCAGAAATAGATTCGAAAAGAAAATATTTATTTGAAAAAGAAAAGAACCAAAATGAAATCTTATTGTTAAGTAATAATTCTGTCTGGTTGATTGATTTGTTCGGTTTGTTTTTGAATATTTTCGATAATATTCTCCACAACACCACCAACTGAATCATTCGGTTTCAATCGTTCGAATTGAAAATGTGGTTGCAGTCGAGTTTTTCTTTCATTTAACTGAGTTTCTAATGCACTTTTATTGATTTGATAGATACGTTTGCGTGTTTCAAATAGAAGATTTAATTCCGCTGGATTTCGTCGTGGTCGACGTACGCTTCGTATTGAAATCAAATCACCATGTGTATGATTATCTAGAATGTCATCAGCCAATGATGCCACCGATTCCATAGTTTCTGATAATTCGAATTGATTTGATGATGTTTTCAATGTTGAACTTTGTTGAATTTCATTCGTCGATGAAATCAATATGTTCGAAGTTCGAACTGGTGATAAACTCGATCGTTGTGGTTGTAGTATTCGAGCTGAACTGGAGATTTTTGCTGAAGATTTCTTTCGTCGATTTTCATTTCGTGTTAATGATCGACGAATATTCGGCAGGAAACTATTCGATTTAGCTCGTGCATGAACAGCTGATTGTGCATGAATATGTCTCCATGTTTCTTCTAAATCTCGAGCTGTTTTCTCTTCGTGATTTTCTTTATCTTCTTCTTCTTCGTCATCATCACCCTCATTGTCATTTTTTTTCTTATTGACATTGGGCAAATTTGCTGATTGAATAGGATTTTGTCGTAGAAATCGATTATATTTAACATGAATATTCAATCGACGTTCTTCTTCACTCGGTGGTATAGGTACACTTTGCTGACCACTAACGAGATTATCTAATTTCTTTCGTTGATATTCATAGAAAGCATCGGTTTTGCCCATATGTTTTTGTTTGTATTCCTCTAAATTCTTTCGTAATTGTCGAATATAATTTTCTCGTTTCCATGAATATAATAAATTTTTATTATATTTTTCTTTGACATTATATGTTTGCATGTCTTTTAACAATTGAACGTAATATGTTTGTTGACATTCGGTTAATTTATCTTGAATAAGTTTATTTTTCTGTAAAGCTTGTAAAAGATTGGTTTGAAAAACATGATTATCTGTTGAATTCTTCATTTTTGTTTGATTTTTATATCGACATGTTTAACATTGATTGATTTCGATAAAAGCAAAATATTTCGACATCCTTTATTTTCTTTGTTTTTTGTTTGGTATTGCTGTGAAAAAAAAAGAACAAAACGTACACTTTAGTTGTAAGTTTCATTGGTAACAAAAATATTTTAAAAATAAGTTTTGTTCGTTTCTCTTTGTCTTCTGCTTTTTTTCCTCCATTAACATTCGATGAAATTCAATTTGCATAAACGCACATCGAACGATGTTGTATTCGTGAATTGTTTCTCTTGTGAATAGTGAACATTAAATCACGACGATTAACATGCTTAAGCTTAAAAAATCAAGAACAACAACAACAACAAAAGAAAGAAATCTACATTTGCGGAAACGATGACAATAATTGAAACATATAGATGATTTTCTTGTTGGAAGAGTAAATCGATTTGTATGATTTTGATTTACACATTGATTTAGATTTGTCTTGTCTTTTCGAATGTCAAACTTGTCAACAAACAGGAAATATGTTTGTGCAATGATCAATAATTATCTAATTTGTGTAGAAAGAGAAGAAAAAAAACTAACTACATATACTGGTTTATTCGATCGTTAAGATAGAAGACTAATCATGACTGGTGAATTTCAAAATTCTATAGAATAAATAACTTTTGAAATAATCTCATATGATGATAAATGTGAATGTTGTGATGCTTAATTGAGAATAACTATGAATGCTGAAAAAAGAAGATGAAAAAAAGAAGAATTGAGGTCTCTCGTTACGATTATCGGGAAGAGGCACTCTTATTAAATCTGATTCTGTCGTTCGTTCTCTTTTTCTTTCTTGCCGAGGTCCGTATTATCGGTACCGATTGTAACATTGAATCTGTCTGTTAACTCTTCTCGACTACTTTCTTACAGTAATTTGAACACAGAAACTTCTCTATTTGAATTGTTTTCACAAGAATAATTCTTTAGATTTTCTGTTGTGCTCTGTTCTTCTTCTATCGTTAGTCGAATCCCTCGATTTTAAGTGAAAGATTTATCATCATGAGTAATTTTCATAATAAGATTCCAGTGAAGAACAAAACAAAGCGTGACTCGGTTTCTTTTTGAATTCAAATGTCATCATTGATTAAAATAAAATTCTAGACAGCTCTTTCAAGTTTTCTTTCTTTTCTTTTTTAAATTTTTAATAGATATTTAGTCTTATTTTGTTTTTTGCTTTCGAACAGAATGCAATTATTTTTCTATGATCTATTTTCAAATAAGATCACAAATGTCAACTAATACTATGTTCGTATTAATCAAATCAATTGAAAATGATCAGATTTATTCGATTAATCATTATTTTGCTAATATTTCTTCGGAAATTATCTTTTACTTATTCAATATCATCCGATCCACTTATTCGTTTGACAGATTCCGGTCGTGTTCGTGGTTTTGATTCATATTTTCGAACGGGTGATTCTTCTCGTCTTCATCATGTTCGTAGTTGGTTAGGCATTCCTTTTGCTAAACCACCAATCGGTACACGTCGTTTCAAAGCACCTGAACGTATCGAACCACGGTCTGACATTTTAAACGCAACACAACTACCGCCAACATGTTGGCAAACCGAACAGATTATTTACAATCTGTCAGCGGAAAAAATTTGGTCACCAAATACGAATTGTAGTGAAGATTGTTTGTATTTAAATATTTGGACGCCAGTCAATCATATTCAATCGAAACCTTTAGCTGTACTTGTTTGGATTTACGGTGGCGCATTTGTAACTGGCTCGAGTACGTTGGATATTTATGATGGACAAATTCTAGCTGCAACCAATGATGTTATTGTCGTTTCAATGCAATATCGTTTGCAAAGTTTCGGATTTCTATTTCTTGATCAAGCTGATGCACCCGGTTAGATTTTCAGTTTTATTCGAATTTGAAAACAATTGGTTCTTTCTAGGTAATCAAGGTCTACATGATCAAATCCTTGCTCTCGAATGGATTCATCGAAATATTGTTTATTTCGGTGGTGATAGTCAGCGAATAACACTATTCGGCGAATCAGCAGGTGCTGTTTCGGTTGGTTTTCATTTGTTATCTCCACGTAGTCGATCATTATTTACAAATGCTATACTACAAAGTGGCGGACCAACATGTCATTGGGCGTATTTAACAGCACAAGAAGCACGTCGACGTTCATATAAATATCTCTATGAATTCTATTCACTTGTAACGAAACGTTTAGCCGATGAACAATATCAACACGAACATACGAAGATTCCTGAAGTTTGTAAACGAGGTGCTAAAGTTATTAATATAAATACAATGTTCGAATGTGCATTGAACTATCCAATACTCGATAGTAATCATTATGCGTACATATCTAATGCTGAATATACGATTCAAGATGGTGGACCCATGTTTTTCTTTTTAATGCCAGTTATTGATGGAGTTTTTCTGCCGAATAATCCTGTCGCAATGTTAAAAACAGGCAATTTTAAACAATGTCCGATTTTATTAGGTGCCAATCGTGATGAAGGTTCGTATTTTCTTGTTTACGCTCAAGGTAATGATAAAACGCCGGGCAATGCTATGCCAGATGTTAATTATGCAACATTTCTCAAACATCTTGAACTTTATTACACATACATACCCTCATATCCATATAAAACTCCACGTATTGTTCTTGAATCTTTAATTCATAAATATACCGATTGGTCAGATTGGTCGAATAATATTCAGAATGCTGTTATTCTCAGTCATGCAATTGGTGATGCACATTTTACTTGTCCGACAGTCTCAGTAGCCAATGCATTTGCTAGACAAAATCTTTCGGTATTTTTCTATCATTTCATTGCTCGACCTTCGACGAGCGATTGGCATACGTGGACAGGCGTTATGCATGGGTAGGACAAGTGAATTTCTCGTTGAAATAGATTCTTATATTCGTTTTTTGTTTTATTTTTAAGCGATGAAATTGTATTTGTTTTCGGTGAACCTTTAAATTCGACGGATGGAAAATTTTATAAATACGAAGAAATTCTACTATCAAAACGAATGATGAGTTATTGGGCAAATTTTTCGAAATATGGGTAAACTATTTTCAAAAAGAATCTGTAAAAAGAAAACTGATTTTTCTTTGTCTGTAGAAATCCAAATGGTTTATCAAATGAAGATCATCATCTCGATTGGCCACTTTATACATATCCAAAACGTGAACATATCATACTCGATTTTGGCAATAAATCAACAGGAATTGCTCATCGTGCTCAGTATTGTGCTTTCTGGGAATCCTATATTCCGGTTTTACTCGAAGAATTCGGTAGAATTCTACGTTTTTCTCCTTTTTTCTTTTAATCATTTTGAATTTTTCTTTAGAACGAAATGTTCTTCATGGTTCCTCATCTTTATCTTCATTAGCACATTTGTCTATGAAATCATCTTGTTCATGCACATCGAAATCTTTATTATTAAACATATCGATTATTTTCTTCATTATTCTTATTTAAAAACAAAAAAATGAAATAATTTATTTATTAATCTACCAAATACAAACGAGAACAAGAAAAGAATTTTCGATCTTTTTTGTTTGTTTGTTTTTCTATATACATATCATGGATGTTTCGTGTGTTTGTCTAGAAATTTTATCAATAAATACTTTTATGATCGTTGAGTTGATTCTTCTTCATCGGACGATGGCGAAAGAACATCGTCATCATCATCATCGAAGTCTTCATCATCAACTTCTTGATTGTCATCTGAAATTCAATCGAAAAAGTTATTATTGTTCAATTGAACAGGTGTTTACCTTCAATTTTGAAACAAACGGGCGGAAGATTTGTTGAAGATGTTGATTTTGCTGTTGAAGTTCGACTTTCGAATAGAGTTTTCAACGAACCAGACATGGCCATTTCTAAAGAAAAAACAAAAAACTTATTGAATAAAGTCTTCAATTCAGTTATCTTCGTACGAGTGACAAAATCTTGGAATGTTTCAGGTACAAGTGAACGTATTTGCTCAAGTTCTTGTTGAGATTTGATTCCACCTTGCAATTGCTTTGACAAACCGATCTTATGTAAACATTCGGTTTCATTTTTTATATTAACTCGACGATCGAATGTTAAAACCGTATTTCGACTAAATGAAATCGAAAATGTTTTTCTATTTTTTTTGGTTGTTATTCAATTGGATTTCTTTACCCATCTCGAGAAAATGATGTTTCAACTGCAGCACCATTCGACGTTTCGAATGCAAAGAAAGGTATTGAACACATGTTATTTATTGAAAATATATTTCGACGTTGTTCATTTCGACGGATCAGATTTCTGAGAGCAATTTGCTACGAAACCGAAAGAGATCATCAATTTTTTTTGCGTACTTATATCGAAATTTACTTTTAAAAGTGCTTCTTCGACGAGACGAACTTTTTCTCTAATTGTTTCTTTGATTTCGATAATTTTTTTCTATTCGAAGAAATCAATCAACTATTTCTTAAATTCAATGATTTACCTCGATAAGTTCGCATTCAAAAAGTGCATTAACAGGAAAACCAACCCAACGGATATCTTTTTTATCTTTAACAATAATATTCATAGCAAGAAGAACATTAATAGCGTCATAAACTCTTCGACGAATATTCTTTTGTTCGTAAGCCTTCAAAAGAAAAACAACAGCACAAAATTTTCGAACGAATCGGCTTTAGTTGTCAATTACGAGTTCGTTTTCGGGCAATTGTTGACTTCGTTTTTCTTCGTGAGTATATTCGGCGACAAGTTCCGTAGCAACTTCATTGTATGAAGTGATTTTTTTCTCTTGAACTTTATTACAAACTTTCTTGGAAAAATATCGTAAACCTTTCGATAAACGTTCACGATGCCGGTGCGCAGCTAATGTCGATAGACTAGAAATATGGGAGATATTTTAATAAATCTCTTTTTTCTTGTTGTTTTACTATGTATTTGCATCGGTTTCTTGAGCAAATGGATAGACACGTTTACGTGAATTCGAATTTTGACTCAGCACAGGACGATTCTAGATCGAAGCAATGATAGAAAAAAATAAATTTGAAAGAAAGTCTATTGTTGTACAATTCGTTGAGCTGCTTGAATGAGAACTGGCGCATGATTTGGCGATGAAGTCGTATCTGTTGTGATTATCGTTGCTTTCGAGCCCGTCAAAGGAGAAACAATATGAAACACTAAGAATAAGGAATATGTATTTTGTTTTTTTTCATGCATGTCAGATGGATAGATACCTCGTGGTCGAATAGGAGCCGATAGTGAACGTTCCTAGAAATAAGAATCTCATAAAAAAGTAAATGAAAACTAGACAACGAACTGGCAACGAAGTTGATGATATAGCAGAAGTTTCAGTAGTTGACATTGTTCTGTTTTCAATGGCGAGTGAATAATCTGAATGAGTACTCCCGAAGAGTTACTTGTCTTTTTTCAAAGTAACGCATTTGTCTAGCCATCTTTTATTTGGAGCCAAAACAACCTCCTCCATTAACTCGAATTATTTCGCTTGAAAATCAATTTTATCTCGAGAATTTTTTCGAATTTCGATAAGAAAAAAGTCTAAGCTTTGTTTTTTTCTCTCAAATCTTTTTCAAACAACAGCCATGAAAAGATGTCGCTGATGAACGACTGTCTTAATTAACAACAAATGAATTTTTTATCTTATCAATATTGATTTGTCCAAAATTGAGATTTTTTTTTTATTTTTGAGCCGAACGGCTTGGCACACATGCGCGCACACATTGAACAAACAAAAAAATGATGTGAAGTGAACAATTTTTGAATAGAGAAAAAAAACTCACACAGGGCAAGAGATTATAAGAAAAGAAAAAAACAATTTTTAGTGTTTTTTTTCCGAAAAAAAAGAAAACAATATTCTTTTGTACAAAGATAAGAAGGAGAGCAGATTGACAAACTCGTTTTTGTTTTCGGAAGTTACATTGTTATACATATTTATATATATATACCGTCATTAACGTCATTGGTACGCATCAATGCACATGTACTGAGATTCGTCGTTCATTTTGGCAACAAGAAAACAAACAAACAAACAGAAAAAAACGAGTTGATCTGGTAGCACAATCAATACGAGGCACTGTAGGACACATTTGAACAAAAACAAGATCTGTATTAGTCAAGACATTGAATAGAAACAAGAGAGAGAAAAAAGCAAAGAAGGGAGACTAGCACACAAAGCTCTTTGATTTTAAATGAGACTAAAAAAATTATTTATGATCAAAGAGATTAATACATGTTGAAGAAAGAAAAAGAGATCAGAAATACTTTGGTTTCACATTTATAAACGTGTGGATGTGTTTGTGTTCGAACTAGATTGAATATCTTAATCATACAAAAAAAAACAAATTGAATTTAAGCACACGTATATTGTCAAGAAAATGAAAAACACGAACAAAAAAAATACTTTCTTTTGAATCAAGTATTAAGAAAAGACGTAATACAAAGGTATTAACAGAGATTTTTCACTCCTCAATAGTTATATTACACGAAACGAGAAGAATACGATAGATACAACAATCTGAAGTGTAATTGTCTATGTTTTCTGAACAAAAGTATCCATCGAAATAATTGACAAAACAGAATGTTGATTCATTATTAATTTGTATATTGTATATCAACAAAAAGTCACTGGAATTGTTTTAAACTAATAAATATCTGTTTGAATCGATAATTTGCATGTATGTTTTGAAAACAAACGGAAATTTAAAGATGCTATCTATCAAATGAATGATGATCACGAGAAGCTGAAATTCAATAATAAAAAAAAGAAAACGATTTTGAAAGAAACGAAACGAGTTTATTGAATTTGACTTACACATATAATTGGAATTGTTGTAGGATTGTTGTCGTTGTAAATGTGAATGATAAGGATATTGTTGTTGATGTGTTGGATATGAATGATGATGATGATGAGAATGAGGATGTCCATGAATAGGAGGAGGAGGAGGCGCAGCAGCAGCAGAAGGATGATGATGATGATGATATTTCATGGATGGATGATGAAAATGCGAAGGATTCGGGGTTGAATGAGGATTTAAAAATGGATGTGAAAATGGAAAATTAAAAAATGGAGCTGGATTTCCTGTTGGAGGAACAAAAGGATTATGATGATGATGATGGTGGTAAGCTTGACTGTATGGATCGAGATGCATTGATGGATGTTGTGGAGGTAATATGGGTGGAATTAGTGGATTTTCTTGACCAGTTCGATAGTTATGATTGGAGAGTGAACGTGATTGAGAATACGCTTGTGATGCACAAGCTGCTGCTGCTGTTGTTGTTGTTGCCATTGTTGATGTCGATGACGTCGATGCTGGTCTCGATGAACGATGTGATGATGATGACGATGAAGAGGATGTGGACTTTCTTGATTGATGATCTTTCAATTGTTTAGGTGGTTGATCGTAATATAATGGCACGACATCGTTGTGATCTACTGATGATGTTGAACTATGTGAATGTTTCGATTTTGATGATGCAGTTGAGATTGGTGTTGGTGAAACCGGTTCGAGAGCTTGTGTATCAAGTGAATAATCAATATTTGGTATTGATTTACTACTTGAACTACTTGCAACACTCAATTTTCGTTGTTGTTGTTGTTGTTGATGGTGATGATGATGATGTTTTCTCTTTTCTGGACTGTTAACTGTGTATGTACAATAAGTTTCATAGGAATTCGTTTTCTGATGAATTATTTCTGTTTCAGGTGGAGGAGTTATAAATGTATTATTATTCTGATGATTTGCATTGTCATAATTAAATAAATGTGAATGATTTTGTCTTAATTGTTCGTTTGTTGTTTGATTTAACAATGGTGGTGGACTTTGTTTATGTTCGATGGATGTTATACTCGATGGTGGAGTTTGTTCATCGATAATAAAACCTGAATGAAGTGTTGTTGATGGTTGAGGTTCATTTTGACAAGACGATGATGATGGTGGATGTGATGATACTGATAGGAGAATAGGCGAATTGGTTTTTTCGTCTTTAGGAAGGAGATCATCGATACATTTGAGCTAATGGTCGTTCGAAACGCGTGAGACCAGCATATTCAGTATCGATTTGTTCGCTCGTAGTTTTCGTTTTTTTCTGTTGTTGATTTGGATGTTGGATTTTTTTCTTTTTCGTCTTCTGAGTTTTCTTATTCGGAGTTTTTTCTTTAGAAGAAATACGTGGTGGAGATGGAACCGGTGCTGGTGGTGGAGGAGGTAATTTCGTGCGAATTTTAATCTTTAATGGTGGACGATCCACAGGTGGTGGAGGTTCAATGGGTTCGGGTGGTCGTGGCAATGGCACATCAAGAATAGGCACAGGAGATTGTGAATGCTCATCGATTTGTTGATTTGGAGATGTCAATGGTGAAATCGATTTTCTTCGTTTGTTCTTTTTCGAAGATGTATTTACATAAATCGTATTTAATTTTAGTTTGACTGGCGGAACTGTTAGAAACTGTTCGTCAGCATTCGATTCCATGACTTCTTGTTGACGTTGTTGATTGAGATGATATTTTTCTTGATATCGAGAAAATGTATGTTCAAGTAGATCCGTTCGTTTCGAATTCGTATCTGTTGTTTCGATTTGATCAATTAATTGATCGACATCATCGACATGCACATGATTTTGAATCAATGTTTGTCCTTGATTTTCAATGATTTCATATGGTTTATCTTTGGGATCGTTCAGTAACTCTTCGAGATCATTATCATTAACAAGATTATCATCCGTTCGTTCCATACTAATATCATCGACACGACCCGAATCAATGATCATTTCATTGCGTGGTGATGATGGATTCGACGACGATGAAATCGGTTCGAATAGAATACACGGTGGTTTGGTTGATTGTTCATGATTCGATGACGAGATTTGTGTATCTGATTGATTTGTTTCTAAAGGTGGAAGAAGTGAATCATAATCAATTTGTTGAACAGGTGATTTCGATGGAACAGTTGTTGTTGGTCGACTAGGTGTTATTAAATCGACTGTTGTTGATGTTTGATGTTGAATAGGCGATTGAATCGATTGAAATTGTAGGATCGATGAAAGATCGGTGATAGATGTTTGACTTAGATTTTCATCGGAACTTTCTCGATGAATACCAACTGATGCTAAAATTTGTGATTCGAGTTTTTCTAAGATGACAATCGGTTGTTTTTTATGATGAAGAATATTTTCATCGGATGGATTCTCTGTTTCGATTTGTGCTTGTGGTGGTGGTGGTTGTTCTTGCTCTTGTTGTACTATTTGTTCTTGTTCAAGAGGCAAGAAATATTGTAAATCTTGAAAAGCTGCTGCTGCTGCTGCTGAATTCTCATCCACAATTTGAATATTTGCATTTTTCATAATTTCATTCGTTGCTTCGAGCAAAGCAAGTGAAAAATCCGTTGTTAAAACATCTGTTGTATCATTTCCAGCTGTTACTTGAACGTGTCTCAACACTTCCTGATCGGTAACCATGACTAAATCATCGAGAATATCTTGATATTTAGCTGATTCATACGTTGCTACTTGACTGGGTTCGATATGTCGCGCAGTCAATTGAACACCTTCTTCAGGTAGTAAACGTGTGGAATTATTTACAATGGTTATCATCGATGAACTTGCACGTTCTCGTTGTGAACCAAGTGGCACAACAGTTGTGAAAACATTGTTATTAATCAATGATGAACCTGGATAAACAGGCGGTGGACCTGAAGCTGCAAGTGAAAGCAAGGAATTTTGATTTAATGCTGCTTGTTGTGTTTGAATTGATTCGTTATTATTTGTATTCGTATTATTGTTATTGTTATTGTTCGTAAGAATATGTGCGAAAAGATTTTGTTCTGCATTTGTATTTAATTTAATATTCGGATCATCTAAATCGAATTGTTTAAGAAACGTATTTTCATCGAAATTCATTTCGACAAGTTGCATATCTTCTTCGCTCATAAATGATGTTATTTGTTCCTGTTCAGCATTGAAATCCTGCTGCTGAGAAAGAAGATTTTCTGATTGAGGATTGAATTGAAATTGTTCATGATTTTGTTCGATAAAATTCGTGTTCGATGAGATGATCGATTGAGTTTCTTCGATATGAATATTCGTTGTTGATGTTTGTGAGAGAAAATTCGAGGCGATCAATTCTTGATCGAAATTTTCGAGAAAACCTGAGATTGATTCAGCAAACGAACTGTTCGTTGGCGACGATGATGTTTGTTGAAGAATATTTTCACTATATGACTGAACAAGTGTCGGTTTCGATGAACGTTTCACCGGCTTTTTGGTCGTACGTTTTGTTATCGGATTATTCGATGTTACAGAACGTTGAATATTCGATGGAGCCGGTGCTAACGGTCGACCGAGATGGTTAGGAGCTATGGGAACACGTGTTTGATTGTTCGATGGAAGAATAAGATTATTGGATGTTGTCGACTTTTTTGTTGGCCGTGGTCGATCTTTTTTCGTAGGTTTTTTACTGGTTGTTGATGGAGGAACAGAGAGATCTAAGGATTTCGAATGAATTAAATGTGGATGTTGATCTGTGGAAATCTCAATTGACGATTGAGATACGTAGTTTGTTGTTGTTGTTGTTGTTGATGGTGATGATGAATAGGATGGCGAAGAAAACAGTGATACTGTTGGTGAACTATTATTGCTAACAAATGAGGTTGATTTCGATTCATTGACAACAGCAGGTTTATATGTTTGCAGAGAATGTCCTCTCGATGATGGTTTAGGACGTATTGGTCTTGGATATTTTTGTTTGGGATCATTGGAATCATTATCAAGATTATTTAGTGACTCATTATTCGTTGATGAATATTGTCGTGTTATACTTTCATAATGTTCAGCTTTCATTTTCGGTATAACAGGTACTAATTCTTGATTCGGATGTAATAGTGATGGTTTCGGTCGAATTGATACTTGATGATCAATCGGTGATGGATTTAAAAGACTAGGAATATTCGATGGTCGCAATTCTTTTGCACTCGAATTCGTGGTTGGTTCTGCTGCCGCTGTTGTCGACATTGTCGTAGTTGCCGCCGTTGTCGTTGTTGTTGTTGATGATGGTGTTGTCGAATTGGGCAAATAGACAACATTATTCTGTGATGCAAAAAATGATTGTATTGAATCTAAGCTAACATTATTGAAATTGACTAAATTGATTGGTTGAATCAGATTGGTATTATTTTGTACGAGTGTATTTGAATTATTCTGTACAAATGGTTGATTTGTCGATTGAATAACTGTATTGAAATTGGGCGTTAGATTCGATTGATTTCCGTGAATATTTTGTTCAGTAAAATTCTGTTGATTTGTTTGACCATGATTTGTTATATGTTGATGTGTGGTTTGATTTGTTGTGTTTGTTGAATTACTAGTTATGGTTAAATCGGAATGATCAAATGTGATATTAGTTGGCTCAGCTGTTGTAAGATTCGGCGCTGGATTTGGAAGAAGTCCTTCTGAGGAAAAACAAACAAACAAATCGAAATGAAATAAAAGAACAAAAAAAGCTAAAAATTATTTACGAGATCGAAGTATTTGTAAAAGTTTCGCATTTTCTTCTCGTAGATTGCGAACCGTATCTTCGAGATCGGTTTCTTTGAAAAAATCTTGAAACGAAAACGAAATCAATAAGTTTATTCAACAAACAAACAAATGTTTAAGTTACCGTTGTTATCTGGTTCGACCATTGATTTATGATGAAGAGATTCGATAAAAGAAAATAGAAGACAATGAACATAATACGTAACATTTAGAGACAAGAATCAAACACTGTTCCATAGTAATCATGTACATACATAGATATTTCTACGATCAAAAGAGAGAAAAAATAGATCTGAAAATAAATGAAACTAATCACGAAAGAGTTTATGCATCGACGAAAAAAGAAAAAAAAAACGTTGACTTAGTTTTTTTTCAAGTGTTGAATTTTAACAATCATAACGACAAAAAATGTCAACAGCCATGTTTTACTTCGATTCGCCTCTCCCTATCGTTTCTTTTCTTTTCGATTCGGTCAAAATGTATACAGTGAGTTCGTATAAGCGCAGTAGCATGTGCGCATATGTGCTGATCGATTCAAGGCTATTTGTCGCTAAAATCTATTTCAATAAAAATGATCCTTTCGTTTTTTTTCGACGACAAGAAAAAACAAAACATGAGTTTTATTCAGAAAAATTACAAACACAATAAAAATATGTGTAACTCCTATTGTTTTATAGATGTCACTGATTTAGCATTGTTAGGAAAATATTTGCTTTTCTGAACGAAAAAAGAAGCTAACAATTTTTTTGTATCGTTTCAATGAGCGTGAATTGAAAATAAAACTCCTGTTGTTTCGATGATATAAAACTCATTCGATCGACTCAAATGATTGTCATGACAACAATGAAGGAAAAAATCTTTCTCTCTCTCTCTCTGTCTTTTTTATTTGGATTGATTATATTAAAATAAAAAGAAAAATACTACCTTTCCAGTACTTGTGACATTCCACATGTAAGCAGAAACCTAACCTTTATCGTTTGCAAAGAAAAAAAAAGATCAGTTGACGTTTTGTTAATAGTATTATTATTGTTCACGCACCGAAGTGTGAACAAAAAAAGAGAAGAAAGTGTATGTATGTAGGAAGGTAACTGCATAAATAGAGGAAGATGTGCTAAGTTAAAGAAAAAAAAGGTTTGCAGTTTGTTCGTGACAATCCAACCACGCATAATCACTTCGAGTGCAGATAGATATTTGTATCGTTTTCGTTTCTGTTCTCTTGCATTTTTGTTTCATTTTTTGACACACGTGTAAGACATTTCTCAATGAAGTATAAACGATGATATGATCAAAAAGATTTTGATTTTTATTCGAAAAAACTTCGAATTCAACTTAGTTTCTTTTTCTTTTCAATATTCAAACGAATGGTTAAATGAAAATGCAAAATTGAAACTCAACAATAGTTAAGATTGTATAATAAATATACGTATTTTTTTTTCTTTTGTTCACCAGGTATTTTTTTATGGTTGCACAAATATTCATATAGGCAGAGGCGGACACAAACATACGCGTACACGAATAGATGAAATAAAAACAGCAGAAAAAAAAGTCCAAGAGCGGTAGAAAACGACGAAAAAAAAACTCTCTTCTCTTCTCCTTCCGATCACACAACAACATCCAGTTTGCAGTAACAGTTGTGTCGTCGATCATCATCATCAGACTACTTCATCGTCGTTTTCCTGTGAGTTGCAGAGATGAATGTGTGTGCGTGTGCGTGCGCTTTGAGACTGACTTTCTTTTATTCTGTTTGTCTTACTGATTTTTCTTCTTGTTCTACTCGTTTGTTGACTTTTTTTTCACTCCACCCATAGTGCTCGAAGAAAAAAGACCTTGTCTGTTGTCGCTCACTCACTCATTTGACCTTAACCGAAACAACATTGAGGAATAGGAAGAAATAGAATAACAACAACAACAACAGCAACAGCAACACCAATCTTTTAATATTAGATCGAAATACAATTATTAATAATCAGTAAGATACAAATTGATTTCTTTTTATAGCCCATAGGTGAAGACAGTCGATTTGATAGGACATGAATGTTGATATACGAGTCAGTTGAGTTGTCAATTGTTTGTTTCTAGTGAATGACAAATTGCGTGTTGTAATTCGTTAGTCGGATTTCATCGACGTACGTGCGTGAAAAAATTTATATAATAGTTATGTAATAATAACTTTGAAAGACGACAAAACGAGAAACAGGAGGACGGGAGAGGGAAGAAGAAAAGAGGATAAAATAT
>Ga0209952_1001760_pt1 | contig 17480 bp, 18 predicted proteins | sample ThiBiot_750_biof_2_FD_183951 | JGI IMG/M metagenome (GOLD analysis project Ga0209952, IMG submission 183951) | Wastewater bioreactor microbial communities from Cape Town, South Africa - Thiocy_cont_750_biof (SPAdes) | ecosystem: Engineered > Bioreactor > Thiocyanate-remediating >...
GCCGAATAACACACAGACCGCCTGCACCGCCGGCAACGCGCCGGCGGCGAGATTGGAGGGAAAGCTGGTGAACATCTTGCTGAGCATATAGCGGCCAGGATCGACCGCGCTGCGGATCACGTATTGCGCCGCCTCATTACCCATGAATCCATCGAGGATTTCGATCTTCGTCCGCCGATGTCCAGCCTCCATCGCCGCGATCAACACGGGAAACGAGAGCGCTCTCGCCACCTCGGCATCGCTGACAAGCCGCATCTCACCTCCCGGATTCCACTACGTCCGTTAGACGATCTCAATCGTCATCGACGGGACAACTTCCTCGCAATCGCGGGCGTCGCCCGCTTCCCACATCAGCATCGACAACACAGCAGAGCCATCGAGCGCGATCAATGGCGAGTGCCACGCACCTGCGCGATAATGGATCATAACATCATCACCAGCGACGAATGCTTGCGCCCGCGCAGCGTCGGGTTTCCCGTCCGCGCCGTCAGGCGCCACCGCCAGCAGAAGCCGCTCGCAACGGATCGGAATGAACACCTGCGACGTCAGCACGTGGCGTTCAAAACAGGCCAGCGTGAATGGCAGCGGTGACGGCTTGAGATGATAGACATCGAGCACCGGCCGCGTAGCCGCGGCATCGCGCACGAGATCGCCGATCCCGGGAACGCGCCGGCCGCGGTCCTGATTGACGGCACGTCCACCCCCCGCACCGATCGCCGCCAGCGAGCCGAACGGCGCGAATGCTTCCGCTGTCAGCGGCTGCGCGCGGAGACGGAGAGGATTTTGCGCGCCCACCATCTCAGAAATTGATGCCGAGCCATTGCTTGACCTGTTCGTGCAGGTCGCCGGCGAAATCGGCGGGCTCGCCGGAGGCGGTGATTTCACCCAAGCTCAACACATAGATACGATGCGACATCGCGATCACGCGCCGCACGTTGTGGTCGACCAGCAGGATCGCCATCTCCTCCGCCGCGAACAGGCGAATCCATTCGAACACTTCCTCGACGATCTTCGGCGCGAGGCCGATGGAAGGCTCGTCGATCAAACACAGGCGCGGCCGCATCAGCCACGCCTTGGCGAATTCCACCATCTTCTGCTGGCCGCCGGACAAATCACCGGCCTGCGCCCGGAGCTTCACCCGCAACGCCGGAAACTTTTCCAGCATCGCCTCGAAGCGTTGCTCGATCTCGCGCCGCGCCGGCGTGCCGGTCGCGCGCGACAGGCTTTCCAGCGGCAGCCGCAGATTTTCCGTCACCGTCATGAACGGAAACAGGCTGGATTCCTGCGGGATGTACCAGATGCCCCGCGCACTCAGCTTGTGCGGCTCCAGCCCGGTGATGTCGCTGCCTTCATACATCACCTTACCGGCCTTCGGCTTGAGGAAGCCGCAGATCGCCTTCATCACGGTCGACTTGCCGGCGCCGTTGAGCCCGATCAGGCCGGTGATACGACCGGCATCGACGTTGAGGCTCAGGTCGCGCAGCACGTCGATATCGACGCTGTAGCCCGCGGTGACGTGATCGAGGGTCAGTACAGCACTCATGCCGCCTGCCCTCCGAGATACGCCTCGATGACGCGCGGGTCATTCAACACTTCGCGCGTCGTGGCATCGATGATGACAGCCCCCGCGTTCATGCACACCGCGCGCGGACAGAGTTCGACCACCACTGGCATGTCGTGACTGACCAGAATGAAAGTCTGCCCCTTCTCGTGGCGCGCGCGGATAAAATCACCCATGATCTCCTTCATGGTCGGATGTACGGCGGCGAACGGCTCGTCGAGCAACGCAATACGCGGCGGCACCATGAAGCAGACACCGAATTCCAGGAGCTTCATCTGGCCGCCCGAGAGTTGCCCGGCATCGAGATGGCGGATCACGTCGAGCCGCAATTCGCTGATCAACGCATGGGCGCGCGCCAAAGCCTCATCAGCGCCGAGCCCCAGCGCACGGCCCGCCACCAACAGGTTGTCGATGACATTCATGCGGCGAAACACGCGGGTAAGCTGGAACATGCGCATCACGCCGCGGTGCGCGAGCCGCTCCGGCGTCAGGCCCTGGCATGGGACGTTGTCGAGCAGGATTTCACCACCGTCCGGGTCCGCCAGACCGCTGAGAATGTTGAGCAGCGTGGTCTTGCCCGAGCCGTTGGGACCGATCAACCCGACCAATTCGCCGGCCGCGACATCGAACGACACGTTGTTCACGGCGACCAGGCCGCCGAACCGCTTGCTCACACCACGCACGGACAAAAGTGTCATGCCCGCCCCCAGCGTTGCACAGCCGCCCTGGCCAATCCCCACAGACCTTCGCGGAAGAAACGCGCGAAGATAACGACGAGCGCGGCGAACACCACGAGCTGATAGCCGCCGACGTCACGCAGCCATTCCGACAATACGTAGACCAGGAACGCTGCGACCACCGGCCCCGCGAGCGTGCCCATGCCGCCGATCACCGTCATGCTGACGATCAGGCCGGTCTGGCCAATGAGGCCAAGTTCGGGCGTCACCAATTCGGCGAAGTGCGCATAGAGAGCACCTGCGAAACCGGACGCCGCCGCCGAAATGGCGAACGCTGTCGTCTTCCAGAACACGACGTTGACGCCGGCGCGGCGCGCCGCGACCTCGTCGTCGCGAATCGCTTGCAGGAACAGCCCAGCCTTGGAGCGCAGCAGCATGTAGAACAGGATCAGCAGCACCACCAGCGCGCCAAGGAAAAGGTAGTACCAGCCGATACGGCTATCGAGCAGGCCCGCGACACCGAGCCCGAGATCGCCGCGCGTGATGTCGGTGGAATTCGAGGCGACAAGGCGCATGATCTCGGCGAAACTCAACGTGGTGAGTGCGAGATACGGTCCGACGAGGCGCAGCACGGCTCGGCCGAGCAGCAGGCCGACCAAACCAGACACCACTACCGCCGCAGCGATGCCGAGCAGCGGTGGCACGCCAAAATAGTGATTGAGCAGGCCCGTGGTGTAGGCGCCGATCATGGCGAACGTCGCTGGCGCCAGCGAGAACTGTCCGGTATAGCCCGCCAGCAAATTCCAGGCACCGGCAAGGATCGCGAAATACATCGAGACGATCAGCACGCCGAGCCAATAGGGATTGCTGACGCCGAGCGGGATCAGCGCGACGATAGCCATCGCCACCAGCGCGGCGCGAAATTCCACCGTGGTTTTGGTGTTGGAGAGTTGCGCGCCGGAGCGATTGCCCGCGGGCGAAGTTGCAGATGACGGCGCCATCACACCTCCCGCCCTTTTTCACCAAACAAACCTTGCGGACGGAACAGCAGGAACAGCATCAGCAGGATCAGACCGAACGCATCGCGATATTGGAACGAGATGTAGACCGCGCCGAAACTCTCGATCACGCCCAGGAACAGGCTGGCGATGATCGCGCCGGGCACCGAGCCCATGCCGCCCAGCACCACGATGATGTAGGACTTGATCGCCGGGAAGATGCCGACGTCAGGCGAGGCATTGATCACCGGCGACAGCAACGCGCCGGCGAACGCCGCGAGCCCGCCCGACAGCATGAAGACGATGACGCTCGCCTTCGCGGTATCGATGCCGGCAAGCGACGCGCCGAGCCGGTTCTGCGACACCGCGCGGATCTGTTGCCCCCAGAACGACCACTTGATCAGCGCCGCGGTGACGGCGATGACCGCGATGGCGATGCCGGCGGCGAGCAGCCGATGGCCGCTGATCAACACGGGGCCGAGCACCACGCGGCTGGTCTCCACCAGCGGCGGGCCGCGATAGGCATAAGGCCCGATCACCTTGTCGACGAAGTTGATGAGGAACAGCGAGAGCCCGAACGTGACGATCACCGCGTATTCGTCACGCATCAATCCCCATGAGGTGTAGCCGGCATAGAGCGGACGCATCAGCGTCCGCTCCGTCAGCCAGCCGAGCAGCGCGCCGACTACGAAGGCGAGCGGCAACGCGATCCACACCGGCACGCCAAGCGCCAGTGCGATCAGCGTGTAGGCATAGGCGCCGACCATGTAGAACTCGCCATGGGCAAAGTTCACGATCTTCAGGATGCCGAAGATCAGCGACAGGCCGATGGCCATCAATGCGTAGAACACCCCCGTAATGAGGCCATTCACCGCGAGATCGACGTCAATACCACTCATGGGACTTGGTCAGCCCGCGCTTACTTCGCGGGCTTCCAGAGCTTGGCCGGATCGAGCGGCTGTCCAGCCTGCGACACCAGCGCGGAATCGCCGACCTTCTGATTCACCTCGGTGAGCTGGAAGGTCACGTAGGGCACGTCCAGCCACTGGTTGAAGGCGTAGCCCTTGTCCTTCGAGAAGGTGATCTCACCGCGAGTGCCGGTGTACTTGGTTTCGCCCAACGCCTTGATCAGCGCTTCGGAGTCGGTCGACTTGGCGCGCTTGATCGCATCCGCGATCAGGAAGAGCGAGTCGGCAGCCTGGAACAGCAGACGGTTCGGCTCGTTCTTGGTCTTCGCGGTGTAGGCTTCGCCGACCTGCTTGCCGAGCGCCGGCTGCGCCATCTTCGGATGATAGAGGCCGAACACCAGCATGCCCTTGCCAGCCTCCTTCACGTTCTGCCAGAAATCCGGATAGTCCGCGAGGCCCGAACCATCATAGAGCCAGGTCTTCGCCGACGGGGCGACACCCTGCTCATAAAGCTGATTCATCATGATGTAGGCGGCCGGCGGCAGCATCAGATTGATGATGGCGTCAGGCGCATTCGCGCGCATCGGCAGGATAGCCGGCAGAAAATCCTTCGAGGCGCGATCCAGCGTTTCGTACTTGTACTGAACGTCGGGCGCGATCTTCTTCAGCGCTTCTCCGATCGCCTTCGCAAGGCCGATACCGTAGTCGGTGTTCTCGGCGATGGAGACGACGCGCTTGACGCCGAGTTCCTTCATCGTCGCGGCAGCGGCGGCTCCCACGCGGCTGTTGTAGTTGCCCGGATTGAAGACTTCCGGATAACCCTTCTCACGAATGACGTCCGACCAGCCGTTGGTGTTGATGTAGGGGATCTTGTAGCGGTGCGCGACTTCGATGCCGGCGAGCGCCGCCGAACTCTGGTGCTCACCGGTGATCGCCACCACCTTGTCGCGCGTCGCCAGCTTTTCGACGGCTGCGCGCGCCTTTTCCGGCAGCCCTTGGGTGTCTTCGATCACCAGTTCGATCTTGCGCCCATCCACGCCGCCTGCGTCATTGATGATTTTGGCGGCGACTTCGAGACCGTCCTTGACCTGGGTGCCCTGCACCACCGAGCCGGGGGGCGACTGCGTGATGGTGACGCCGACCTTGATCGGATCGGCAGCCTGCGCTCCGGCAACCGGAAGCATGATCGCCGCAACCGTCAGCGCGACACCCAGCATATCTCGACGCAGTAAACCTACCATTTCGTAACCTCCCCCTTCGGATCAGCATCCCTTGATGCTTGTTGTTCAGATCATGTTACCGCAATTATGCGCAAGGACTCTTCGATTTGAAACATTATTTTCGTCTAAGGTCCGCGCGATTTTGCTGCATGTCTCGCGTTGCGAAATGCGACAACCTGCCACTCAGGCTGACGGCAGTGCCATCCGCAGGAAGGCGTCACGCAACGGCTGGCCTTGCAGCCCTGCACCGAGCAGCAGGGACAGCAACAACCGGGCCTTCAAGCCGCCCAGCGCGCCTCCGGGAATGAGGCCGCGCCCGAGCAGATCGGTTTCCGAACCGGAAAATCCATAGGTCTTGGCGAATACCGATCCCGAGGCGACGCGCGAGCTGAGCACAACGGGGAAAATTTCCGTGAGGTTTGCAAGTGCCTCCACCATCGCCGCCGGAACGTGGCCGACGCCCATCGCCTCGATGACAAGGCCACGATAGCCGAGCGCCGGCAGGCCCGCGAGCATCCGGCCGTCATCGCCGAGGGCCGCCGTGATCAACGCGACCGGTTGATCCGTCCCAGTGTCGCCGCCGACGATCACCGCGCTGCGCGTGACGCGCAGATTGATCCGCGCAGCACCTTCGATGACGCTGCCGAGCGGCCCACCCGAAAGCGATGCGAACGTCGAGGGAAGAAACGTGCTCGCCTTCTGCACGAAGCGCGCAGCGTGAATGGTTTCGTTCAAGACCACCAGCGTTCCGAGTCCGCGTGCTGCCAAAGATGTGGCGACGATGGCGCTGGCGAGCAGATTGGCCGGTCCGTCCGCGCCCGGCGCTTCCGCGCCCCGCATCGCGCCGGTGACGATCACCGGCTTGTCGCCGCCGACCAGGCAATCGAGCACGAATGCCGTTTCCTCGATGGTGTCGGTGCCCTGAACCACGATGGCGCCAGCGATATCGCCGGCCAGTCTTTCATTTAGAAGTCGCGCGACCTCGCGCAGATGCGCGAAGGTGAGCGACGGCCCGGGCAAACGGAACGGCGAAACCGCCTCGATCTCCGCCACCTCCGCCAACGCAGGCACCGCACGCACAAGGTCGGCTCCGGTCAATGTCGGCACGATGCCGGGCCCCGCGCCCGACGTCATTGTGATCGTGCCGCCCAGCGAGACGAGCAAAACTTTGGATTGCCCCGCTGAAACTGCCGCCATTTTCAATTGTTCCCGATGCGTGGCGCGTCCAACCAAACGCCGCGTCGGCCACATCGACGCTCTAATGCGTTATAGCGTTTTCGGGCCAACTGAACAGTCGCCAACCCCGGCGCTCGCCTAAGCCGCGTTCCGGTTTTCGGTCAGGCACTCAGGACACCACCGGCAGCACATCGATGTCGTAGCCGTGCATCAGCGAGCGCTTCAGCACCGGATCGTGCAACTCCATCTCGAAGCGCGCGGCGGGGCGGATGCCCCCGATGGCGCCCGGCGTGCCGCAGAACATCAATGTGCCGGTCGGCAAGGTGTCGGCGTTGGCATATTTGCGGATAAGGTCGCGCGGCGTGCGCAGGCTCGACACCGCACTCTCCTGATAAAGCGTACGTTGGCCATCGATGGTGGCCCAGGAGCGCAGCACCAGATCGTCCCAATGGCCTTCGACCTCGGCACAAGACCAGAGCTGCCGCCCGACCGGCTTGCCGCAAAGCTGCTTCGACAATGCGATTCCGAAAGTCTCTGCCTTGCGATCGGTATGGTCGGAACCAATGCCAATCCACAAGCCGTCCGCCAGCGCGATCACCACCGGCTCGACTTCGCCGGAGCTATCGGGCCCGAGCACGACAAGCTTGTCGGCCTGGGTCAGCGTCTGCGCCGCGACACGATAGTAGAGCGGCGTGGTCGAAGGCCGCGGCACGCCAATGGCGGCCAGTTCCTCGATGTGATGCTCGATCGCCGCGACGTCACGCCCCGCCCACCCGGCGATCACCAGCGTATCGATCGAAAACCCGATCCGGTCGGCCCCATTCTTCGTGATACGATCAAACTGCAACATTTTCGGTCCTCGGTGATCCTGCTTGTTCTGAAATCTCACCGCGCTCGATCTGCAAGGTGCGGTCGGCGATCGCATCGAGCAGCGCAGGCGTGGATTCGGTGATGAGCAGCGCCAATTCGGGGCGATGTTTGCGCAGTTCGCCCAGCGTGCGCGCATAATCCAGTGCCAGCGCCGGGGCAAGCCCCTGGAACGGCTCATCGAGCAGCAGCACTTTGCGCGCCACCATCAGCGCGCGGCCAAGCGCAACCATCTTGCCCTGGCCGCCGGAAACGCCGCCGCCCGGCCGCTTGCGCAGATCGCGCAACTGCGGGAGGAACGTGTAGATCTCCTCAAGCCGGCCGTTCAACTCGCCTTTGTCGAGATTGAGCGCGAGGCCCGGCAGCCGGATATTTTCCTCGATCGTCATCTCCGGAACCAGCCGGCGATCCTCCGGCGCATAGCCGATGCCTGCCCGCGCCCGATAATGCGCCGGGTGCTTGCGCAGATCGTCGCCATCGAGCCGAATATCACCGCCATCGAGCGCAAGAAGTCCCATGATCGCCCGCAGCGTCGTGGTCTTTCCGGCGCCGTTGCGGCCAATCAGAATCGTGGTCTTGCGTTCGACGATCTCGCAGCTCACGCCGCGCAGCACGCGAACGCCTTCGATAGAGACTTGAACCTTATCGAGAACGAGCGTCATGCGACACCTACGACATTCTTCAGAACGCGTTCGTCCTTGAATACCTCATCGGGATGGCCCTGCGCCATGACGGTTCCGGCATTCCAGACCAGCACGCGATCGGCGTAGCGCGACACCACGTCCATGTCGTGCTCGACGAACAGCGCGGTGATGTTGCGAGTCCGCAGCGCGCTCATCAGCGCCTCCATCAGCGAGAACCGCTCCAGCGTGCTGACGCCGCTGGTCGGCTCGTCGAGCAGCAGCAAACGCGGCTTCAGCGCCAGCGCCACGGCGATGTCGAGCAGCTTGCGATGCCCCTCGGGCAAGGTACGGCTGACACGGTTCTTGTCGTCGCGCAGGCCGACCAGATCGAGCAGCGCGGTCGCCTCCTCGCGCCGGGCGGGCAACGCCAGCGGGCGCACCATGGTCCAAAGACCGTCCTTGGCCGCGAGCGCCAGCATCATGTTGTCGAGCACGCTCTGGTCGGAAAAGAGCTGCGGAATCTGAAAGGCCCGCGCAACGCCGCGCCGCGTGATGACGCGCGGCGACAACCCGGTGATGGCGCGGCCGTCGAGATGAATGCTGCCCGACTTCGGCCGCACGTAACCCGTGCAGAGATTGAGCAAGGTGGTCTTGCCCGATCCGTTCGGCCCGATCACGGCAAGAAACTCGCCTTCATTGATATCGAGACTGACGCCGTCGGCCGCTTTCACGCCGTTGAACTCGACGTGCAGATCCCTCACCTGCAAGATGGACGCGCTCATTTCGCCGGCACCTCGCTACGAGTGAGAAGGCCGTACAGCCCTTTCGGCAAGAACATGATGACGCCGATGAGCGCCGCGCCGACAATCAGGTTCCACGCATCGGTGAAGGCCGCCGCTTCGGTGTGAAGCAGTTCGAGGAAGAATGCGCCGATGAAGGCGCCCGGCACGCCGCCAATGCCGCCGAGCACCGCAACCAGAACGAGATGTCCCGACGCGGTCCAAAACGCGAAGTCCGGCACCACACGTCCGATGGCAAATCCCGCGATCGCGCCACCCATCCCCGCCAGCACCGCCGAGACGATATAGGCAACCAGCAACACCGCCCACACCGGAACGCCGAGATATTCGAGACGTACTTCATTGGTATGGACTGCGGACAGCGCATGACCGAGGGGGCTGTCGAGATAACGATGGACAGCGAGCCCGACCAGCAGCATCAGCGCGACGCTGCCGTAGAACAGCACCGCCTTGAAGGTCGGTTCGCTCAGCACGACGCCGAACACGGTTGGAACGGGAATGGTCATGCCGTCGGTGCCGCCGGTGAGGCCGTAGAGCTTGGCGAACAGCGCGTAGAACACCATCGACACCGCGAGATTGAGCATCGCGAAAAAGATGGCGCGGTAGCGAATGAGAAACGCGCCGACCACCGCACCCGCCAGTCCAGTGACGACGACCGAGAGTACGAGCAGCACGCCGAAATCGGAAATGCCGCCGCGCGCTAGAAAGGCGACGCCATAGGCGCTCGCCGCAAAGAACATCGCGTGCCCGATCGAAATCATGCCGGCGCGGAGCAGCACCGCGACGCCGAGCGCGGCCAAGCCCTTGGCGATGGCCATGGTCAGCACGAATTGCAGCCACGGCGCCGCCATCGGAGCCGCGACAATGGCGAGGATTGCAACAATCAGAAGTATCGCCCGCATCAGATTCTCCGCGTTGTGATCGCGCCGAACAGGCCGTAGGGGCGCACCAGCAAAACGATCAGCATCGCCGCATAGGGTGCAACCGCATCGAGCGACGGTACAAAATAGATCGCCAGCACGCGCGCGAGAGCGACGATCAAGGCGGCCAGTGCCGCGCCCTCGATCTGCCCGAGGCCACCGATGGCGGCCACCGCGAAGGCCAGCACCATCGTATCCGCGCCAAGGCCCGGAGCGACACCGGAGGTCGGCACCGCCAGCGCGCCGCCCAGCGCCGCCAGGAACACGCCGAGCGAGAAGGCGATAATGAAAATCTTGTTGGTGTCGACGCCGATGGATTGTGCCATCTCGCGATCCGCGACAACGGCGGTGACAAGCCGCCCGAGCCGGCTGTGCTTGATCAGAAGCCGCAGGCCGAACACGACGATGACCGCCATCGCGACCAGAAACATCTGGTAGTTGAGATAGACCACGCCGCCAATGCTGGTGCTGCCCATCAGGCGCATCGGCGTATCCTCGTAGAAGGACTGCACACCGAAAACCATGCGTTGCAGGTCTTCAAGGATCAGGAACAGGCCGAAGGTGATCAGGATCTGGACCGCTTCCGACTTGCCGTAGGTCCAGCGGATCAGCGTGCTTTCGATCAACGGGCCGAGCACCACCGCCACCAGCGCGGCGCTGAACAATAGCGCAACGAACGACAGATACGGATTCAGATGCCGGCTGACGATGAAGGCGCAGATCGACGCGGCGACGTAGGCGCCGATCGAATAGAAGCTGCCGTGCGCCACGTTCAGCACGCGAAGCACGTTGAAAACCAGCGTCAGTCCCACCGCCGCTAAGAATATCAAGGCCGCGCTGGACAGCGTATCGAGTACCAGCGGAATGATGGCATTCATCGTCCGTTCCCCCTGGCCCTGCAACGCCTCCCGCGGATGTTCCGCGAGAGGCGTTCAGGCCTGTGGCTTTCAGCCTGTCGGGCTTACTTGTAGCTGCCGGGCTTCGGCAGCGATGCCGCGAACTCCGGCTTCAGCGTCGAGATCCAGGCGATCGGGTCCTGCCCTTCCTTCGGCATCAGCACATCGCCGTTGTAGCGGACCATGTCACCGATCACCGGGAAGCTCTGCTTCGGTGACTTTACGGTAACGCCGACGATCTGATCGACAATGCCATCACCGTCAGGACGGGTGTGCATCTTGCCGGTCAGCGTCGTCACCGCGCTTCCCTTCATGGCGTCCGCCAGTTCCGCGCGGCTCGGCCACTTGCCGCCGTTCTTCTTCATCGCGCTCTCGTAAGCCGCCTTCACATAGAGAATGGCGTTGGCCATCTTGATCGAGGGGAATACCGGATATTCGCCGAAGCGCGCCTTGTAGGCTTCCGCGAATTTCTTTGTCTCCGGATTGGCTTCGGCATCCGGCGACATCCACCAGCCGTCGCCCAACACACCGACGATCACGCCCTCAGGGAGCGGCACGCGCTGAAGCACGGTCTCGCCGAGGGCGAGGATCACCTGGCTTGAGGTGAACAAGCCGCGCGGCTGCGCCTGCCGCACGAAGTTCTCGAGATCGGCGCCCCACAAGTTGGAGAACACGACATCCGGCCGCGCCGAGGTCAGGCGCGAAATCTCGGCCTGGTAATTCGGCGAGCCGAGCTTCGGAAACAGTTCAGCCACCACCTGAATATCCGGCTTCAATGCGTGCAGCGCCGCCTTGAATATCTTCGCTGCGTCATGACCGAACGCGTAGTCCGGGTTGATGATCGCGACCGTCTTCACGTCCGGCTTCTTCGCCAGCAGATAGACGGCATAGGCAACGAATTCGGGAACGGTATTGCCGTTGGGGCGGAACACGTACTTGTTCTTGCCGTCCTGCAAAAGCTGATGGGTATCGCAGTTCCAACCGACGGTCGGCACCTGGAGTTGTTCGGCGATCGGCGCGAGCGCCAGACAGTTCGCGCTCGACAACGCAGCCAGCATCACCTGGTTCGTCGGCTCGGCAGCAAGACGACGATACTCGGTGATGACGCCCTGGGCACCCTGCGCCTCGTCCACATAGGTCGGCGTGATCTTGACGCCGCCGATCCCGCCGGCCGCATTGATCTGATCGATCATCAGGTCGGCCGCATTTTTGCCCGGCATTCCGTAAGCCGCCGCCGGGCCGGACGTGAAAGTGAAGATGCCGAGGCCAAGCGACGCCGGCTTCTCCTGCGCCGAAGCGGGCATCGCGACACCGAGGCAGCTCGCGAGCGCGAACGCGGTGAGAACCGTTTTGAACTTCATCACATTTCCCCTCTCGAAATCATTTCGATTGTTATTTGGAAGGTCGCTCCGATATCGATCCTGCGATCACACCGGATCGAAGTAGTGGATTTCCATGAGCAGGCAGCCGTCGACCGACTTGAACGGGCCGTGCGGCGCGTGCGGCGGGCGGCAGGCGTAGGTGTTCGGCGGGAAACTCTTGCCGCCCTCGCCGTTGGCGTCGTTGCCGACGATCAGGTCGCCCGAGACGAGATACACTTCCTCCCAATATTCATGGGAGAACGGCGCGGTGGTGTAGACGCCCGGCGCGAAGCGCAACAGCCGCGTGCGGGTGCCGCGACGGTTGTCCTCGTCCAGCGCGCCGGACAGGATCTTCTGCTGGATGCCGGCCGGATAGCCCGCAGGGGTTTCCCAGCCGCTGTTCATGTCGAGCGTATGGAACTCATCGTGCTTCTTGTTCACAGCCATCGGTTTGCTCCTTGAATTTGAAAATCAGGCGGCCTTGCCCGCCGCAGCGGAGACGCCGTCGAGGTCGTAGGAATCGAGCATCCGTTGCACCAGCGCATCGGACGCGGCCCAGTCGTAAGTGCGGTAGGAATGGCCCTTGGTCACGAAGGTCGCACCCGCATAGAACATCTCGTATTGCTGGTGCCGCGAGCCGAACTCGGAGCCGACCGCATCCCAGGCCAGCTTGTAGAACTTCACGCGATCATGGGAGTTCGCCTTCGGCGACTGCTGGGTCTTGCCGATCAGCGCCGCGATTTCCGGATTGCCGAAATCGGCAATCGAGGACGGCAGCATGATCATGCCGCCGCCGGCGAGTTCCCGCAGCGTCGAGAGCACGTGGCCATAAAGCTGCTGCGTCAGCACCTGCGCGGCGTACAGCGTATGCCGATGCGGGACGAAGTACGGGCCGACTTGCGAGCCCTTGGCTTCCATCGCCGCGACCAGCGCATCCACCATGCCGGTTTCCGCCGCAAGCTGCCCCAGCATCTCGCGCACCTGCGGAAACTGGGTAACGCCGTTCATCTCGGCGGTGCGATGCGCAAGCCCGGTCAGGAACTTCAGCTTGACGCTGAGGCGCACCATCGCCTGATAGTTCTGGTAGACGTGGCACGGCGTGGCGTGGAACTGCTTCTGGCACATCTCCACGCTGCCTTCGATGAAAACGCGATCCCACGGCACCTTCACGTCATCGAAGTAAAGTACCGAGTCGTTCTCGTCGAAGCGGCTCGACAGCGGATTGTCGAACACCGACACCGCCGCATCCTCGTAGGACTTGCGCGACAGCATCTTGAGGCCCTTGGTGTTCATCGGGATCGCGAAGGACATCGCGTAACGTTCTTCACCCGGACGCATCGGCTGAATGGTGGTGACGAACACCTCGTCAGCGACGACGCCGCCGGTCGCCAGCATCTTCGCGCCGCGTATCGTGATCCCTTCCGCATCCTGATCGACGACGCCGGCGGTCAGGAACGGATCGGCCTGCTCGGCCGCGCCCTTGGAGCGGTCCGCCTGCGGATTGATGATGACGTAAGTGAGATAGAGATCGTTGTCGCGCGCATAACGGTAGTAAGAGGCCAGTGCGTCGGCCCGCTTCGGATCGTAGGCCTTGAAGACGTCGAGGCCCATATACATACCGGCGATGCAGGAGGCGACGTGATCCGGCGCGCGGCCCATGAAACCGGCATGGAGCGAGGCCCAGGCCTCCAGCGCCTTGCGACGCTCAACCAGTTCGGCATAGGACGCCGGCAACTGCCAGATGCGATTGGCGCGGCCGCCGCCTTCGTATTCGAAGGTCATCAGATCGCGATTGTCCGGCGCGCTGGCGAAATCGAACAGCGACGACATCGACGTCGCCACGTTGCGAAACGCGTGATGCGTGGTGACATCATGCACCACTTCGCCGTTGATGTAGATCGAACGGCCGTCGTTGAGGCTCGATAGGTATTGTTTGGCAGAGCGCATCCGATGTTCTCCAGCGTGAAAGTTCAAGCAGAAGGGAACGGAGCACGGGTTACCCGTGCGCGCGCTCCCACACGTTAGTTAGGCCGCGACAGGGCCGTCATATCCAAGGTGTTCGGATCAGGAGAACGCAGGCGAAATGGATCGGCGGCCATGGAATTGACCGGACTCAGTGTCATGCCGATGCCGTTGGTCATGTCGATGCAATTGCCGTTCTTGTTTTATCCGACACAACGCGCGACGCGGGTTATGAGTTCTCCCAATCTTTGTTGGCGAGTGCATTTTCAAACATACAATCACCTTTAAAATCTAACTTTTTGGAAAAGCTATGTCAAACCTTTGCACGATTTACCGTTTTGGCTATGGTCGCTTCCCGATCATCGAATCGAGAGATTTGCAGTGCTGGATGCCTTGCTGACAACTTCGAAGCCCGAGCTCTTGGATGAAAACGGGGATCTGGCGTTTCGCCGGTTGCTATACGCCTATTTTGCGTTCGGACGCAGCCTCGAAACTGCTCGCACGAAGTTCGCCAACTATGTCGATCTCTCGACGACGCAGTATCTAATCCTGATCGCAGTCGCCAACGCAAACCAGAAAGAGCCGATGGGCATCAATCAGGTTGCGGAGCGTCTCTACCTCAGCGGTCCTTTTGTCACCATCGAAGTCAACAATCTCGTCGAGGACGGCCTGATCGAAAAGAGCACGCATCCGAGCGATAAACGTCGCGTGCAATTGTCCGTTACATCGGCGGGTCTTGACCGGTTGAAGCGACTGGCCGCATTTCAGCGTCCGATCAACGACGCCTTGTTTGGCACACTGACCCGCGACGAATTCAAAACACTTTCAAATCTTCTGGAACGGCTGGTCGAACACGGCGATCAAGCCATCAAGCTCGCGGAGCATATTGAAGCCGCGATCCGACTCGAAAAGAATGACGCAAGGCCCGAATCGGCACGGCCGCAGCGCGCAAAGCGCGCAACCACTCAGCGGCAGCGAAGGTAGGCGGCGCTGCTAGCAAGGCCCCCCTTTCGAGGAGCCCCTCACTTACCTTCAGAAGTAGGATTCCAGCGCCGCACCGCTTGCAACGAACGCCTCGGGCGCCACATCAACCGGAGCGAATTCGACACGGCGATATCGCGCTTTCTCCTCGAATGGAATGGTCGCGTCGATGCCGAGCTTGGCGCGAATGCCGTTGTTGCTGATCCGAACGTATTCATGCCCGCGCGCTTCTGGAATGACGATAAGATCCTTCGAAGCTTCCATGCGCGTCGCGAGCGCATACTCCACATCCTGCGGATCGCGGATATCGATATCCTCGTCAACGACGATGATCAGATCGAGATCCTTCAGCGCACCAAACCCCGCGAGAATCGCGTTGCGCTGAAACCCGTTGTGCTGCGGGGTTTCTTTCTTCACCTGCACGACAGCATGGAAGCGATGGAGGCCGCCCGCAGTCATTTCAGCATCGATCACGATTGGAACGGCGGCCCTCAGAACCTTCAAAAGACTCGCTTCCAGCACATATTTGCGCAGCATAATGGTCTCGCGACCAAACCCGTTGATCGCGTGGTAGATGGGACGCTGACGGTGTGTCACGGCGCTAACTTTCAGAACCGGAGCGTCGGCAGCTGGGGCCGCGAAACCAACAAACTCGCCAAACGGCCCCTCTGGCTCCGCATCTGCACAAAGGATTTCGCCTTCCAACACAAACTCCGCTTCCGCCGGGACCAGAAGATCTTGGGTCGTCGCCCGAACTACGGAGAGTGGACGGCCAGCCAGTCCGCCTGCGACGGCAAGTTCATCAGCGGTTTCCGGCATCTGCGATCCCATCGTGGCCGCGGTAAAATGCAGCGCAAGGTTGGAACCGATACAGACCGCCACGGGAAGCGAGCGCCCCAGGGATTGAGCGCGCTCATAGGCGAGACGAAGATGACGGCCAAAGTCGAGCTTGATGCCGAGACGGTCCGCGCCGAGCAATTGCAAGCGGTGGTACGAAGCATTGTAGATGCCCGTCACGGGGTCGCGGACCACGACGATGCCGGCGGTTACGTAACGTCCGGCGTCCTTCGGGGCGTGAAACAAGGCAGGTAGCAGCTTGGCGATATCAATTCCGTCAATTACCACGACTTCGTGGACCGGAGCGGACTTAACCAGCGTCGGTGGAATTGGATCAGCCAAGGCGCGTCCGATCATGTCCCGGATGCCGTTGAAGTCCACGCCAAAGGCGGCTTCACAATTTTCACGGCTGCCTAACAGGTTCCCGATGATCGGGATGTCATAACCTATCACTTTCGGAAAGAGCAGCGCCTCCTTGCCGTCGAGCTTTTTCATGAAGGCAGCGACTTGCAGATGCGGATCGGCTTCACCTTGATATGTTTGAATCCTGCCGCGTTCCGCCAGGCGCGCCAGCGCAGGACGAAATCCGATGTCAGGCGTATTCGTGGTCGACATCCAGGGCCTCATGTAAAAGCATCATCGGAATTTACAGATAAAACTTATCTATCTTACAAAGCTAGTCAAGAAAATCACCGCTACCCGTTCTAACAATTGACGCTACACTCCAGTGTTTCCAAAGCTATATCGGGCAACCAGCCATGCGAAATGGACCTCCACCGTACGGACCAAAGAAGAAGCTACGGGACTATGCCGTGGCAATCTATCATCATGAAGGCGTGTCGTCGGCCTGCCTCCAGCTCCAGGGAAGTGCTCAGGTCGATGTCAACCTGCTTCTTTTCGTCGCCTGGACAACGTCGACCGGGCACTCAGTCTCGCTTTCCGATATTCAGGCCGCACGGGCCCTAGTCGATCCATGGCATTCCGAAATCGTCAAGCCGCTGAGAGCCGTCAGACAGCGCCTGAAGCATGGGCCATCTCCCGCTCCATCCGAAGAAACGATCGTGCTTCGCCAAAAGCTTCAATCGCTCGAAACCGCGATGGAATTGATCGAGCTCGACGAACTGGAAACCTTCGCGACGCGGCTGACGACAAGCGTGCAGAGGCCCGGTCCACGATTGCAGGTCATATCGGACGCTTTGGAACTCGTTGTCGCGACCTCGGCCGGACGCCAGCTTCACGCGGACGAAGCGAATGCGACCCGGCAGATCGCTGTTATCTGCGAGGCCTACGGCAAAGAGAAGCGCACATAACCATGAAGCGAATCATCGTCTCCATTACAGGCGCCTCCGGCGCGATCTATGGCATTCGGGCGCTTGAACTGTTGGCGAAGCAACCCGACGTGGAAACGCACTTGATCCTGACATCGGCGGGACTGCGGACGATTCAGGAAGAAACAGATCACACGGCGGACCACGTGCGGCAATTGGCCAACGTTGTCTATCAGTCCAAAGACATTGGCGCAGCGCTCTCGTCCGGCTCCTTCCTCACCACCGGGATGCTGATTGCTCCGTGTTCCATCAAAACACTCAGCGGTATAGCCAACAGCTACAATGATGAACTCACCGTGCGTGCCGCAGACGTATGCCTTAAGGAGCGGCGGCGAGTGATTTTGCTTCTTCGGGAAACACCACTT
>Ga0209952_1001774_pt1 | contig 17345 bp, 15 predicted proteins | sample ThiBiot_750_biof_2_FD_183951 | JGI IMG/M metagenome (GOLD analysis project Ga0209952, IMG submission 183951) | Wastewater bioreactor microbial communities from Cape Town, South Africa - Thiocy_cont_750_biof (SPAdes) | ecosystem: Engineered > Bioreactor > Thiocyanate-remediating >...
CGAGAGAATGAAGAAAAAAACAGATGATAGTACGAAAATATTCGCTTATTACAAACACACACACACACACACGGATTTTTAATGAGATAAAGAACAAAAAGAGAAATGCTAATCTACAAAACAAAACAAAAAAAAAAGAAAACAAAAGGAAGAAAAATGAGAATTCAAAGCGATGGCTTGTCGAATTGATCTTCTTCTTGTTGTTCGAGATTAACTGGTGCTTTTTCGATGCGCATAACTAAAGGCGTATGAGTTTGCTCAAGCTTTTCATCGAGTTCTTCGGCAAAAACAACGGGAATACCTATTTCAAAAGAAAAAGCATAGAACGATTCATTTTTTCAGGTTTTTCTGTACCTTTAGAAATAAATTGTCGTTGATCGTGATTTTGATATTTCTTTTGATAGACATCGTATTGTTGTTTATGCTTTCGATAAGAATAACTATTATATAAATGTTTATTATTCGGACTACCAGATGGTCCACTTGGCAGAAGTAATGTTGATGACGATGATGAACGACGATTACAACAAAGGCAACATGCGATTATCGCACAAATTAATAATCCTACACCGATAATCGATAATGGAACAATAACAAGCGGTTGATAAAGTTGCTTGAATACGATGAGACTATTAAATGATGGTACTGTTCGATTGAATTTTATTGATTGGTCATCTAATAATCGTGGTCGAATAGTTATTTCGGATTTTTTCAGTTCAAATAACGGCCTAGTCGTGTTCATGAGAATTGTACTCGTTGTCATAGGAGAAGTTGTGCTCGCTGTTGTTGTTGTGACGGTGGTGGTGGTGGTCGTCGTCGTCGTTGTGGTTGTCGTGACTGTCGTTGATTTAATTAATCGAATAATTGAGATTTCAATTAATGGCAAAGGAAAATTTGGTATTAATTGCAAACGATTGGAATAATAATGTTCGATCAGTGCGTTTAAATGATATGTTAAATTTGTTTGAAAATACAGATCACATGAAAAGTAAACTTTGATCATTGATCCATTGATTCGATGTATTGTTAATAATGATTCAGTCAAATTCAAAGCTATCGACAATGTTCGAACGATAAAAAAACGATTTAATAATGAATGATTGAAGTTTGTCGATGAAATATTAAATAAGGCGAGAAGAAGATGATTCGATGGATAGAATAACGATGATGATGGTGTAAAATTAAAGTTTAATTTTAATTCGAGATCTAATTTATTCAAATAAATATTTAAATAAAGAAAAAAGATCCAAAAGAGAAAAAAAGAAATGTGTCGATTTACTTGAATAAGAATGATTATTTATTTGTTGAAATTGAATATAAAATGGTCCTGGATAATCTCCATACAATGGGAGAGCGTATAATGTTCCATTCTCGATTGCAAACCAAAGTTTATCTTGTGGTTCAATTTGTACTACACGTGCATTGTTAATGTTCAACGAACGTTTATAAAGTTTATTATAATCGATATTAGCTGTGAACTCCTAAAAAGACATATCATTTATCATTGTCAACGTTAATAGACATTTAGTTTTTTACCAATGTTGATGAAGACGACGTGTGATGACGTTGATGATGTTCATGATTGTTATTAACCTAGAAAAAAGAATGAATTGAGTAATGAGAAAGACAGATAGAAGAATATAACACGTCTTCGTACCGTTTCCGCAATGGTCGGATATGAAATGATAAATAAAAGAAGACTTTGAACGAACATGATTTTTGCTTTGATTATGTTAATGGTCACCGTTTTGGCCAACAACGTGAATCAGACATGATCATTGTATGTATTTGAGACGTGATATACATAAACCTTTCTTCGTTTCTTTTTCTTTCTCTCCCTCTTCTCTCTTCTCTCTCTTTTCTCGTTTCTCTCTCTTTTTTTTTCTTCTTTTTCTTTTTCTATTCGATGTTTGTACAACACATACACTGACTTTGCGGATAAATGTTCAGAAGAACGATGAAATATGTTACTACTGAGCTTGTATGGTTATTATTAGCACGATTTCTTTTTCTCTTCTTCAATATGTATAATGGTCATTCTCCTCTGGTGTCTGTTTTTGTTGTTCTTGCTTGATTGATATCATTTGTTGTTTGAAAAGAAGCAAAAAATATCGTCATTAGTCCGAAGTATTGCTCTTGTTCTCTTTTCTCTTGACTTAAGATTGTGTCGATGTACTTTAGCAGAGTGAAAAAATACTCGAAACAGGAGAATGAGAAGAAGAAGAAGAAAAAGAAGAGAATGAAGAAAAAAACGAAAAGAATGGAAATGCTCGTTGAGCGGTCAGTGAGATGGAGGATCAAGATAAAGAATGGGAGAGTCGAGAGAATGACCCGACGTGATGTTGTGGTGAATGTGTATGCTTGATAAGACGGAAGAGAGAAAGAGAAAAAGAAGACATAGAACAACTTGATGAATGCCTAACGTACTACGCATGTATAACATCACCCGCCTTCGTGTCTTTTTTCTCATGTCGTGACTATAGGTCAGTCTAGAGGAAGAGAGACGAAAAAAAATGATATCTTAAATGTCGTTGTCAATTCACTCGACAAATTACTTCATCGGACCTTATTACACTTTTTTGTAGTAGTAATATTGATTTTGACCTTATCATATAATATGCAATCAACGTCGACCCCCCAGAAAGATATTCAATTGAAAATCATTTTATGTAATCGTTATTCTTTTTGTGTGTGCACATTTGAAGACACACGAATACCTAATGAAATGTATGACTTCAGTTTCTATTGTTTTCTTTCTTTCATTGATTATAACATTTTTTTTTCGTGTATTTCGACGTTTTCAAATAGATTTGAAGAGTTTAGTAATTGAACATAATGATGATGCATCGATGTGAACACATCATTTTTCTATCAATAAGACGATGATTATACAATAATTATCTATTTACACTCGTATGTTTTCGATGAAAATGTTCATTGCTCTTCACCCTCGCTTCTAGTTAAAGCTCATGCACACACATACGAGTAACACATTTTCACATAAATCATAGAGAAAAGATAGATGCGCGTGTGCACTCGCCTAAGGGTATCTTTTTACTTACACGTAATCGAAAGCAGATGATATCATAGGAAATCAACTAAATTTATTCTCTCGTGTAAAGACAAGGAAAAGGAAGACCTAAAGAAAGAAAGAAAGAAAAACGATTTTTATAAATCTCAATGGACAGGAAAAGTATCAAATCATTTAGTCGGATATCGAATTTGTTTTGATTTGCTAGATGATTACAGATGATTTATGAATAGAGACGAGACAATCTATTGTCTGTCTGGTTCATATACAAGAAAGTCAATGAACCAACAAAACAGATATAAACCTAATGGATATTTGATGTAATTGGAAAGAAAAAGATAACAAAAAAAAAGGGGAATTTTCTTTTAAAGAAAGAACTAAAGATGTTTTCTATATAGATATATTTATATATTAAAAAAAGTGGGTGCTGAATTAACAAAAAATAGGACAAGCGGGAAAGTAAACTAAAATTTATTGTCCTGTTCGACCTAATGACTATAAAGTTATTTGTTGACATCATAAATTGGATCTCCATATTGATTGACTCCAATGGGAGCTGTATGTGTATCTAATTCGACAGGATCAGGTAAGAAGACAACAGCTTCACTTGGATCTCGTTTTTGTTGAGATGTAAATCTTGTATGATCTTGTTGATTCGATGAATCTTCATGTGCATGTTGAGCATCTATGCCACGAATGGCATAAGCTAAATTACTATTAGGAATTTGCGTAAGAATCTTATTTCGACATGTTGGTGCATATGAAACTTTGCCAATAATATAACCAGTAAATAAACTTAAACCAAATTTAAGCCATTTACCTTTTGGCGAAATAAAATTTCGTTGCATGCCATATTGGGTCGCAAATAATGTGATTAGACCTAATGGTATGCTACGATAGATAAGTGATTCTTTTTCGCATTCACCTAAGACACGTTTTTCATCCTGTGTAAGTTGTAATGGTGACACTTGCGTTGAATCGCGAGACATCGTTTCTTTATTATTATTATTATTTTGTTTTTTTTTTCTACAATATAAATTCATTAGAACAACATATCTCTTTTTTTTAATCTATGTATTTATATATATATGTCTATGTAATTTGTTTTCTTTCTTTTGTTTCTTAAGAAAAAGAAAAGAAAAAATTATTTTGTACAAAATTGTAAACAAATATTTTATTTTTGTCCACGTAAACGTGTACCAATTGAATCGTTATTTGGCACTGATCGTGTTGATATTCGAGATGAATCTTTAACCGATTTACGTTTTTCACTTTTGTTTTGTGTTGGTATTTGTTCTTCATCATCTTTTGATTGAGGATTGAGTTTTTGTCGTGAACTACGTCGGCCATTTTCCGTGCTAGGCGTAAGTGATACTGGCGATGTCGGACGTTTTCTTGTCTTATTATTCACCGGTGTCGAAGGTGTTTCTGGTTTCACTGGAGTTTCTTTTTCTGTTTCAACTTGTTGTTGTTGAGGTTGAGGTTGCGGTTGTAATGGAATTTGTTCGATAGTTAATGGTTGCCATTCGAAATCATGATCATTCGATTCTGGTAATTCTGGATTATCGAAGACACTCTCATCATATCTAATCGAAGATATTCGTTTTCATTATCACAATTTATTCGAGGATTGACTTACAACGTGCATAAATGTTCAACCATTTCATTGAATGTAAATGCAGGTGGAGTACCGGATTGATTAAGACGTTTCCATAAAAGAAGATAAAACATACCTTTTGGTAAAACATGTTCAGACATTGTTGATAGATGATAAAGTAGATCAATTTCTGATTCAATTGATAGTGGCATTTCAATAGATGATAACAAGACACGACAATGAAGAAGAAAAACCAAACAATCTATTGATATGAATTTATTTTTTGAATAGTTGCTTCAAAAATAATGAAGATGAACAAAACAAAGAAGATTAGAGAGTTGTGAAAATGTGTTTAATGGAAAAATGAATTGGACAGGAACATCGTTCGACCAATAAGGCCTATCAACGTTGAATAAGAACGGTTGGTAACTACTGACATCTAACGCGTCTTGATGTAACATCAGAATCAATTTAGTTTTAAAAGACAAACGGATGAAGACGTACGTCAGCAAAAGAAAACATTTCAAGTGCTCTTTGAACTAATCTTGAGTTTTTTATCTAAGAAAAACTTAATATGAAACCTGTATTTTCGGCAATTTGCGTCAGAGATTTTGATAAGACAAGATATCAGTTCGTGTATATAACCACAGACAGATTTTCGAAACAAAAACGAACCAAAGTCTTTTCACAATGGCAGCAGAAAACAATCAAGGTTAGTTGATGACTTGCTTAGATCTTCATATGTTGTTTTGTACGTATATTTCATTTCATAGAATTAAAAGTTCTCTTTGCTTTATTCGATGTTGATAAAAGTGGAACATTGACAAAAGATGAACTTAAATTATTACTTCAATCACCAGATCCAACTGGTCCAGCTGTTTCAGAAGAAAAATTAAATGAATATCTTCAACTAGCCGATACCGACAGTACGCAAAACTTTCGTTTTCACGATCATTTTCAAAACACAATTAAAATTTAGATAGCGGCGATATTTCAGCAGATGAATTCGTTACTTTTATTACCACAAAAGTTCAACAAGGTACTTACGGTTTACGAAGCTTATTTAGCACAATTGGTATGTGAAGAAAGTTTATTAAATCTTAGGAAAAAACGATTCATCTTTGTTTTTTTTTGTTCTCGATATACGTAGATACAAATGCTGATGGTTCGATTGAAAAAAGTGAATTTCAACAAGTTTTAGGCAGCAATCGATATGTCAATCCAAATCTAGTTAAAATTCTTAATGATTTATTCAAAAACGATGCGAATACTAAAGTTACATACGAACGTAAGCTTTTGATTTTCCTAAAAGTAAAAAGAAAATATTCAATATATTTTATTTAGAATTCGTTGAAGCTGCTAATCAATTCTATAGCAACTAATTCGATAAACTTTTTTTTAAATAAATAAATAAAAATTCATATAAATGTACTCATTTGTTAGTTTATTATTAGAACTGGGTCAGATTTTAAACAGATATATCTGATCAAGATTAATAATGAGAATATATCAACATGTAAATGTATTAACAGAAACCATTTGTTCTGTTACGTTTTGCCTAAATTATGTTTGACATAAATATCAATCATATAATTAGACTAAATGACAAAATATTACGCGAATCATTACAAACGAAAGTTCGTTAGAAGATATCTCTCTATTCATTCATATATTTGCTCAACAAAAATAAAATAAAATGATAAGAACAATGAAATCTTCGTATTTTCATTTCAAACAAAAAAAATAACTGCACATGAAGCATACGGCTACTTGTTTAAGTTTTTTTTTGAATAGAATAGATTTGCCGAATAGACACAAAAAGAAACTACGCATATAATCGAGTTCGAACAAGTGAATTCTATTTCTAGTTTTTTGTTTATTATTCGAATAAACAAATCGCTAGCAAATCTCTTCGCGACTGACATTCAGTTTCTATTACGCATGTCATTTTAATTGGAATTCTTTCTCGATATAATCCAGGTTGGAAGCAGAAAAAAACAGATGCTAATAGAAGATATTCGAATTCCAATCAGATTTGTTCTTAATGAGAAAAAACAACGACCGATTGAATTCGTTTTTGGCTAACGAAGAAAGCTCATTGACCACACAGAATCAAATCTATTCTCATCATTCGATGAATAAACAACATTGAGTTTTGATAGACAGGTAAATCGTTGTCTATTTTCTCCTCTATTAGATTATGTAGTTAGGAAGAGATGTCTATCTGTCAATTTGATGAATTGATAGCATCGCGATATCCTGTCTCCTGATGAGACAAACAATCTAACGGTGTCGATCTATTGGTGAGATTACACAGTAGGATGATATTCAAGGAAAGAAGACAACTAACTAGCCAACCAGCCAACGATATATTCGCAATTGATGCACTCGACTAACAAAGCATACGATTGTTATTCTTGTTTATATCTCTGATCTTCTCGTTTTCTCCTCTATGCATAAAATGATAATTGTCGATTACACATCATCATATTTCAGTGAAAGTATTCACCTGCCGGAAACAAAACAAAGAACAAAAAAAACACCAACGATCTTTGAGATCATCGAAAGAACAAGATAGACACAAAAACAAGAATCGACGAAACAAAAGTTCAGAAAACGGTGATGATGATGATGATCAAAACGAAAATGTAGACAGAAAAACAAGAAAGAATGAATCAGAAAAAGAGATAGAAAGAAATAGACAGACAAAAAAAGAAAGAGCCACACACGCAAACGAATAAAACGAAAGAAAAAAAGATCTAATAGTTCGATGATGCTGATGTTGACGGGTGATGATCGTAGCAGGACAATGATGCCGGCAGAAGTGAATGTTTTTGATCAAGAAATCCAGCGAATGGATTAGCATAGAAATGATTATGTGGATCGAATGATGAACTCGTTGGTGGATGAGTTGGAGGATTTCCATAGGGAAAATAAGCTGCTGGTTGAGATGGACCTGACGAATAATGTACGCCATTGGCAAAATGTACATGGGATCCTGAGTCAGTCTCATCTGTAATCCTTGCATTTGTCGTTAACGGAGTTGTAGTTGTTGTTGATGATGACGAACAAGATGAATTAGCTGCTGTAAAATGAGAACGATGAGGATATGTGGAAGAATAGGATGCGGCCATGAAAGCTGCAGCTGCATAAAGATCTGACGAATGATGTCCGTTGACTGCGGCTGTGGCTGTTGATGATGATGAAGTAGCATAATTGCTTAAATCGAAATAATTACCCGGCCCGATACCAGTCGATGTCGACGGTGATGATGATGATGGATTTGGATTGTACGAGCTGACTGCAGTTGGATCCATTGTTGACGATGATGATGACGTCGTCGTACCGCCCGGTGTTGTCGTCAAAGTCGGATCCATTTGTGTTAAAAGATTTGGGTAATTTGGTTGTTTACCTAGTTTTCGTCGAAATCCTACACGTCAAAAGAACAAAACAAACATAAATAAACGAGCAATTAGAAAAAAAAAGAAAGCACAAGTGAATATACCTCGAGGTCTTCGTCGCATACAATTATCATCAAACATACAATCAGAATCAGGAGCAATTGTCCAATAATGTCCTTTGCCAGCTCGACCTAGAAACAGTAAATTAATGTCTTTTTTTTGTCTTTTGATAAAACTCAAATTTACCCATGGCTTTCGGTAGTTTAATAAAACATTCATTGAGACTAAGATTATGTCGAACAGAATTCTTCCATCCCATGTATGTTGAACGAAAAAATGGAAAACTTTGCTGTAAAAATGAATAGATTTCAGATAGTGTCATTTTCTTCGATGGTGTACTATTAATAGCCATGACAATCAACGCTATATACGAATCTAAAAAGTAACATTATTAATTATCGATCGAAAAAAAGAAGTTAAATTTCAATTTTCTCTTACATGGTGGTTTTTCTGCACGACGATTGGATTTCCGTGGTACGTTCGATTGAGAATTATTTTGTTCGTCTTTTTCTTGTGATTTTAAATCGATATCTTCATCGAGATCATCGTGTTCGTCGTCACTACCCATTGGATGACTTTCATTTGAATCTTCTTCACCTGACATTGCTAATTGAGAGTTTTTCATTGGTGATGAATGTTCAGATTTAATATCGATTTGAGATGAGAGACCTGTTGTTGATGAACCATAATGTGAACTAGATAGATGAGGATGATCTAATGAATATGAAAGTCGATTTGAATGATTGGCTGATGATTTAGAAAGATCAGACGATGAACTAGCAGCTGATGCTACTTTCCAGTAATTTGAACATGGAGAATATGGATCTGCATAGAGATTATTCGGTTGCATTGAATAGTAATTCGTCGATCCTTGTGGTTGAGATGTTGCTGACGAATAATTGTAAGCCGTATTTGTATTGTACAAATGTGTATGATGATGAAAATGATTTGAATTGTTCGTATTACCATTCATTGGCGTTGAATTTGATGAATTTCGTGGATGATAAATCGATGTTGGCGTCGATGCTGTATGTAAATGATGATGTTCATTTGTCGTATTTATCGACAATGTAACTGGTTTATCTGTATCGATTTTAATATTCATTTGACAAGCGTCAATTGTTGAAGATGATTGCTCAATTATCACCATACACAAATATCAACACGATACTAAAATGAATGAGAAACATTCAAATCACGATTTACTATTCGTTGAAGAAAAAAAACACATTGATTATCTCTCGAATATGATTAGTTAATCTTTTTTTTTTGATATCATAAACTATCGATTAGAAAAGAAAGTTAATAAAGATCACTTACCTCGCTATAAATCGTAACAATTGTCTTGTTGTTTATTCTACAATGAGAGATTTAATAAACAATATAAGAAATCTATATATACAAATTTGTTTTATCTCGAGTCGTTTGTTGTATACAATATCAGGAACAACAACAACAACAACTATGCACGCACACTAGAACAACTACTATTAGAAATAATAATAATGATAATAATAATGATGATGATGATGATGACGACGAAAGAAAAAAACGGAAGACAATATACGTATATGTATATATTTTTGAAACAAAATGTTTATGCCATTGATGATGGGACAGCAATAGCAAAGAGAAACTAAGCCTGACAGATTCGAGACATAAGTAATGAATCGTTTACAAATTCGACAAACGCCAAATACATATACACTGGCAGGATAAGTGTGTTTAGATTTGTTCGACCTCTACTTATGTTTATTCGAAAAAAAAAAGAAGAAAAGCAGTGCTACTCAATTGTAGAGCAAAAGAGCGAGTTACAGAGAAAGAGAGAGATAGAACTCGTCTTCATTTTCTTTTGCAGCGCTTTTTTTTCTCTCTTTTCTTCGAGTTTATATTGGATTGGTTGTCTGACTTCAAACGCCACGATCCATTAACCAACTGTAAACGAGAGCGAGAAAAGAAGAAGAAGAAGAAGAAGGAAAAAAGATCTATTTTTCTTATTCTATATAGAGAGGAAACGGAATACGTAGTGGGTGAGGGTGAGAGCGGATGCAAGATGTGTTGATGAGACAACGATTGGCATATTGTTTATAAGAAGCGGGCATGATTGGATGATGAAGAGACGTCGTCAAAGAAGAAGAAAAATGGTTGATGATAGGTCTTTTTTTTTCTTCTTTTTCTGCTCTGTCTGTTTGGCAGATGCAGATGGACCCATCTTTCTAACATCTCTATCATTAACGCTTGATAGCAGCGGTATGCATACATGCATACAAGCAAAGCCATGGATATGATCTCTTCCTTTTCTTTCGCCATGCAGACAGAAGACATTTAAAAAACAATTAGGACATAGGAAAAAAAGTTTCTCTACTAGTTCTGCGTTGCCTTCTTGTGTAAACACAGACATGAAGAGTGTCGAACTACATTGTGTTATCTTCTAATATGAAATGAATAGAAAGGGTAAATCATTCGTAAAAAGAAAAAGAAAATGTGTCTAATCAGTTATTCAAAATGCGTTCACAAGTTCTTGACAACTCATTGATTGATTTCAATTTTAATTTCGTTTATATAAGAAAAACAACGGAACATTTCAAACTCACGATTCTTTATTTTGAGTAAAATCAGCTGTGATGAATCATTCATGTTATGAAGTTATCAAAGAAAAAGTTAACAATATGCATTTATTTGCTTCTTATAAATGCTGAAAAATAATTTAGTCCGCCCAGCGCCGCCTGCGCTACATTCTAAATTTTTCATTGTTTCGAAAAAAAATTTCTGTTTTGTCCAAAACAAGCGCATTCACATGTGTCAATTGAAAGATGCCAATAAAATCCGAACATTCCTTCAGGCATTCAAGCATTTTTATTCTTTCTTTCAGTCATTCGTTCGTTTTTATTTTCATATTCTTAGATTTCATCATTATGATCAATTAGATTTTTGAAGCCCCTGATCTTCATTCAATTCTTTCTGATGTAACGTACTCAAGCTTTTATTGATCAATAGCACATGTGGCAGAAAGAGAAGAGTGTCTCATTTCATTGAAATGCCGATGCCGTTTATTTTAACATAAACATTTTCCATTATTTCGGAAGAAAACATTTTCATTTCGTGGCAGTCGTCGTCGGTTTTTTTTTCTTATTCATATATCTGATCACTCAATATTTAAAAGATGTGTATGTATTTATATATTTATCTGTTTTTCTTTTTTTTAAAAACAAGACAAGATCAAATCCCATGATGCTCGACACTAAAAGAGAAATTCGAAGATGATAGATTCTCTTTGATGCTAGAAAATGCAGATGGAATCTGTAGTTGATTACTTAAGGCTAACACAAATTATCGACAGACGATTATATTGCTCAAAAAATGGTAAAGGTTGACGAACAAATAAGAAGGCAACATCTATTTGCTAACGGGCAGTGGACATGTAACAAACAACGTTTTGTTTCATTGAATTCAGATGGTTGTAATTAATAAAATTCTTGATTTGCTACTGATTTTTTCTTTTCCGAATAAGAAAAAAAAACGTCGAATAGAAAAAATAAAAATGATTTCTCGAACGCAGCATGATAGATTCATGTTTGCTTTGCTAAAAGCCATGACACAGCGGTATACGTGTTCAACATTGAACGATTGCATTGTTTAAATAAATGCCATCGTTCACTTTTGCTTCGTACATTTTATGTACGTACGTATATTGATGGGATGAAGAATCGACAAGACAAATCCCAGTCGGAATTTTGCTTGTACTGTTCTGTTTCTTGTCTCGATGATTGATTATCATATCTCAGCAGACGCTAAGAAAACACTTTGCCAATCAAAATCGTCAATGTCAAAAGAAAATCGAAGAAACATTATGATGAAAAGAAAAATAAGAAGACGAATATGAGTTTTATTGATTATTATTCCTATTGACAAAAAAATCTGTCTGGACGGATGAGACACATTGATTTTGTTATCCTAATCGACTAGCAAGCATAACGACGTCGAAATTCATCACGATAAATCGTTATTAAGTTATTTTCACTTCCACCAATAACAGTCAAACCATTATCGTTTGCGGTCATCTAAAAATAAGCAAAATAGGAATCAAAATGAAAGAAAAACAAATGTCTGAGTTTTACGCAGAGATGTTGATCAATCGTGTCAGGAGTTATGCGTGCAAGTTGTCGAATGGGTGTTGAAATTTGATCAATGGCTAGAGTTTTTGTCGTTGTTGTACATGTTTGAAGAATGCCTTTGCTATGATACAAAGCTGAAATTGCACAATTATGTGCTGTTCGAATTTTCTGAAAAAGTATTTTAGATTTTCGAGAGATGGAAAAAAAGCAAAAAAATGAATTCTACTTCAACGAATTCACATCGATCTCTTGTCCAATTGAATACATGGACAACACCTTCGTTATCACCGAGAAATAAAAGAGAATTCTTATAGAAAAATGAGACATTTCCGCTAATACGTAACTAAAACTGTATGATTAGAAATAATTTTCAAAGAAGAACATCGATCTTACGGGAACAGTCTCGAGTTTTTGCCATGTTCGACGATCATACAAACATAAAGTATTCGGTTTATGCATGATCATAAGATAATTATCTTGCAATTCAAGTGCATGAATATAACCTCGTGGTGTTGCTCGTTCGCTATGAACACGAGAATTATTATTTTCAGTATTATTAATTCGTGTATCATAAACATATATATGGCCATTGTAAAGACCAGCATATAGGAGAGATTCGTGAAGTCGATGTCTCATGGCAAAGGTAGCTTGTAGTCTGAAAAAATCGATTGTTTTTTATAGATGTAAAAGAGAAAATCAATGGAAATTTTTACTTGATTCGAGAAATTTCACGTAATTCTTCGTTTAAATCCCAAAGACGAATTTCAGAATTGGAGGATGTACTCGAGAGAATATTTTCTTCGTGATCAAGCGACCAAATCCAACGCTAAATGTAAAACAATCGAAAAGTCAACCCGAATTTTTCTCGAAATGAATTCTACTTGTTGTTGATCATGAGCACGTTTCGAAACATAAGGTGAACCGAATGCATTCGAAACTTTCGTTTCTTCTGGTCGAACTAATCGTCGTAGATCCCAACAACATATTGTTGAATCACGACTACCCGTTATACATGTATAACCATCCTATAGATCAACAACAACAACAACAGTTTTTTTTCTCCGAGAAAAATAATCAATTGAATATACTTCAAGAAGAATCGTATCTATTATTGGTCCAATATGTGCTCCTGAAATTGATAACAGATTTTGATGTTGTTCAGCACATTGTTCCCATTCTCGTTCGATTCGTTCGAATCGATGGCATATATTGAGCCATGTACTATTGGTAGTTGGTAACGAACGATATGGCGCACGAACTCGTTGTTCATATCGATATTTCCAATAGGATTGAGATGATAAAATAAATTGACGAAGTGGTTTACATACGAGACTAAGATTTTCGAAAATAAATTCAGCTGACATATAACTAAATAAATTTAGCCTAAAACGAAACAAATCGTCTCAATTTGATAATTTTGTCGAAAATTGATTTACCAAATTTCCGGTGGTAAAAGATGAAATAATCCACATGAACATGCGCCATCATTGAGATTATTATTATCTATCTCTTCTTCGGACATATTTTTATAATCTTAAATTCTAACGGATAAAAAACCGTCGCATTTTTTTATTCAAACAAAAATTCCAATAGAAAACTAAATATTTTTTATTATTGAATTTTACTACAAAACAAGAGAAAAAAAACATCGTCGACATTTTTAAAATGACTCATTCCTCTTCCTTCTGAATATGAACTCCTTCGTGTTGATGTTTGTAAGCACTTATGAATATATCGAATACGAATGCAACTAGTGAGAGAAATGGTACGCGATAGAACGCTGGGATATATTTAAAATTGATTATTTGAATTGGAACGTAGACAGCACAATCGACGAGATACAATGGAAGAAAATTTCGTTGTGTATCACTCGAAACTTCTCGATATGATGCTCGTCCTTCGAGAATCGAAGTTCCTTGAAACAAAAACGTCATTGAAAATAGATTTACAAACGTTTTTCTTTTACCAACGATGTATGTGAGTGTGTAGAACGGTGCAACGATAATTTGATCGAGAAAAGTTTTCCCCAAAACATTTCTCCAAGTTCGTTGAACAATCAATCGATCGAGAAACGAATACCACACATGTCCTTCGAGACCCATCACTGCTCCAGTAGCAAGTGCTGCACCTAGAAATCGATTTATATGATTTGGATATTTTTGAAAGACAGATTTGTGTATACGTACAAACACGTTTCTCATCGAGTTTCTTTTTATTTTCATAGAATATTTGCACAAGAATATCACTAGATGCAAGAAGACCAGATGCCGATGTCAAATTAATAAGAAGTAAATGATTACGACGAAGAAAAGATCTAATCATTCAGAAAATGATGAGCTGAACTAAAAACGAAAAGAAATCTGTTTTCAATTTTTCGTTTTTTGAAGTGATTGGACGAAATTCATCCATTTGTCTAGTAACATTCATTCTATTAAACTGCGGTAAAATTTGGATTCGTACACTCAATAAAGGTCATATGAAATGTCTGTTAGTTCAAAATCTTTTGCTAAAATCACATTTTGCATTAACGAGTTTACTTTGTATGTCATCTAGTTTCTTTTGATTTTCTATTCGAATTTGTTAGTTACAAATAAAATAATAGAAATGTTTTTTTTGTTAATAAATGAAGAAAAACAAAAGAAAGCAAAAAAAAAGAAAATCTCCAAAATGAACAAAAAAACGCGAGTTCAATTTAGAATTAATATTATGCTTGATCAGCGAGCCGACGCAGCTGCTCCACCTGACGCATTATTATTGTTATTATTATTATTATTATTATTATTTCCACCAGTTTTCTTTTGTTCAGCTAACAATTGTTTTTCACGCATTCTAAATCAAATAGAAAACCTTAAATTTCGTTTCTTTTTGTTACAAATAAATTTTACTTTGCAGCATCACGTTGCTGTCGCTCTTGCAACGACAAACCTTTGTTGCCTTCCATTTCGGACGATGCTTGACCTTTGCCCTTTTGATTTTTTAAATTCTTTTCTCGAGCAAGATCACTAGAAAAGAATTCGTAAATCGAAATCGATTCGTTAGATTTGTCGAATTTTTTTTACCGTTGATTACCGCGAGTCATGATTGAATAATTATATCGTCAAGGACGAAATCTAAAACAAAAAACGTCATAGGCATATTTCTCATCGGTTAACTTGCATAAGTAAAACGCAATATTTGCACGCTTATCTTTGCTTTATACACCTCATTGCATTAGTAAATTCGAGAAAAGAAACGAAAAGAAAAAGAAAAAGACAGTGATCGTTCATCCGAATTTTTTATTGGCTCTTTTTTTTGCTTGTTTTTTTTGTATATCGATCATAATCAAAAAAGAAGAAAAAAAGAAAAGAACAAGACCAACAGGAAAAAAACAACATCAATAACAAGAACAAATTTTCAAACAATTCCCCTTTTTTTTTCATGTTGCTTTCTTCTAAAAAAAAACAAGAATAGAGACATTTCTTAATCTTCAATAGACATAAGCAGCAAATACAAAACAACCACTGATCATGTGCAGAGAAGCACGTCTAAAGAGATCAATAGATACGTTGGTAGATATATAGAGAGAGAGAGACAGAAAAGAGAAAGTTAAAAAGGATCTGATAGTTTTGTGAAAGACACATGAAAACAAGAAATATGCAAAAAAAAACACAAAAAACACGTAGACAAGGACATGTACATATATAAATATGAATAAAGTGGCTTTTCTTTGGTTGTAAGGACATTCTAAAAGATTGATATCAGTTAATGCCAAGAGTAAGGAAATAATCAACCACCGGAGTTGTCGATTGTATTTGTTTTTTTTCTTGAAAAAGAAAGAGCTACACGTCTAGTTAAAGATACAAGGAAAGACAGGAGAATTTGTGAGTTTAGAGATTTGTTTTCGTTTTTATCATCTTACAAGTATTGAAAACATTACATTCAAGAAGAGAAATCAGGACAAAGACGCACACATTTATAGACAATACAAACGAAATAATTAGTCATGACAAAAGACAAAATGAAAGAAAGTAGATTCATATAAGAAAATATGCGCAACACTGCAAGCACATCATACAGCAAGCAATGAACGAAAGAAGAATGAAATAACAACGATGAAAATCTCTCCGGTGTGTTATTAGTGCTGTTTTGTTTTACAAATAACACTATGTCAAAATAGCTTCGAGAATAGTTAACGCTCAGTTAAGACTTTTTTTTGTTTGTTTTTTGTTTTTTTGATTCTTTCCAAGGTATCGATTGACACAAATAGAGTGGGGAATCCATCAACTTCAAGGAAAATAGAAAAAACAAAATCGAGATCAATTCATACATGCACACACACGCATACACACTGAACCGGAGTTATACATACATTTGTATATATTGGTGATGTTCAACTTAACTGGAAGATGAGTAGAATGATAGTATAAAGCGAACAAACAAAAATAGGTATCAGCTGTTTGAGAAAGAAAGAAAAATGAAACGAAAGAAAAGAAAATGAACTGTTTAGGGAGTTGTGTAAAACGAAGTTTGTGTGCAGAGAGAAGAAGAAAACAAAAGAGAAAGAAACCAAAAACAAAAGATAAATAAATAGACTGAGATATACAAAGTTTGAGGAAGAAGAAGGAGGAGGAAAAAAAACGAAAAGAAAGCACGGAGGATCTATTGTTTGTTGATTTGTTTTCCGTTTTTTTTAAGCAACACTTAAACGTAATAACTCGATGGAATCGAAAATATACAATAAATATTCGAAAGTTGTGCCATCACGTGATAAACGTCGATTTTGATTTTGTTTTAACTGTTCAGTGAATTCTAATGAAATATGAATCGATAAAAAAACAACGACTTTCTTTTGCATCACGTTTTATTTACCCTTTAATGGTTTTTCTTTCATTAGATTTTCGGCTTTATTCCAATAATCAGTTGAATGATATGAATTCAACATTAATTTCGAAAATTCACTAAATGATCGTTGTTGATCAATATTCGAATCCGATGAATATGGTGATGGAAGATTGTTGGTTTTGTTTGACGGTGTTTTTGTTTGATTGAAATATTCAGTGACTTGAACAGCATAGCGATCAATCGATGGCATTGTCGATTGAAATTGTAAATGATAAATGAATGACTGAAGCCAATAGCTACGAAACAAAACGAAAAGAACA
>Ga0209952_1001783_pt1 | contig 17322 bp, 15 predicted proteins | sample ThiBiot_750_biof_2_FD_183951 | JGI IMG/M metagenome (GOLD analysis project Ga0209952, IMG submission 183951) | Wastewater bioreactor microbial communities from Cape Town, South Africa - Thiocy_cont_750_biof (SPAdes) | ecosystem: Engineered > Bioreactor > Thiocyanate-remediating >...
GACATTGTTGTATATCGTTATTGCACATCTTTTACTTCTACATTCTCCCTCCTTTTTCCTTTCTCTTTCATTCATATTTGCCTTCCCATTTATTATTATTATTATCATCCTCCTCTCCGAAACAGATGCACAAAAGGCTAAAACTATGTACAATCGTTATTTTACCATTCTCTCATTGCCATCAATTGTCAGAAAAAAAACGAATGACTATTTTTTTTGTGTCTTTCTCTCTCATCAATAAATGACATATGTACGCATGATAGTTCGGGCAATGTCGCCATCGTTTGTCTTCTTCTTGTTGTTATCATCTCAGTCTGGCAGATACGAAATACAAATTTCTATTGCCTGTAGATCTCAATGGGCGAACAGACTTGTGTATTGTTTTTTTTTCTCTGCAAATACTTATATATTTATTAAAAGAAAAGAAAAAACAAAAAGACACGAATTGTACTAGTAAACGTTTGTTTTTTTTGTATGTTGTTGTTGTTGTTGAACGATAGACAATTTTTTGTTTTGCAAGGAAGAGAAAAACGTAAAGACGAATGAAAAACAGATGCCAGATTAATAGAGTTTTTCTTTGTTTTCGTTTTTGAAAAAACACACTGCGCGTACTGGCACCGATATTTCATAAAAAGACAAAGAAAAAGAAGAAGAAGAAGAAAACTTAAAGAAAAACTTTGAAGCAATTAAGAAAATGTTTAAGAAAAAGAAAATTAAAGAGCGTACGCTTATACACACAGCAAACAAATCGTTTGAGTAGAATTTAAGTAGGATTAACTCTCTTTTTCTTGTGTATTAAAGATATATGCATATGTATATTAACAAGGGAGTCTTTGTTTGCCCTTAATTGACAATACGTGTCGGATGTCGACCGACTGGTTGAGGGATATGAGTCTGTTGATCATGATGTTGTTGACGATAACCGCCAGCACCTGCATTACTACTACTACTGGCATGTTGTTCGCTATGAAAATACGCTGGATATTGCTCTTGTGAGAATCCATTTGCTTGCCGAAAACTACCCGATGATGATGCAAAATTAGCATTGGCATTTGATGATTCATATCGAACGGGTATCGATCGATTCACTGCTTGACTTTGTCCGCTCGCACTTGCCGAACGTGCATGTTGCTGTTGAACATGTCCGCTCGATTCTTGATGATGTTGTCGATGAGATTCGCCACGTGATGTACTTCGTTCAGCAACATGTTTATCAATAATACGTTCACGATAGACCATCGGTTGTTGCGGATAGAAATGCGGTGGTGGTGGCGGCGGCGGCGGATGCGGTAAGAGATTCTGTTGAAGTGGAAAACCACCGTTTGGCATACTTGCCGATTTCGATATTGAACTTTGAACATGATCTTGATAGCCTTGTTGGTTCGATGATTGCTTTGTGTATTGAACATTCGAACGTTCATAGGAACGATAACGTGGTTGTAAGATAGGCGATGATGGTGCACTTATTGCTCGGTGATCGATGGCTTTCAAACTACGAACACGTAATAATGGTTGTAATTGATATTCTTCATGCGTTGGAGCAAAATGATTGTGATCATCGCGTCGGTAACGCTCAAGTGAATGAACAGTTTTACGATATTTATTGTAGTGTGGCGCAGGTTCACTGATTACTGATCGTGTATCATCGACATCAAAAATAAAATCGGAATCAAATTCCTAGAATAGAAAAGAGAAAGATAAAAAATGCCCGAGTTCTATTTGTTTAAGATCAGACAGGCAAATATCGATTCGTTAATGAAAATGGCAATTCAGATATTTTTCTCATTATCGATGGTCTCAGTTCATATGCATATGTGTGTGTGTGTATATAAATCCAAAAGATTAATGTCATTGCCATGATTAATGAAGAACTCATCTAATAATACTAGCGTACTAAACGCTCTATTTATAAGAGAGATACGAACAAAAAAGAGAAACTGTCTATTAATTTCGACTTTCTGAAAACAAATTTCAGAATGTACGAAATACATCGAACTACGTCGTTCACAAAGAACGAACTAGATAAACCATCAGAAAACTAATTTACATCCAAATATCTATTTTGTTAAACATTACAATTGAAATCATCATTGACCAATCAATAGTTTTCTCGTTGCCAAAAAATACAGAATTCGAATTCTCTCGATTTTCTTACCCGTTCTCTTGGTACTGTTCTATCTATGGTACGAATATGTTCTTCATGTCGTTCATTGAATCGAATAATTTCATCGCCCGCTTCGTATTCATCCGAACGCGTTCGTAGATTTTCCAAACATTCCTACAACACACAATCGAACTCGATGATGATGTTCGAAGAAGAAATTTACTTTAAGTCGTCGGATTTTCTCTCGAATTCGGCGTGCCTGTTCGACATCAGTCTTTTCAACAATATAAGCTCGTTCTTCGGTTTCGCGTATAATTCGTTCGATTTCTTCGTATTCAGGTCGATCTTGAATATTAACTCGATCCTAGAATTGAAAATACTCGTGTCAAACACAAAATAGTTAATCAAAAATCAAAACAGAACAGTTGGTTGCTAAGTCGTGCACTTTAGAAACAAGCTCAAAATTCGACATGCATGTAAGCGAAAGTAGATGTGTGTCGTACTCGTCTGGATCGACGACGTGTAACCGTACGATCATCGTCGGTTTCCTGTTGATTTTCATATAAACGTTCGATTAGTTTCATGTAGGCGAGACAACGTAGATATTTTTTCTTGAATTCTTCATCAATAGCGCCGTGTGTCGTGCTAACATCGGACGATTCCGATGGCGAACGACGACGCGATTCGCGTTCAGTTCGATTATATCGTTTTTCGGAATAATACTCTCGACGAACATCATCTTGTTGATTATTTTGTAAATTATTATTCGTTGTTGTTGTTGTTGTCGTCGTTGTCGTTGTTTGCTGTTGTTGTTGTTGTTCACGTGTACGTTTTTCCAATGTCTCCTGCAAGAATTTGACGTTCCCAAGAAGGAAGGATAGAAAAGGGGATAGAGAGAACGAAAAAAATATATCGGGTGTCTAATTTAAATGAATCTAGGTACTAATTTACTACGAATTTTTAGTTAGAATCAATCAATTAATGACTACCAAGCATGAATCATCGATGACTAAGATATACAGAACAATTACTAACCTGAATAATACGAATACGATGTTGTAAATCTTCGAATTTTCGTGTTATAGTTTCAATATCTGGAGCGACGAGTTTGCTGTATTTTTCGCTACGAGAAACAAGTTCTTGGCCAAGATTAAGAATGTCATCGAGTTGAGTTCGTACACTTCGTAACTCTTCATGTACTTGCTATAGAGACGAATCAAAGCACATAATTAAAGAACTATAGATATACTTGACTTTTGACTTACGGAAATCCTTGTTACATCAAGAACACGTTCAGCATCGGATAGTAAACTTTCTAATTTATCCAATCGAATGATGATTTCTTGATAGATTTGACTGAATCTTTCATATTCATGATCTAATTTTCGCACTTGACCCTATTTGAAAAGAGAAAACGCAACAGTAATTCAATGAATTATGTATGCATAGTAAAAAGAAACAGTTTTTTCATGGTCAATTCGAGATAATTATACCTTTCTTAAACCAATGGGATAGATAATATATTCAATAGGAGAAAGAACACTTGATGATGATGCTGATACGCCTGATGATGAATCATAGCCCGATTCAAATGGAATATAAAGTAAATTATGATAACGACGTGATGGTTCAGAATGTGATGACGTCGTGTATTTAACGTCACCTCTCATTCTCTCCTGATCGTTTTCTTATTCTGAAGACGACAATAGTTATATCAATTATAAATCGACAACAAACGAGAAACAAAGAGAATGGAAGAGAGAAATAGACACACAGCGAGAAGGAGAGAGAGAACTCATTTACTGATGGCAGGAGAAGAAGAAGAAGAAAGCAAGGGTAATGGATGATTCGATTTAGTAACACCTATTTATCTATTGTCCTCATCTTTCTTCGGATATTCGTAGGTGGTGATAGTGTAAGAACAGAAGAAAAAGAGAAACGAGTTAACCAACATGGTACAAGGAGAAACGATATCTAGCAAAGTCGTTCACACATCGACGTCCGACAGACAGGAGGTGATTGATGATGATGAAACAAACAAGCTCGAACACACTGTATAAACATTGATGTGCAGAAAAGAAAATGAGAGAAAATAATGACGATGTTGTTCTTCATTTTCTGTTCTTTCCCTCCCAACTAGTCTTAGCGTTGATTTGGCCAGCAAAGTTGTTGACAAGCACAGCATGTGAGTAGGAGTTTGGAAAATATCAGATATAATTAGTAGAGAAAGAAGATCCAAGGTTGAATCACTACTATCAGTCGTACAGAAGAAAACGACAAAGACAAAAAGAGTATTGAGTCGACCCATCTTTTTTCCTCAAAAAAATAGTCTACATAGAACGAGAGAGAGAGAGCATCGATAGATGATATATAGAAAAAAGATGTGTATAACCATGTCAGTTAAGAGAAGTACGACAGTAATATTTTACGAGCAAGTATGAGAAGAGAGTCGATGTGGTTTTTTTTTATTTGTTAGCTGTACTAATAGATATAAATTGTCGAGAAAGAAGAAGAAGACGAAGAAAGAAGAGAAAAAAGAACAAAATCAGTAAACCTAATGAATAGAGAGAGAAAGAAGAAAAAGAACGGCACAGAAATGGTACAAGGAAAATGCGATGACTTCTTTAAGATAACATAACCATTTTCTCTGCCTTGTTCTTCTGCTCGTCGTCCGTCAGTGAATGGCATAGGCACACGGTATATACAGACTGTGTCTGTACTTCGCCTTCGATTTGATTCTATCGATGGATAATATATATATATTCTTTCTTTCCCATCATATAAATCATTATCGATCGATGTGGGATAGCTCAGTCTTAATATTCATCAAACCATCATTATCACTCGTGCTCGATAGGAAAAAGAATGCTTTGTTTTTCTTCTGTTCGAAAGAAATCGGTCAAACGAATAATTGCTATCAATTGGAGAGTAAGAGCAAAACCAAAATAGGGAGAGAGAGAGAGAGATCCATGTAGGATGAGAAATACAAACACACACATGGATTGCACTTGTTCATATTACATCAATATGTGTTCTCAGTTAAATCGATGACAACTGGAGGTCATATATTAGTTCTTTTTACCTCAACAATTTCCGATCGATCGCGAAGTCTTCGATCCAATTGCTCGACTTGTCGACGTAATTCACTGATTTTGTTATTTAAACTCGGCAATTGTCGTTCAGCGTCACGTTGAACATTACGTTCTAGTGTTCTCAATGATTCAAAATTGACGTCTAATTTTCGAATATCATTTCTTGTTGTCTAAATAAGAAACATTGAATAGATTGTTTGCATTTGAGGTGTTTACTTACACGTATCCAATCGATTTCTTCTCTCGTATTTTTTGACATGGGTTTATTTTCGATTTTACGTATTTCATGATCGGCTTTGACGTACCATTCGTGTATATGCGAATATTCCTTTTGAAATTTTCGTAGATGATGTTCGACATTATCCAATCGAGTTTTAATTTTTGAGACCTTTGATGAAAAACAAAACAGTGAAAACAATTTCACGATGTTCGTTTTCGATTTACTTGTCCTCCAAGATCGTTGTACATAGTTTTCAATTGATCGATTTGTCGTGTTAATTCATGTGAACCTTCAGTTTGTCCTTTTTCGACAATACCTCGGCCAACACGAATAACATATTCAACTTCAGATTTAATATCCGAAAGAGTTTTATAGAGTTTCTAAATAAGATTACGTGAATATGAATTATGAAAGTTTCGAAGTGAAATCTTACATTGCAAAGGTCTAATTGATTATGCACGATTTCAGGCTCGTCGGAACGAATTTCCAATGAGTGTAGATGATGTTCGACTTCTTGTAAAATTTGACGTGCTCGAGCGTATTTCGGTTCGAAATCGGAAGGTTTTTGAAATTGCCGAAATTTATTTTGTAATTGAACAAATTGATTCTTTAAGAACAAAAAAATAAATAAATGTATTCGAAATATTTCTTAAATGATCTTACTTTCACTGAATTATATTGTTGTTCAAGTCGGCGAGCTGCATCATGTTTGCCCGTTACTCGTAATGTTTGAATACGTTCTTCAATCGTATATAACAATGATTCATAATGACTGAATTCCGATATCAATCTCTAGAAAAACGAAGAGTATCTTCGTAAATCTTTTCAATATTGAACACTGTCGTCTTACATCTTGTTCGCCCGGTACATCATCAGCATAGACTCCATCTCTCAATCGTGCATTCAATGTATTATCCGTATGTCTTATCCATTCTTGCATAGTTGTGATCTGTTGTCCTAATTGTTGATAATCAGAAATTTGAGTATGAAGCGATTGAACTTTTTTCACAACCTAAAAACTCGACAAATGAATCGATGAATGAAGTTTTGTTTAATATTTACATCGTCATGTAATTGATTCCAACGCATTTGAAATTGAGTAACTTGACTGCTGGTAGCTGGTATTGAGATGTTGGTTGATTGAAGGCGATCATAAATCTCGATGATTTTCTCATAATTGACTTTCGAATGAGTTTTAACAAATCGTTCGAGAATCTAGAAGTAAATTAATCGATTAAAATATCAGAATTCGTTTGCGTTTACATCGAGCTCTTCGGATGTTTCTTCAGCATCGGCACCTCCGCTTGTTGTCGAATAGATTTTATTTTGTAGATTATCAAGCCAAAGATTTTCTTCTTGTAATAAATCCTTCAATTCTTCATGAAGTTTATAAACATCGGAATAGAACGCTAGTTTATTATCGACTTTTTTCTGTAGATTCGACCAATTAGTGATTAACGAATCTAAACTATGTGCTAGTTCCGGTGATGTTGATTGAGTTAGTTCATGTCGTGTTTGATCGACTAATGTTCGAACAGTATATTCTTTGATATTGAGTTCAGTTTGAAATTTCTTGAAGAAGAAGAAGAAGAAGAAGAAGAAAAAATGCGAATAAGAAAAGTTCGTTTTGTCCTACTTGATACTGTTCGAATCGTTCACGAAGTTGTTCTTGACGGAAAATCACTGAATCGCTCATAACCATTGTTCGTTCGATCTCTTGTATCCATTCTTCGAGTTCATAGATTTCTTCTTGAAATATTCGATTACGTTTCAATGTATCCTAAATCATTGGATTGCAAATATGATTTGGTTTATCAATCGAAATTTACTTGAATATTTTGTGCGTTCACTTTCGTTGAACTTATAATGTGACTCCAACTTTCATTTAATCGTTGCATTTCATCACGTAAATGTCGTGCGAGATTTTCGTCAGCACATTGAGTTAAATCGACAACATCTCGATTCAAACGATTCATGATTGTTTGCATCTCACGTATTTCAGTTTGAAGAGTCTGAACAAAATATTCAATTCAATCGTTTGTTTTTCTCGTTTTCGTTTATTTTCATTACTTGATTTCGTCCTAATTGATTTTCTAATCCACGTGAAGTTGTATCACTGGTTGTTAAACGTGGTTGAGCGTTTCGAATCCAAATTTTAACTTCTTCAACGCCACTCTACACGAAAAAACAAACGAACATTCGTCTATCAGTTGATTTCAAACAAAATTCATTCTTTTTTACTTCGAATTCAGTTAAAGTTTTCTCTAAACGATTGTATTTCGTGAGACATTCACTCAAGAACATTTTCACGTCGGATAAACGATCATGATAATTCGTCAATTCCGATTGTATATGTCGACTGACATCAATCGTTACTTTCGAATAATATTCTCGTGCGATTTCATTGAGAACTTCGAGATTATGCTCCTGTTCAAATGTTTGATCGAGCAAATCTTTGTAGATCTTCTTCTTGCTGAGTATTGAATTAATATCACTGATACGAATTTTGTCTTTTAATAGAGATTGTTCAACGTATTCAAGCCATGCACGTAGTTTTTGTTGAGTATCAGTAAATACGGTAGGTAATAATGATAAATCGCCAGTACCGGAGAGTTTTTGATCTAGACGAGAGGAATTCTTCTTTTCTTTTGATCTTTTTTTTCGACACAAACAAAAACAACAATTAGACGAAAAAGAATTCTTTCCCCTGAGAACAGAAGAAAGAACAAAAAAACTCGAGACGAATGTCAAACAAACAAATAAATCATTAAGACGAACAAAACGAAAGACTCACCGTGAATGAATTTACCATTTACTGGTGTTGCACTTTCATAAATATGTTGATAACGTTTCGCATCGTAATTTCCACTATCACCATAATCATATGCATCAGTCTCACTTCGACGAATTCTTCGCGTATAAGACGACGATGAATGTGTTTCACGATAATGCCGTTCATAGTCGCTATCTTGTTGAGATGATGGTTGATCAAATACTTCAACTAATGATTTTATACGATATTTATCGCCTAATAAATCTGTTGAACTATTGAACGAATTACTATCGTTCCCACCAAATGTGTAAATATTTGTTAGTGTAAAAAGACTTCCATTTTCACCAATCGATGGATTTAGATTCGTTGTTTGCTGTTGATCATTGGGACTGATTGGAACTGATGATGTACCCGTTTGTACATCGATATGAATCGTTCCGGATGATTGTTGTTGCATATGTTCGATAGGAATCGTTCGTTCACCTTATCAGATAACAAACAAACAAAAAATAGATTTTTTATTGACGATAGAAACACACTAATATAGAAGAGAGAAGATAAAATATCACGGATAGTTGAAAACTATCGTATGACATGCGTTCGATGCATAATTCATAGAAAATACGTCTGATTCATCATTTTATATCCGTATGTACGCGTGTTGGAAAGAATAACGAATGGAGTCTATTAGGACAAATAGTTACATAGAGAAGAATAGAGGAGTAGGCGCACACGCATAATCCAATCTGAAAACTGACATCAACTATCAGCCTACAGAAGCTTAATCAAAATAGATCCAGCCTAGTTTTTGTTCGTTCTACCTCCTCGCCTTTTTTTTCTGCATCTTCCGATTTTTTCACTAGACAACTTAGTGACGCAGCTGCACGCGGTCGTCAACTCGACAACATACAGAAGAGCAAGCATGCATATTCGTATTGAAGAGTGACACATCGTGCAACAGATGAGATGAAGGGACGGACAGAGAGAGAGAGAAAGTCTCTGTCTCTGTGTTTTTTTCCTCTTTCTTTTACTTGTTCGTTCGTTGGGACAGAGTAAAAATTCGAGCAGAACCGCTTGCACGCGCACACACACGCATATATATATATATTTATATATATAGACAGCGCGAGAACAAACCCAAATTTACTAACGACAATCTTACTCGTTCGCTTTGCTCGCTCGTCTCATTGTACTTGTTCTTTCTTTCTTTTTTCTCTATGTCGTCTCTCGTTGTGCTTTATGCTACACGATCATATACAACATCGATAATTCCGACCATGACATTGACGATATATGTACATGTATATGTATATGTATATATATATATATGAATGAGTAGTATTCGTATATGGTTTGATCAGTTTCATACGTTCAACCTCAACTATATCGTAAATATATCAACGCACTTTGATCGAATAACGGCAGAGAAAAGAAATGCAATGATTTCGTATGCGATAGACCAGTGGTCAGTAAAGATAACCTCGTCGTTCTCTTCCTTCCTTTGTTTCGGTCAGATGAGTTAATAGTGACCTACATGCATACGCACGTATACACTTCTCATGCCGACCCTTTAATCAACGACAGATCTCCATTCGAAATAAAGCTGAATAACAAGCGTGATGATGAGAAGAAGAATGAGTAGGAGGAGGAGAGGAGGTTGATTGCGAATAGTGATGAAATCATATACTGTACACTTGAAGAGAAGTTGAAATCGACGAAGAAGAAAAAAAAAGGACAAAAAGGCAATGCATATTCATATTGTGCTACTTACGGAGTTGAGATTGTGTGTGATTCCATGATTGTTCTAAATCTTCAGTACGTTGACTTATATTTGCATCGAAACGATTGGCCATATGTTTGACTTGAGCTAGTCGTTCGTTATATGATTGTAGACCTTTTAATTTAACCTAGAGTTGAAAAATTAGAAAATAAATCAATAATTACAATTCATATTATCTCAGTTGTTTTTTTTCGAATAGTCGAAAAAAAAGAACATTATCGATTTCTTATTGTCTTTTTCTTTATATGAAGAAAAAAAAAGCGAAAATAATATTGCAAAAAATCTCATTATAAATTTCTGACAGTTATTATCAAGGTTTTTCTCTCCAAAGCTTTTATTCATCAGGTGTATACATACGTAAATACACCGATATTATACGTAAGTATCGTCTTAAAAAACAAATGTTTATATGTACGTGTATGTCTCCATAAATAAGAAAAAGAAAAACCAGCAAAAAAATGCATGATTAGATCGATGAGTCGAAAGAAGTAGAAGAAGAAGAAGAAAAAGAAAAAACGCGTTTTTGTGGTGACGCTTGTAACTGACTGACTGACTTCCAACGAGAGAGAGAAGAAGAAAAAAAAGGTAAATGACAGGAAAGAGAAAAGAAATGCATAGAAAAAATACATGCCGGACAAAATGAAGAAGAAGAAAAAAAACCGCAATAGGTAGTATTTAAGTATTTGCAGCTGATGCCTTTTTCGGCCATTCTTTCTCTTTTTTTTGTTGTAATTGATGACTAATCACTATTGATTGAACAAACACGAGAAGAAAGAATAACTTTTTTCTTTTCTGAATAACCTTGTTTTCTTCGATTCCGTCGATGTTATCACACTCTTGATGTCGATTTGTCTTCTAACGATATTATTAACGGTCAATCAACTATCATTCTATTAGTTCTACCAAAAACGATGTGATAAATAACACTGATTAGATGTAGGTAGTTTTTAACTCAACAACAGAAAGAGAGAAAAGGGCAACACCTGCTAATTATCGACACGTCCAGATGATGTAATGAGATTAATTGAGTTAATAAAAGAAAAAAAAAAGAAAGTTCTTTTTTTATTAATACCTCAAGTTCAGTTCTCGATGTTGATGAAGGCGGAACAGTATCCAACCAGACTTGTATTTCATTACGTTGTTGCGTTAATGCATCGAGTTCGCTGGTAATAAGATTTAGTTCAAGGTCTTTTTCGGATCGAAGTATCTGCTGATAGAGTTCTAACCAACGATCTTCGAGTGTTTTCAATGATACTTCATGTTCTGTTGAATTCTGATTCTCTAGAATAGGAGAAAGTACTTTGAAGACAATATGATATTTCGAGTGTTGCCTATTACCGTCTTTTAATTGTTTAGTTAAAGTATGTCCGGTTTGGATAAGAGCTTGAAATTGATCATCATACGATTGATATTTTGCTTTAATTTCCTTTGGGAAGAGAGAAAAAACAAATTATTGACGATTATTTTGGTTTTTTTAGATTGTACTTGAATAATGTCTTGACGTTGATGAAGTTCGGTTGGATTGGCTGGTTTTTCTTCGAGGATTCGTTCGATATTGTCAATCCAATCGAGATATTTTCTCGCTGATAAATCGAAATCAACTTTAATCGAATTTAAATTCTCGAGTTTTTGTTTTTTCTTTATCGAATCATCGGAATTATCAAGTGAAATTGTTGGTTGCTGATCGATTGGTTCCGTATCTAAATTCGTTGTTTTCAACTAAAATTAAACGTAATCGATGATTTATTTGTTTGTTGTCCTTTGAAAATCAAATTTTACTTTTGCTGAACATTTTTCAAGATTATCGATTAATGTCGACCAACGTGTTTGAAAGTTTTTCAATTGTTCGTCGGTTTTGTTCAATTGATTTGTTTTCGAAATATCATAATAAGTTTTCATAATTTCAAAATTTTTATGAACTGCATAGATCGATTGTCGAATATCTTCGATTTCAGTTTCAGTTTTCTAATTAAACGAAAAGAAAAAACATAGAAAATTTCCTCTTAACCATCGTTTTTACTTCGATGAGATTAACATGTTGCATAAGAACATCAGTATTACTGAGATTATTTTCAGTGAGTATTTGTTGAATTTGTTGTTCTTTATTTGTTAACCATAGTTCGATTTTAGACGTATCTTTTTCGACTTCTTCGAGAACGGGTTTGATTTCTTGTAATTGTACCCAACGAGTTTGAACGAAATTACAAATATTTGCCCAACGTTCACTTAAATTCAATAGTTTCTGTTCAATATCACTCGACGTATATTTCGATATTGAATCATTTTCATTCGATGACGACGAATCATCAACAACAATAATCATATTCTGTAGAGATTCGGTGATTTGCTGTTGAGAAACAAGTTCATCTTGTAGTTGAGCTAACTGTTCGTATTGTCGTTGAATGCCCGTTGATGTTTCATTGAGAAGATCGAGATCTTTGGTTATCAAATGTTCTGTCTGTGATAACCAATTATCAAATGATTCGATCTGATCGATTTGAAGTTTCATTAAAGTTTTATGTAGACTAAAAACAAGAGAATATAATCAAGATAGTGAATGGATTTTTCGCTTTACATTGTCTGACGATCAAGTGATTTCGAACGTAAAGATTCCCATCGTCGATTAATGATTTTCATTTGTTCTTTGATTTCGTTTTCTTCATTTTGTGAAAGATGAATGTCTACTGATGTTAATAGAAGATTTCCTTGTTGTAAAACATCGCCAATTTGATTTTGATCTTGAGTTAAATTGATCATGAAGACCTTGTTTTTTTTGAAAAACAAAATGCAAAAATTTAATTTTTAATATTTGAATTTTACTTCATGATTTTGAAATTGTTCTTTGACAGTTTGAAGATCATTCGATGGTGTTTGATCTTGTTGATCGAGATCTTCTTCAAGTTTAAGAAGCCATTTAAGAACTCGTTCCATATTTGTTTGATAATTCGTAAAATCATCAGAACCATTTTCCGATGGAGTCTAAAAACAAAAACAATTTCGCTATTGATTTCTAGTTTTCACAACAAACTTGTGTCTCCATCGTGTCTGCATTATCATCATTTGTCTTTTCTTGATCTTCGATAATAATATTACTCGTTGGTAATTGTTGAAAAAGACACATAACGTACATTAAAATAGATTTTTTATCGGGAAATTCTCCAAGAAGATCTGAATAGAAGAGAAGCGAAAAATAAATGAAGATGTATGAATTTGTTTCGAACCTTCAACATCGAGGTATCGTTCAATTTTAAAGACTTGTTTAGCAATGCTAAATGCATGTTCAAGATTTCTTGCAGCTGTATTCTGTAGGATATCTTCATAATCGAATAGATCCGGACGAAATTTATGAATTAATGCATTAAATGCAAGACCATCTTGCCAACTACGTGTAAAATCCTTGATTTCAACACCTTTGTATCTAAATAAATATTTCGTTAAGAAATTTCAATAAGTTTATCGCTTTTTATCGAACCCTTGACTTTGCTCTTGACACCAATTCAATAACACTTTTTCGATATTCGTCTGTTCGGAATCATTCGCCGCTGTTTTCATAACGTTTCTTCCTTGCCAATATTGAATTATTGACCAGATTAATGCGAGTGTTAGTTTTGGATTGCCATCGACAATATCATTTGATGATATACTCAAAAGTTTAATCTATCATAACGGCAAGAAAAAAAGAACATGACATAATACAACAAAAAATCACTCTCAATCATACTCCAAATTCATTCAATACAGCAATGACTTTATTGACATTTCCGATATGATGTACACGCATTTTTCCATTTTCTCTTTTCTAGAAACAAGACAAACATCAATAATTCAATGAGAAATGTCATGAGAAAATAGTTTTCTTTACATATTCATTCCCGGTAAGAACTTCCAAGACTCGAAGTAGAATGACTCCATCGCGTAAATCTTGAAATAGATCTGTTACTGGTGTTGATGTTGAATTCGTCTTGAATATCAATCAATCAAGTATTATTTTTCCTTCTTTTTTGTTTTCGAAAAACTTACATCTCCCAATTGATTGTTAATCCATTTGGTAAACGCTTTCTTTTGAATATCTTCTCGTTCGTCTAAATAGCAACGAAGAAAAAAAATCAAACGAGCCGTTATTTAATATATGTTCATAATGAATGGCGATTTTTTTTATGAATGAATGAACATATTACTTAACGATTGATAATGATCAAGCAAAATGCATAAATCATCGATGAAAAAAAAAGCAAACGAATCAAACTAGTTGTCAACATTGAACTATTTTTTTTTCTATTAATTAATCAGAATGTTAACTGTTGTTAGGTCATGGCATGTGAGAATGTTCATTTGTTTGTTTGAATAATGTGTATATAGTAGAGATAATAAGCTGATAGATAAGAGATTTATATGTCTGACTAGAACTGCCTCTTTTGTTAACAAAGATGAGAAGATTAGCAGACGGTGAACTGTTTGAAAATCCTTTTTTCAAATACTCGACTTTTATCATTGTACTCAAAGAAAAATGCTTTTAGATATTTATAACATTTCTATTCTCTCGATTTACTCACATATACTTCTCACAAGTAGATACTATATAGTCATCATTTCTGCCATCGGCACATACATACTGCGTATATACATATGTGGTTATATTTTGACTTCACAGTGGGAGTCCATTGAACTCTAGTTAATGATTGGAGGATGTTGATTCGAATAGATTCATTACTCAAATTGAAAAGTTTGATAGAATCGATCTACTATCTTGTTTAGGTTTGCTCGTTGACTTACATGCTTGATTTTCATCAATGTCATCGATTTGTTCATCCATGATAGAAAAGAATTTTGACGTTTAATCGAAAGAATAAATTCTAATTAATTAAATAGATTCACGACGAATTCATTCTCAAATATCATCAAACAAGGATTTTATAAGACAACGACGTCAAGAAATATGATGACGACGATGATAATAATAATAAAAATAATAATAATAATGATAACAGAGAATAACGAAGATCGGATGGTGGTATACCTCTCTGACAGACTGTTGCTTATCTATAATACCACAATGAGGGCGTTGCTTCTCATTTTTTTTTCTTTTCTTCTCTTCGTGTTCTTTTTTTTTCTTTCTTTTCTTTCTTTATGTACACTTAGGCACAAAACAGTAATCGAGAGAATTTTACCCGCATCAATGCAATATTTATGCCTCTGTTCGTCTCGTCGTACATTCCAACAACATCTATCTCTATCCTATCATCGATCTATTCTCTCTTTTACGCTTGTCTGAACTATATGTATGTGTCGACAGAGAAACATCTCGTAGTTTTGCGTGCGCATTTTTTTTTCTTCTTCTTCTTCAGTTATCAACAATACGTACATATCTATATATTATATAGTACGATATATTGTTCTAGGTACAGAAAAGAGAAAAGAACAAAATAGAAAGTTAACCAGTGAACATGACAAGATCATGACAAAAGCACTGTCCTTCGTTAAATCCAAGGATTTTGTCAAAGAAACAATTATTACATCAATCATCAAACAATGTCTAATTGCAATGGATATAAGTAGGCGAACAGACATTCCTCAATAAAATAATCTGCTTTTTTTGTTGTTGTTGTTTTACTTACATTTTCGTTCACGAATGATTTGTTGAAATTGTTGTGTTTCATCGGTATTATTATCTTCATTTTTTGCAAGCGCATCAGACGAACTGCTTGCCATTATTCAATATTTGACAGTAAATTATTCGTTTGATGGAGATATTTATATTCCTTCAAGATTTTATATATCGAAATGAATCATTGAAAATTTGTTTTTCGTCTGTGATTATACACCTGTAAGAAAGAAAGAAAGAAAGAAAAATCAATGTTATTCATATAACTTTTATGGAGGCGAGATGAATCAATAAAGGTTAGATATGAAACACGAGATGAAAATGAAAAGAAGAGACATTCGTCTTCCAATTGAAAGAGTAAATAATAAAATGAAAAAAACGAAGATGTTTGACTTTTAAATTTTCTTTTCCGCCCTCTTTTTGACTTCTTTACCTTGATTATGAAGGATTTTTTCGTTTGATACAAGAATTATCAAGCTAATGCAAACTAATACTGTTGTCTAATATTCTTTAGTAGATAAATAAATATTTTTGTAACCATAAGCATCCTGTCAAAGTCAAAAACTATGCAATGAATCACACTTATCAACTGTTCAATTGGATCGAAAAAAAGAAAGAAACGAAAAGTATTTTAATCTTATTCTTTACAAATGTAAATTTCTTTCCTTTATCTTTGATCTTTTTCGAAATTCAAATCAACGATATGTTTACAATCATCTTTATAATTGAACACTACGGTTGCTCAAACAATCATTATCGATAGTTGTATGTCAGGGTTCTCTTTAACGGTTTTATTTCGTGTATATATGCATGTGTACACTATTCATGTTTCGCATGCACAATCAATCGTTGTCGCCTCTTTATATACATACATTGGTATTTGCGATCAAGCGTTAAGCTTTTTTTTAAATATACCTGCATATATTTTTATGTTCTCATCTACATTTGCGTAATCGTTCAATCGTCGATCCGAAACATATTTGTATATATATATATATATATATACATATCAAAAGTCTTGAACTACGAAACAACAACTTAAATGAAATAGTCACGGGTAATAGACGATAAAAGAAAAAGAAGAAGATGAAGATTGTAAAGTGCATGCGGTGACGCAAGAATATTTACAAGTGCAAATTGCTCCGTCGTAATCTCTTTGGAGAGTTGAACGTGTGTGTGTATATATATATATACGTACACATGTTCACACCATGCGAAGTTTTTCGTTTCAAATGTTTTCATTTTCTGCCTTTAAGCAATACATAAAAGATGCCTACGTCGACTCATATGATTGAAGAGGTTATCGAACGAGATAGTACTAACAGAAGTAAAACTGAAAATGAATCAATATACATGCAAATACGTATGTACATGTATAATATCAAGTAGAAAAGAAAGAAAGAAAGAAACGTAAACGAAATATCTTGCATAAAGATGAAATATGAGAAGCGAACGGGTTTTGTATGCAGAATGAAATCTAATCTTAAATGAAGAAGAAAAAGTGTCGAATAAAAGAAAACCGAAATGCATATGAAATCAGTAACTGCTTGTTGTTTATAATTGAAAATGAAAATATGCGTAACAAATATTTAGAAATGAGAATATTTAAATAATAACTAGACGAAATATTTAACAAAAAAAAAGAGAACGGTCGCCTTGAATACAACTGAAGAGTGTGTCATTGTCATCGATAAAACGAAATTCAAAGGTTATATATATTGAAAAGTCTTCGAATAAACGATCAAGTTGTG
>Ga0209952_1001797_pt1 | contig 17242 bp, 15 predicted proteins | sample ThiBiot_750_biof_2_FD_183951 | JGI IMG/M metagenome (GOLD analysis project Ga0209952, IMG submission 183951) | Wastewater bioreactor microbial communities from Cape Town, South Africa - Thiocy_cont_750_biof (SPAdes) | ecosystem: Engineered > Bioreactor > Thiocyanate-remediating >...
AGATTCGGATCAACAAATAAATACGAATACATTTCCTGTTGGTCCTCAAGGTGGTGGATTCGACACAAGTGCTTGGGGACATTATACAAACTACTATCCTATTCAAGAGCAATACTTTAATAATAACCAAAATAACCAATCACGTGGCAATCAAAAAACACGCACAGACAACCAAAATAATCGATCGCGTCAACAGAACGTGAATAGTACAGCTATAGTACATTTACCTATATCAATCATTGTCAATATTAAAATTAGGCCTTATTTATTTTTGTAGGCATGTGACGAATACTTGAGTGAAGAACAAGTTTTAAAAGATATTGAAGCAAAAAAGACGATTCGTGGTATTTTGAGAATTAATGCTAAACAATATACGGATGCGTTCATTTCTGATTCCGTAACTAAATGAGAAGAAGACAACAACAATAACTAATTAATTTTCGAATTGCTTGTTTATTTAGAATGGTGGAAGCGACTTTTATATAGACAATATTCGAGATCGAAATCGAGCATTGAATTTAGACGAAGTTGCAGCAGAAATCAAACCAAAACGACAATGGAAAATCATCCCTGAATTTACATATTTCGTATGGTTTGATTAATGTTTCTTTTTTTTTGTTGGGTTTCAGTAGTTCGATTTGTTATTTTCAGGTTGAACGTTCGATTCGTAATATTCGTAATGGTCTCAATCCGACTGATGAGACCACCGATACTCAACCGAAAGATGCATCATCTAAACGTGATAATAAACGTGAAACATTGAACATGCTCAATGTCGAAAATATTACATTGACCGATGAGCTCATTGAAAAAATTCCCGATGAATATTTTCAACGAACAGTGAAGGTCGTTTTTCTCTTTCGACGACGGCATACAATGAAAGCAGCTGGTCTACTTCGTCCAATGCCTGATAAAAACCCCAACTATGCATTATTTTCCCCAATGGATAGGTAAATTTCAATGTCACCGAGAGAGTCCAAATAAAGGTTCCCCGTTGATTTAGTCGAATTCCGCGTATAATGATTCCAATGGACAAATGTCCTACAGGTATAAAATTCGATAAAACAAGAAGTTTTTTTCTTTAAATTATCAAATTCTTTGAATTAACATAGATTTCAAAGATCGTCCGAATGATTATGAAAAATCGTTATTCATTGCAAAAATTCTCGACATTCCAGCTGATAAAAAATTTGCTCTTGGGTAAAATATGAAATTTTCCAAGTTATGATAATTATTTTGTTTTCAAGAGAATTAATGGAAAGCCTGGGCGATGCCGATACACTCGATGCGCAGAGTAAAGCTATTTTAATTGAAAATGATATTCGAGATGAAGAATTCACCGATGAGGTAAAAAAGTCTTTGTTTTTAAAACAAATACCCAAAACAAATATTATTCATTCAAGGTCATTAAATGTTTACCGTTAGAAAACGACCATTGGACTATTCCGCAAGAAGAATACGCCAAGCGGTTAGATCTTCGAAGTCAATGTATATTTACCATTGATCCAGCAACGGCAAGAGATCTTGACGATGCTCTAAGTTGCGAACAATTAGAAAATGGTAGATTTTTCGGCGAAAAAAAAATAAATTGAATCATTGATGAAACTTTGTTTTTAAAGGACATTTCAAAATCGGCGTACATATAGCAGATGTCAGTTATTTCGTTCAAGAACAAACACCACTTGATACCGAAGCTGCACAACGAACAACAAGCGTCTATCTTGTTGAACGAGTAGATTTTTCGAAAAATACAATTGATCTAATTCTTTTTTTTCGTTTCCTATTGAAAAGGTGATTCCAATGTTACCTCGTTTATTGTGCGATCGATTATGTAGTTTAAATCCGAATGAAGATCGTTTGACTTACTCAGTTATTTGGACAATGAATGAAAACGGCGAAGTAAGAAATTCGTTCGAGATTTTTCGAATTCAAAAGTTTGTCTAGATTCTTGATGAACAATTTACGCGTAGTATTATTCGTTCTTGCGTCAAATTAAGTTATGATCATGCTCAGGTACAAAACTAAGACATAATTTTCATTTTTAATTTCGAATTGACTTTTTGTGTTTCGCAGGATATCATCGATCATCCAGAAAAAGACTTTCGTCCCGAAGATTTTCCCCCAATAAGTGAAAATTTTACCGTCAAAGACATCACAAAAACTGTCGCTGATCTCTATAAAATGTCGAAAATCCTACGTTCAAAACGTGCCGGCGCATTAGCTTTGAATCAACCGAAATTACAATATCAAATGAAAGCTGATAGTAAAATTCCGTTGAGTTTCTCGATTTATTATCAAAAAGAAAGCAATCGACTAGTCGAAGAATATATGCTCTTAGCGAATATGCAAGTAGCACGACGATTAGTTTCAACAGACCCGATATTCGATAAGGTTATTCTTCGACGTCATCCACCGCCGAACGTAACAGTTCTAGAAAATACGATCAAACAAATTAAATCGGCAGGAATCGAGATCGAAGGTCAATCATCGGCCGATATTGCCAAAGCCATTCGAAAGATTCACGATGAATCAACACAAAAATTACTCATACATCTAGCTGCTAAATCCATGCAGCTGGCCGTTTATTGTTGTGCATCGTGTGTAGCCGATCGAAATTATTCACATTACGCATTGAATGTTGAATATTATACGCATTTTACATCGCCGATTCGACGATATCCGGATATACTTGTTCATCGATTGCTTGGTGCTTCACTGGGTAAATGAATGAAAAGAACTTTTTTGAAATAAAATAAAATTCTATCGTGTAGATTACAATGAAAATCTGTATCAACCACCTCGAACTCTCGAACAAATCGCTCAATTATGTAATGAAAAGAAAATGAATGCAAAATCATGTTCCGAACGAAGTGCTGAATTATATTTGGCCGTACTTATTCGCGTGAGTATTATATGCCTGTCTCTTGCTTACTAGACCGTATCGAGTAAATTATCCTAAATATGCACGTGATTCGTTTATTAGGACTATGGCACGATATCTGACGAAGCGGTGATTGTTGGTGTGAAAGACCAAAGTCTTGATGTGTACGTTTTTCGAATCGGTGTTCCATTACGAATTGGAATTAATGTAAGAGAAAATTTATTAATTGATTGATTGATTGATAATAATTCGAAATTTTCAATTGAACAGAATTTACCATTGGATGAGCCTCGAACTGAATTTAAAAAACTATCGAAAGAACATCCAGGCGAATTAACAATCTATTGGAAAGATAATGATCCACCACAAGTTGTTAAACAAGTTCTCAAAGCATTTCAAACGGTTAATATCGATATTACATCTGAATTTGATATGAATCTTAAGAAATTAAAATTAACGGTACGAAGAGAAAATGAAAACGAAAACGAAGCAATTATTGATGTTTTGAATTTATTTTCTAGGCACAACTACGTCATCCAAATGCAGAAAAACAGACGACATTAGCTAAACTCTGTAGATCAGATTTGTCTGACAATGATAGAACAATTCAGCAACGACAAGACTTCGATCCTTATACTGAATATTAAATTTTCGACTAATTGTATTAGGAAAAACTAATCACACGCAACAAGAATTTTTTCATTTAATTTTACATTAAAACTTTTATGATGACTACCTTTATTCTAGATAATATGTATTTAAAATTTGTGTTTATTATGTTTGACAACTCAGCGAATTATCTACTTTGAGACGTACGCGAAGGTGGATTTGAAAATATATTGAATGTATTTATATCATCTAATATCGATCAATTGTTTTGTTTTTATTTGAAATCAATCACAATGAATAATTCGTATGTAAAACGAAAACTACGAATGAATATTTTGTTACAAGAAATTTAATTTTAGTCACACAACTCAATCATACAAAATTCCGTTGAAAGGATGTCGAGATTCAATTATCGATCACCCTCTTGTTACTATACAATTAAGTATGGAATGGGCACCAAGAGCTGGCGATGAACCTAATCTCGTTATTAGCATTACAAATAAAAGTAAAGCATCTATTTCATTCATTGATTATTTCTTTATTTTTTTTTTCGTTTCAGCACCAACAGTACCGCATATACCACCGAATTCTTCCCCGATTTGTACAAATTCACCTCAACATCAAACATTATCGGGTATTCCTCCAACTGATTATCAGCAACTAGATATGAATATTTTACAACCGAGAACAAGAACAGCAGTATTAGAAAGAAGCACTGATCATTCACCCCCATCATTATCATCATCATCGTCGTCGGCGTCATCGACAACAACGGTTGTTCGTAATGCACACCCAATGCCAAGTCAAAGTGTACAATCATCATTAGCTATTGAAAAGATCAAAGCAGATTTACAAAATCATATGTCAACGTATCACGATGCTATACAAACTCCACCGAATAGTATCGAAAACATAAGACACGAGATGAATGTATTAGCCCAAAAGTAAAATAAAACAAACGTAAATAATTATTATATTTTAAAATTTGTTTTGTTTTTCTAGTTCAACATTTGGGATAAAACCGATGTCTACGATTGTCAGTCCGGATTACAATCTTCAACATTCTCCAACTCACTTACATAATACACAAAGACCCTTTTTGTGTAATTGTCCAAATCCAATCAATCATCACCTACCAAATTGCCCTATCAATGCAATGAATCAAGTGGAATTTTATCCAATAAATACAACCACACAATTAAAACCTGTTTTATCTCGTCCACATACAACAAATACATTAAATTCATCATCCGTTACGTCGATCAATTATCCGCAACCAGCTGTAAATCCTTCTCATGTAATTATAAATAAACCATCGAGGTAGATTTTATTTTCACACGAGAAAATCTATATTGTTTCCTTTTATTATGATTTAGCTTTCAAAAGAGTCTGCGAATGACTATAATAACACCGGAACAAATCAATAAAACACAGAGAAAAGTTCCTTATCGCCGAAAAAATTCGACTAAAAGTGAATCGAAAGATTCAGAAATTTCAAGTGCACCTAGTCTTCAAACAGGAACTGTCCCTTTCTCCAATAATTACCAAGTAAAAAACTCTTCATTCATCATTTCGACATTTTTTTTTTCTTGTTCTTAGAAAACAGATAATTCGAAGAATGATACAAAATCTACATTTATTCCTATTCGATCACCTTTGACAACAATGGATGTTCGTTCTCCGGTTGAACTCGATATTCCATTGGAAGAAAGTATCGATCAAACTAAATTAACTCATAGTGCAGTTGAGCAAATCATTGAAGAAGTCGTTCAAGGTCGAGGAGATGTTACTACCGAAATACAGCCAACAAAAAAACCTGCGCCATCAAATGGAATGAAACATACCGTTATAGATTCATCATTGGATCGACAATCACCGTCAACTATTCAAGATATTGAAAATACAACGAAACGAATTCGTTTGGATTCTTTGAAGAATTTCAATAACACAAATTTTGCTGAATTACAACAACAATCATCAATATTGACTGATGACACTCCGAATCAACTTGTATTCGATTCGGATAGTCATATTGAAGTTCTTCATCCTGAACCCATTCAATCAATGAATTTAGACGATATTTTGAAGGAACAGGATGAAATATTTTCTGCATCAACACCATTGCCGTTGTCCTTCTCCGCAGCACATCACTCAACAAATTCCGTACACATCGACGAGTTACTCACTCAGATTCCTGCTAGTGTTTTCGATCGAACAAATAAATCGAATATTTATGATTTCTCTTTACCACCTCCATCAATCTCAACATGGGAAACGAATCAAATATCATCATCAACTATTTCAACACAACATTATTCACAAACAGAAATCTATACGGAAACAAACCGGCAAACACAAGTAAGATTGCTACATAATACACAATCTTAATACTAAGTACTGTACAATAGTGAAATATATTTATGTATCACACGTTCGTTTAAGTTCACATTTATCTGCACAAAAAAGTCCCGAAATATCAGCTTGAACAGTGTTTTTGTGTGTTTATTTTTGTTTTCGAATTTCAACTAAATCTTGTATTTTTACACAGTTTTCGAATAAATTTACCTTGTGTTCTTGTTTTTCTATTCAACTAAAACACAAATTGTTGCGCTTTATTATTTTTTTTTCATTGACTCTAGATAAATTGAAAATTTATTCTCGATAATAGAAACATGCGACATCTCTAACTGCTAAAATAAATGAGAAACAAACGGACGCATTTTGTTGTTGTTGTCTTTTTTCTAAGCATTCAACTAAGGTCATGCATTGATGAGTTTCATTGAAAGACTAGCATGAACAATGACATATTTATTTTCCTTATTTCTCTAGATATTCAAAGTATCATCAATGAATATCAATAAAACAACGAAATCATCGAAAATAATCAAAGCAAAAACTCGTTTAAATGCCAAGAAAACACAAACAAAATGTACACGTTGTGGTCGTACGAATTTAATTGATATTACATCGCATGAATTTCCCAAGAAAAAAGGTTTGGTCTTCGAATGTACAGGTTGTGGTAATAATTCGATTCAATCGAATATTTCGGCTGAAGAACGACGACAACGTTTAGCTAAAGTAGCAGTTGATCATTTGAATACTGTTCAATGCCAATTTTGCCAACGAATATGTCATTCTCATTATGAATATATCGTTCATTTGAAAGATGATCATCAATCAAATAAACCTGTGAAAAATAGTTGAAGATGTCTTACGATGATGGTGTACTTTACTACATACGAAAAATTTTGTTTACTTTAATTCGGAAAGTTATGCTTTATCTTATACTTGAAATGATATATTTGACAAAAATAAAAAGACAAAAAGATATTGATTAGTTTGTTTTTGTTTGTAGATTATCATTATCGATTTTATGGATTTGTCTGTAGGTGATATTGTTTGGGCTCGACGACAGAAAGAAGATATCTATTGGCCAGGTAAAATAACAATTATTTCGAATAATACGAATGATTTATGGTCGACAAATGTTCATTCGAGTTATCTCGTACAATTCTTTTGTACGAATCAATCGATTTGGACAATGGATGTTTTACCGTATCGACAATGTCGAGAATCTATGGCCAATGATTCGTTTCTACACTATGGTCTTCATCCAACAATAAAACAAGATTTTTTAAATGCAATTTACGAAGCCGATCATATGATTAATCAACAAATGTTCGCCAATCCAACATTGACGGTTTTAACAACACCACAAGAAAAAATAACACCTATGATAGAAGATAATATCGATAATGATTTTCTCTTGACACCAGCGCCAATCTATCCTTCAAATCCTGAATATTACAATTCTTCAATTCAATCATTTGATTCATTTTCAACTGTTAATAATAGTCATCGTACAACAACAGCAAATGATTGGTATAATAAACAAGGTTTAGTAGTTGAATCGATCACACCACCGTTACCCATTGAAATGACTGATCATTCTGATAATTGTCAAAAAAGCACTTCGATTACAATTCTCACGACGAAATCCTATTCGAATTCATCATTCATTTCATTTCTTATTAATTCATTCTCCAACTTTTCTCATCATTCAATCATCTACATCGATGATCCGACAACATTCTTGCCTAATCATCCATCAATATCCAACGTCTATTACTTCATCTGTCTCGATTATTTCGATGAAACCATCAAACAAACACTCGATTCAACTATTCTCAATAATCTCAATGTTCATATCAATTATCTTTTCTTGATTTTGAATTCACCATCGAATGAACTCATTAAACATTTATATTCGACAGTTATGGATCGTCGAGCAATCTTGGTTCTTCATTATCATTCAACATTTGATAATGAACCATTGTTATTATGTTCAGGAAATCGAACAACATTCGAATTGATCGAGAAAATTCTTTCGAAATATTTATGTCCGAAAATAAAATATATCGAAGCTCAAAATGAGACCGATGAAGAAATCTATTCAGCTTATTGCATATCATCAATTGTTCAATCAGCTAGTATTCTTCATCATTTTGTTAACGAACAAATTCAAGAAATTTTAAATGAAAATTTCAATGAAGAATTTCAACGTAAGAATGAACATGTTATGAATGAATTATTTTCACAATTATCAATAAATAAATCAACAAATCAAGATAATCTCGGTAATATGATCGAAAATTCCAATACAGAAATAGTAACAAACTCAAATAAACAATCAGCCATTCTCAATGATCTATTTGATAATGGGGCAATTCGAACCCGTATTCCTCCGCCAATATGCGAATATTATCTACAAGAATATTTACAAAAAAAGTAATCTTTGTTTTTTTGCTAATAGTAATTCATTTCAAATAGTACGTATTAATTGAACCTGACATAATGTCGTTATGTATTCGTATCAGATTTTCGTTGTTTTGCTTATAATCTTTTTCTTAATAGTAAACGAGTTGATGTGTTTATCTATCTCTTAAATAGTAATTGTAATTTAGTTTGTTTTGAAATAAATATATAGATTCAAAAAGCAAAAAAAAACTCGATTTAACTCCTACGCGAAAGCAAAATATTGCCTAGATGTCATGATCTCTTACGAAAGAGAATAAATATGTATATAACATCAAACGATAGTTGTCTTTCTCGGACAGACACCTGCCTCTTTCATTTTCTTCAAAACTGAAAAAACAATTGTTTTATTTAGAAAAGAAACGACGATAGAGAAAGAGAAGAAAAAGATTTATTTGCATTTCTTTTCTTTTCTTTTTTTGAAAAAAGTGCCAAGAGTTGAACATAATTGTGTTTCGTCTTCAATGCATGCAAGTGGTAAGATATATTTCATTGTGCTTTTTTCCCTATCGAATAAAAATTAATTCAATCTAGGAGAAATCGTTTGGGCCAGACGCGAATACGATGGCCTGTATTGGCCTGGTAAAATTAATTATTTATCAAATAATACAGCGTCATCTGAATCCGATACTTACTTTCAAGTATATTCATATTTTGTACAATTCTTTAGTTTGAATCAAACTCAATGGACTGTACATATTCTACCCTATCGACAATATCGAGATTATATGATGAAAAGTCTATTGATTCATTATGAATCATCACCGCAGTTGAAATATCAATTGTTAAGTGCTATTCATCAAGCGGATTATAATCAGATTAATACGAATACAGTCTATCCTTCAACATCAAATGCATTGCTTACAAGTACGAACCATTTGTTTTTATAGAATTGATTTTCTGAAAAAGAAAAAAACTATTTTTTTAGCATGTCAAACTGATTCAACTGATCATCCAATGCATTATTATTGTCAATCATCAAATAGATATGAAGAATATTTTTCAAATCATTCACAGAATACTCAATTATCCGCAAATAACTATTGTTCATGCTGTACACCCTCAACACCTTCAACACTGTCAATGCATGAAACAATCATAGCAACAAATCCAAATCAAAGCTTACAAATCAATTCTCAATATGCGCAAGCTGAACATGAAGATTTCGTACAAATTACTTCGATTATAATTCTCACGACTAAATCCTACTCGAATTCATCATTCATTTCATTTCTCATTAATTCATTCTCCAACTTTTCTCATCATTCAATCATCTACATCGATGATCCGACAACATTCTTGCCTAATCATCCATCAATATCCAACGTCTACTACTTCATCTGTCTCGATTATTTCGATGAAACCATCAAACAAACACTCGATTCAACTATTCTCAATAATCTCAATGTTCATATCAATTATCTTTTCTTGATTTTAAATTCACCATCGAATGAACTCATCAAACATTTATATTCGACAGTTATGGATCGTCGAGCAATCTTGGTTCTTCATTATCATTCAACATTTGATAATGAACCATTGTTATTATGTTCAGGAAATCGAACAACATTCGAATTGATCGAGAAAACTCTTTCGAAATATTTACGTACGGAAGTCAAATTTCTTGAAGACGACATGAACGAACAAGTTTATCCACTGGATAGTATCAAAAGTGAACCGATGAGTCATTCAAATGATTCAACTGAATATCCATTCGATTCCTCTTCATTATTAAAAGATTCGAAAAACTATCACAAACAAAGTACGAAACATCACCGTTCAGGCAAACCTAAAACATTGAAAATTTCAATGAATCGAAATAATTAAATTTTTTTTCTTTTGGTATATTGTTTGTTTTTTGTCCCTCAATATATTAATCATTTATCGTCTATTGAGTTTGTGTTTCGTTTCTTTTTTCATCCATTTTATCAATATTATTATCTAGGTCATCAGACTAATCATAAGGTCACAATTGTAAACATATGATCTTTCTTCTCATTTGAATATATAAATCGTCTCTTGGATATTAATTACTATTGGGAAATTTAGTTAAATCAACAGCCAACAAGAAAGAAAGAAAATTCTTAATAGATAATTTTCAGTTAATTTTATTCATATTTGTGCTATCAGATTTCAAGATTTGTAATTGTGATAATAATTGATCTGATCTAGACATATTAAGTTTCCGAACGATAAAAAGAAAATAGCAAATTATTAGATAAATAAATGCAAACAGCATGAAAACACAGCTAATTTGTGATGATCTCCAAGATTATAGATAAAAATCCGCATGCTGGTTCTTCATTATTGATTTACTCATGAGCAAATCTCTCGTTGTCTCAAGGGTATTTCTTCATTAGCATTAGAAATCATTTACGCTTGATATGAGTAGAAACAAAAGGGTGTTGTCAAGAAAATCTATCTTTTGATCATTGAATTCCAGCAGATGATTTTCCAGTATTCACCAAATGGCGTCATCTACTGTTTACCAAATAACGAATGGATAAAACATACATAGGCAAAAGAAAAAATAGTGGTCAACGTCATATCTTATTATATATTCTTTCTTATCGTTTAGTTAGTAAGTACTAAAAAGATATTTGTGCATTACTGTCGAGAAAAGTTTTTTTTTTCTTCACGTGAACGACAAGTAAACGAAATCGTAAGACATATTGATTTAATTGTTTATACAAGAGAAAAGTAAATATCAATCGAGAATTTTTCTTTCTATGCTTATTATTATAAAAATTAATTTTTTCTCGTCGAGGATTCTTACAATATTAAAAAAAACCGGCATTTCCCTTCTCTTTGTAATTCTTCTGTTTTCTCTTTTCGGATTCCATGCATTTAAGTCTATCCATTGCGCATTAGAGACACAAAGAATATGAAAATAAGAAGAAGAAAAAAACGGCAAAAGGGAGTATATTTAATTTTAGTCGTATTCTCGTTTGTCGATCCGTATCCTCATCATTTATTTCTCATGAGATTTTCGTGTTAGAGTTTTTCTTCTTTTTCCTTGTTGTGCTTTTCATCTAATAAAAAAACTAAATAAAAAAAAGAAAAGAGGAAAGCGAGAGACAGAGAGAAGAAGAATGAAGAAAAAAAATTAGTAACTAGTTTCGCTTCATCATTTGTTCCTCTAAATCATGTAAATATATTCTATAGACAGAAACAACGAGGAGGGAGAATTTGTAACATCGGTCGTCTGTTATTATTGTTTCTGTATGTTATGTTTTCTTTGCACATTGATTCAAACGTTCTACAAAACAAAACTGTATTGATCATGTGCTAAGTCGATTAAAATTCGGTTGACTTGATATAAGAAAAAAAAACGAGAAAGAAGAAAAAGTGAGTTCATTTTAGGACTCTTCCAAGCCTACGTTCACTTTTTTTTCTTTTCTTTTCTTTTTCAACATCAGATGTTGAGTTTCCATTCTCTTTTTTTCCTCTACTCATGAGCGAATGGTGGTAGCTGTTGCTTTTTTCTTCTTTTCTTCGTCTTTCAACTATGTATGCGTATGTGTAACGGAGAGAATCAAGCATTGTCTGGGCGGCAGCGCCATCAGCAAGCAATGTGGGGTGAAGTAAAGACAGTCGACGAAGAAAAAAAAATGAGTCGGGTAAAGCAGAGAAAGCAAAGTTGTTTTTGCACAAGTATTGTGTCGCTGAATCATTTCTGATTGATGTCGAAGAAAAGAGAAAATATGAGGGGAGAGAGAGCGAGATAGAGAGAAGAAAAACGAAGTAAAAAAAAATAACAAGAAAATACTAAATGAGTTGCTCGCATACGCTTCACAACTTGAAAAAAAACGGAGAAAAAAACAGAAAACAAATTTTCCATTTCTATTATATATTTTTGACAATTGGGTAAGGTCTATTTATTCTTTTAGAATACAGCTGATTCGATGATTAACTAGGGAATTATATTTGCCGGCAAGTTTTTCCTTCTCGTTTTTTTTTTTCGTTTACATTGAGAAGAGCGGATAGGAATTGTTCAAGAGACTGTTTGTCTTTCATTTTTTTTAACAATTAGATTGAGATGAAGTGAAAGAATGCTTTCTCGAATAGCCAATTGTTCGGCTCATTGACGACAGATGTTGAAATCAAAAAGAGAGACAGAAAAATGCCGAGAAGATTTGATCAGAATATACATATCAATGGATGACATTAGTCATTATGTTGAATAAAAATTCGATTAGAGTGTTGTCTTGACATAGGATTGTTAATTGTTAGATAGGCATACAACAACTCGATGAAATCTGAGACAATTCAATGATAAAAAAAAGAAGAAGCTAACATTTTTGCGTTAATTAATTCGCTTTTGTCTTGATTATATCCTCCGACCAGCAACATCTGATTATACACACAATAAATAACAAAAACAGTACGTCTCTTTTTATCATACAATTATGTTTATAGCCGATGGGTAGAAAGCTCTTTTCATAGTTTGATGAATGAGGGCAGTTGGTGTGCTTCGGAAAAATATAGATAATTAACTCAACGCAGGTGTCTTTGAATCAAACAAGAAAAGATTATCGAAACACGTGGTAGTACATTCGAACAGAAGATCATTAAAAGGTGCGAAATCGAACAGAAAAAAAGAAGTCAACGTGTTAAAAAAAGCATTTATAAATGAGTATTAGTCATCTATCACGCCCTCAATGATTAGAATAGAATAGAATATGAGAACATTGAACAGAAAGGTAGGTGTGTCTTTGTCGGTTGACGTTTTCATATGTTTTTTTTGTCCATAAAAAATGTTCATAGTTCGAGATAATTTCGACTCTGTCCATCTGGTTCCAGTCTGATGTGTTTTTTTTATAGATTTTTCTTATCAAGCTGATGCGCACAGTTGCTGAACAGTGTTCATCTTATTTCTCCTCCCCATTTTCTCGACTCTTTTTTTTTCTGTCTGCATATACAATTTGGTTATTCATAGCCAACAGCATTCGGCTCACAACCATCATTTATCATCATGTTCGTTTTTTATGTCATATGATCTTATTCATAAAGAGCCTCAAGTTGTCCTTCATTCTGTCTATCTGTCAATCGATGTATCTTTGTACAGTATTTGATCGAAGAAAAGAAATTCTGTCTTGCAAAGGTTATTATTGTCATTTATTCAATATTTGTCTCTCGTTCTAGATTTCAAATACTATTGCTGTTAAATACATAAAAAAAAACGAAAGATGACAGATCAAAGTCCAATGGGGGAACAACTTTTTTCATTTGGTCAACAACAACCAACATCACCAACTAAACCAATGACAAGTGAATTCTACGAAAATTATTCATCGAAAGAAAGTGATCCATTTGGTAATCACAATGGTAATGGAACCAATGGACAAGATTATTATTCAAGTAATGGAACAAATGGAAATAAACATGATGAATATCATCAATATTCATTAAATAACGATCTCTTCCCGGTGGATACAACTGGTGATGAAAAAGGTAAATTAACATACGAAATAATTATAAACAAAGAGAGAAATAATCAATTGATATAATTGTTTGTTTTTAATAGTTGATTCTCAATCTCAGCATCATGAATTTTCAACACGTAAAAATGAAGAATCAGAAGATTCACCATTGAATTTCAATGCTAATGTTAATGGTACATCTGTAGACAGAAGTACACTTTTACTTGAACTCGATCCAAATGCGCCTGATTTGCATCATGTTCAAGCAAATCAAACAGGTCTAACACCATCACCTATTGCACCAGTTAAACAGTATAATGATGTGCCATCACCACAACAATTGGAGAACGAATCATCTGCTGATTTCGTTCATCATTCAAGTGAAGATGTGGTTAAACCTGACGAGCAATCAAATGGTCCGTCACCAACATCACCAATTAAAGAAATTGTTCATTCACCAGTCAATGAAGAAGTTTCATCACCAGTTCATGAACAAGCAGGCAGCGTTCATTCACCAGTTTCAGAAAAACAACCATCAGATCTTGCATCGCCTACTGTTGAAGAAAAACAGCCATCAGATCTTGCATCGCCTACTGTTGAAGAAAAACAACCATCAGATCTTGCATCACCTACTATTGAGGAAAAGCAGTCTTCGAATCTTGCATCACCTGTTCATGAACAAGCAGGTGATAATCTCATTTCACCTACTGTTGAAGAAAAACAACCTTCAAATCTTGCATCACCTGTTCATGAACAAGCAGGTGATAATCTCATTTCACCTACTGTTGAAGAAAAACAACCTTCAAATCTTACATCACCAGTTCATGAACAAGTAGATAACAATCTCGTTTCACCTACTATTGAGCAAAAACAAGATGAAGTTCAGTCACCAGTGGAAGAACAACAACAACCAACTGAATTTATTCCATCGCCTGCGAAGGAACAATCAGCAGAGATTTCATCACCTCATGAAGAGCAATTTGAGATCATTCCTTCGTCAGCTGAAATTGAACAACAACAGCAACATGATGAAGAAAATCTTAAATCACCTGTGGAGGAACAAGTAGAACAACAACAAGAACCTACGAATGAAGAAGATAAATCTCGTGGTGATGATCAAGAACATGCTCTTTCATCATCTCAAGTAAACGAAAATGAACAACCAGCTAATGAAGAAGATGAAAAACGTTTACTCGATGAAGCTTGTGAAGATGTTGACAATGCTGCAAATGAATTAGCAGCTAAAATCGATCTTGTTACTTCACCATCACCAGCAACTACACCTGGTCGACAACCACCACCATCATTTCCAGATATTCAACCTGAACCTCAATCACCAGCATCAGAAGTTTCATCTCAACAACAATCAGCAGAACCTGCACCACAACAATCTGAAATTGTTGAACAATCGGTTGTTTCAGTTGCTCCTGTCAAAACACCAACTACTCCAAAAACTGCAGCTTCATCCAAAGCTTCACCAGCTGCTTCAGCAGCTAAGAAACCAACAGCTGCCGCAAGCGCTACACGTTCAAGTCTTGCACCAAAAAGCAAACCATCGTCTGCTACAAGTGCAGCCGCTAAAAGTACAGAACACAAACCAGCAACAAGTGCAGCTTCAAAAACTACAGAACATAAACCAGCCACAGCTGGAGCTTCGAAAATCGTTGAACCTAAACCAGCAACAACAATTCGTAAACCTCAATCAGCTTCAACAGCAAGTACATTAACTACACATAAACCCAAGGTAACACCTGCTTCTCCATCACATGATTCATCAACTGTTCCAAAACCTACAGTAGGACTATCGAAATCTTCTTACTATTTCTCTTTGAAAACATTTCATTTTCTTTGTAAAGCGTGATACTGCAGCTAAATCTGCACCTACTCCATCAACAACATCAGCAGCAACTAAACCAAAACCAACAACAACAACAACAGCATCATCATCTCGATCAACAGTTAAGCCAACAGTTTCGAAACCAACTCGTCCATCAACAATTCATAAATCGTCTGATGCTGCCAATCAACATACAACTACGCTTTCAACAGCTCCAGAAGGTGCTGCTGCTTCAAAACCTGCCACTCGACCAACAACTTCAGCAAAACCACCAACAAAATCAACTGCTAGTACCATTGGTGTTTCGTCTCATTTAACAGCTTCAACAGCTGCATCACGTGCCGCTGCTGCAGCTACTGCTGCTAGCAAAACGGCTGCTGCAAAAGAACGTCCACCATCGCATACTCGTGCAACAAGTAAGAATCTAATTCAACTAAATTTCTAATAGAATTACGTTCTCTAGCTGCACGACCAGCAACAGCTAGTGGGACATCGACAACAGTTACTTCAAATCGTTCAACAAGTGGTAATCGTCCAGCAACAACTGATGCTGTAGCACGTCCAGGACGTGATCATGCTGCATCAGGCGCAACGGTGAGATAATTACATATGAAATACGAATCATAGTCAAACTAAGATGCTTTTATTTTAAACGAAAAGTTTATTTTTCCTTCTTTCCTTTCTTCTTTTCCCTGCGTATGTACGGCTCATTATAAATCATTTCTCTCTCGTAAATGTCCTTCGAAGTTTTTAATCACTCCCTAGGTGGTCTAAATATGTTGCTATCAGCAACATTTGGTATGTTTTTTTTCGATTCGTACGATTATTCTCTCTTTTCATAAGTTTTTTATTTGAAAACAACTTATTAATTTCTCACACATATACACAATAATGGCAACTGGTGACTATCGACACATACATCATATTATTTCTGCTAAACCATTGCCATTATTAAGCCCAAATGAAACAAATCATGCTTTACATTATACACAAACAATTGACGATGATGTTGAGGTACGTTTGCACGAAAATTCTCGTTTTCAATTTCTTTGATTTACAATCTATTCAATTTTTATAGTCACCGAGAGATTCTCGATTACTCCATCGTCGTGTTCATTTAAATGATCTGCCCGAATATCTCGTAAGTGGAGCATCGAATCGACTCATACTTCATCGTACACAATCGCCATCGATATCGTCGACTTCACAATATGAAAATAATTCAGGATTTTATGCAATCGATCGAGATGAAACTCCACGTTCACATATATCAGTTCTAGAAAAACGACATTATGAAAATAATGATGAATTATCTTATTCAAATAAAAGACACGTACTGACCAAACGTGTTGTTCCAGTTGAACATCAACGTGCAAGTGTTATTCACGAACAAAAACCACCGGTAGGGAAAATAAGTTTTCGCTTATTCGACTGTTATTTGACTGCAGATTCCATCGGAATCATCACTTAGACGGTTAGCTCAACAGACAGGCGGAGTTGTAAGTCACTTAGTTAGATTTCATGAGTGTTCATCTATATGCTTGTAGTTTTATATGGAAAATCCTGATGGAACTGTACGTTTGGCAACTGAGAACGAAATCGATCGCTATGATAAAACACAACAGGTGTGAGCTCATTTCTGAGAATACATTGAGTTACGATCGAAAATAATTGACC
>Ga0209952_1001808_pt1 | contig 17169 bp, 8 predicted proteins | sample ThiBiot_750_biof_2_FD_183951 | JGI IMG/M metagenome (GOLD analysis project Ga0209952, IMG submission 183951) | Wastewater bioreactor microbial communities from Cape Town, South Africa - Thiocy_cont_750_biof (SPAdes) | ecosystem: Engineered > Bioreactor > Thiocyanate-remediating >...
TGTAAAATTCTCTGCTATACCTAAACCGACTGTAACTTGGCATAAAGCTGATGGAACAGAAGTTAAACCAAATGATCGTATTCAAATAATTACTGATGAAAATGGTCAATCGACATTGATTATTAATCATGCCAAAGGAGAAGATTCTCAACCGTATACAGCACGTGCAACAAATAAAGTTGGATCTGTTGATGCAAAAGTTAATTTAACTGTCAAAGGTAATGTGAAATATAAAAAACAAAAAAAAAGAAAATATACGTGTAATTACATATTTGTAGAAGTTAAACCATCATTGAAAAATGATCTTGAACCTCAAACAATTAATGTTGGTGATGAACTTCTTTATCGTCTTGTTGTCGATGGTCGACCTGCTCCTACTGTTAAATTCTACAAAGATGGCAATGAAGTTGGACCTGTTACAATTGAACAACCAAGTAAACCAGATGATACAACTGTTACAGCTGTCTTTCGTATTCCGAAAGCATCAATGGATAATCAAGGTGAATATCAAGCTTCTGTCGAAAATCCTGCTGGTGTTGTTAAAACGAAAAAAGTTAAAGTTACTGTTCAACAAACACCCGTTTTTCTCAAAGCACCTCAAGATGCATCAGTTAGTCAAGGCAAAGATGTTACTTACGAAGCTGAACTATCAGGTTTTCCAACACCAAAAGTAACATGGTTATTAAATGGTAAACCACTAACACCAAATGCCGATTGCACAATTAATTTCGATACAAAAACACAAAAAGCAACATTAACTATACGAAAAGTCGATGCCGATAAACATAAAGGTGCAATCACATGTCAAGTCGAAAATCCTGCTGGTAAAATTACGCATGATGTTAAACTCGATGTTCGTACACAACCAAAAATCAGCAAACCATTGAAAGATGAAAGTATTGTTGAAGGACAAGATGTTACTCTTACAATTGAAGCTGTTGGTAATCCAGCACCTAAACCTGAGTGGTATCTCAATGATAAACCAATTCCAGCTAATGATCAACATTTTCAAGTGATTACACCTAAAGAAGGAAATGTTTATGAATTAAAAATTAAACAAGCTAAACCGACTGATGAAGGTACATATAAAGTTGTGATGAAAAACAGTGAAGGTGAAATTGTTAGTCAAGCTAAACTCGATGTACACACAGTACCAGTCATCGGCTCGGTACCAGCGAAAATCGAAGCTCTACAAGGTCAACAAGTTGTTATACCAGTTAAAGTTTCAGGTCGTCCGAAACCTGAAGTAACATTCTTAAAGGATAAGAAAGATGTTACAACATTAGAAGATAAATCACGTTTTCGTATTGAACACGATGATAAAACAAATGAAGTTCGTTTGATTATATCCGATGTTCGAGAAGATGATCAAGGTAAATATACAATTCGAGCAAAAAATCCAGCACAAATCGTCGAAGAAACAACGAATTTAGTTGTCAAAGCTCCATTAGCTTTTATCGATAAATTACAAGATACAGATGTTATTAGTGGACAAAATCTTGTTCTCACATGTCGTTGTCAAGGTATACCTAAACCAACAGTCAAATGGTTTCAAAATGATAATGAAATTAAATCAACAACAAAACAAAAGATCGAATCGAAACCTGATGGTACACAAACATTAACCATAAATCGTGTTGATTTAACTGATAGTGGTGATTTTAAAGTTGTCATTACTAATCCTGATGGAACAATTGCATCGACGTGTCATGTTGATGTTCTCACAAAACCGAAAATCGACGGTAAACCACAGGATGTTCAAGTAACACTTGGTGAACCAGCTGAATTAACTGTCAAATTATCCGGTCTACCAAAACCGAATGTTCAATGGCTGAAAAATGGTCAACCATTTAACATCGATAATAAACGTGTAAAAGTCATTCAAAAAGATGATAGTTGTTCATTACTTATTGAAAATACACAATTAGATGATAAAGCTGTTTACACATTGAAAGCAACGAATAAAGCAGGCGAAGTTGAATCACCCAAATTAACTCTCAATGTATCAGCTATTGCACCGAAACTTAAATCGGATCTTGTCAAAGATATCGTTGCACAAACAGGAGAACGAGTACCATTGACCATTAAAGCATCGGGTACGAAACCGAAAGTTACATGGTTTAAAGATGGTGAAGAAGTTGTAACAACTGTTGAAGAAGGTTATGAAATTGTCGAAGAAGAAGAAACTTATACGCTCTTAATTAAAAATGCTAAACCAACAAATAGTGGCGAATATCAAGCTGTTGTTACCAACGATGTTGGACAAGTTAAATCAAAGAAAATTAAAGTACAAGTACAAAAAGCACCTGAATTGAAAAAGAAACCACAAGCTTTAGTTAAAGTTAAAGAAGGTCAACCAGCACAATTCGATTGTGAATTCGATGGTAATCCATCACCGAAAGTTACATGGTTACGTGATGGTAAACCATTAACACCTCGAGATGGTTTCGATATTCAAACCGATGTTATAACCGGTAGAAGTGTCTTGAAAATCAATCAAACAACATCGAAACATTCAGGACCAATTACTTTACGTTTGGAAAATTCTGTTGGCAATCCAATTGAAGAGACCGTTCAATTAGAAGTCGAAACAGCACCACAATTATTACAAAAACCACCAGCTACAACCGAAGCATTCATTAATCAAACATGTATTATTCCATTCAAATGTGCATCATCACCGAAACCAACAATAAAATTATTTAAAAATGAAATACAAGTACCATTGAATGGTGATCATTATGAACTCGTACCGAATCCAAATGATTCGACAAGTTTTGAAATTCGAATTAAAAATGTTCGACCAGATGATGATGGAAATTATCGTTTATTAATCGAGAATCCACTTGGTAAAATTGACTCGAATATTCAAGTAACAACAGTTGAAAATGTTTCGATTAAACCAACGAAACCAAATAAAACCGACTTGAAACAACATGATACTCTTACGCTTGAATTTCAAGTTGATGGTAAACCAAAACCTGAAATCGCTTTCATGAAAGATGGTAAAGAAGTTAAACCATCGCCAAAAACACAAATAACCTACGATGAAAAAACGAAAATCTGTCGATTGGTGACGACAGATGTTGGTCAAGAAGATCAAGGTGTTTATACATTAATTGCCAAGAATCGACTTGGCAAACAAGAAACTGAACCAGTTAAAGTTACGGTTACAGCACCGATTACAGTGAAAACAAAACTACCTGAAACAACCGATGGTATTGCTGGTGAACAAGTTGTTTTAACTGTTGAAGCTGATGGTTTACCTCAACCGAAAGTCACTTGGTTGTGCAATGGTCAACCACTTAAAACATCACCAAAATATCGAATCGAAACACCAAAAGATAAACCAAATCAAATTAATTTAATCATTACAAAATTAGATACGAACGATACAGGTAAATATACCGCTGTTATCGATAATGGTCTCGAAAAAGTTGAAACAAATACGAAATTAACTGTTCATACAAAACCGAAATTAGAATCGAAACTTGAACCGAATCTTTCGTTTAATATTGGTGAACAAGCTGTCATACCAATTCAGTTAAGTGGCGATGATAATACGGTCACATGGTACAAAGATAATCAACCGATACAATTCGATAAACGTATTCGAGTTGTTACTGATGAAACAAATTCGTATAGATTGATTATTGATGATTTACGACCTGAAGATAAAGGTAATTATACGATTGTTGTTAAAAATAAAGGTGGTTCAATTGAAATCAAGACAACAATCATAGTCAAAGAACAGAAACCACAATTATTAGCCGATCTTAATGATTCTCCAGCTGCGAATACAGCGAAAATCGGCGAGAAATTCTTCTTAGAAATTCGTGCACAAGGTAAACCACGTCCACAAGTTACTTGGTTACTAAACGGTCAAGAATTGCCGAAGAATTCGCCCGATTATGAATTTATTGTGACTGAAGATGGTGTCTATCGAATTGTATTTCATCGTTTTGATGAAAAATATCTCGGTGAATATCAAGCGATAATCACAAGTACAGCTGGTTCGATTCGAACACGAAAAATAATTGTCATCGGTCAACAAGCACCGATATTTACTCAAGCACCACCGAAATTCATACAAATTAAAACAGGAGAAAAACTAACCATCGAACTAACGGCTAAAGGACATCCACCACCGAAAATTACTTGGCTCCGTGATGGCAAAGTTCTTTCGAATAAAGATGGTTTCGAAATCAGAACCGATCAAACAGGACATTCGTTTTTTGTTATTCCACGTGCTACAGTTCAACATAAAGGAAAATATGAATGTCGACTTGAAAATCAATACGGTACACATACAGCAGAAATCAATATCGATGTTCTTCGTAAGTTTCAATATGCATGCAGATCAAATTTTGAATAGAATTTTTTTTGTTTCTAGCACCACCAATTACACAACAGAAATTGAAAGATTTCGATATAGCACGTGGACAAGAAATTACAATTACTGTTACAGCAAATGGAAGTCCATTGCCATCGTGTGTGTGGCTTCATAATGATAAACAATTATTTCCTAAACCAAATCGTATTATTATGATCGATGACGGACCAACACATATTTTGAAAATACTCGATGTTGAATTAACGGATGCTGGATTGTATAAAGTAAATTTGACATTTTTCAAACGTAATCAATTCTGATTTTGTTCTTCTACTTAGGCCGTAGTCGATACTCAAGTTGGTATTACTGAATTACTCAGTAAAGTTACCGTTCGAGGTAAAAATTTTCGCGATTCTCAATCGATTTTTTTATTGTCTTATTCTTAAATTAATTAGATGTTCCCGATGAATCATCAGTTCCCGTTGACGTTCGTGTTACTGAAAGTGGTTCATGTACACTCGAATGTGAAGCACCAGGTTCACCTTTACCACAAGTTATTTGGACTCGAAACGGTCAAGAAATTCGTGCAAATGAACATTTTACGATCGAATCAAATGGCAATGGTAAACATAAATTGATTATCAAAAATGCCAAATTTGAACATGCTGGTCGATATACCGCAAATGTTAAATATAAAGTTCAAACACAATTCATGAATTTTAATGTCACAGTTACCGGTAATTTAATTTTTCGTATTATTTTCTTATTTAATTTGATTTTCATAGAGAAAAAACCAGGAACATCAGCAAGTGCAACAATTAATTTAACTGGATTGAGTAATTGAACGAGATTCGTATAAATTGAATGATCATTGTCTTTTTTTTCGTCTAGCTCCTGAACAACAAATTCAACAAATTCAAACACAAATACGTCCTCTATTTCTTCATTTCGGTCTTCAAGATATTCCGCAACCATTGAACAATATTCTCTTTAATACTAGTCAAGATAGAAGATTTCAATCGGCTCAAGAACAATTCGCCGAACGTGAACGTTTATTAGCTTTACTCAGCAATCATTTAATTCAGAATTCAAAAAATCAATTAGGTCAAGGCAAAAAACTCAATTGGCCAGAAGTCGTCAAAATCATTTTCAACAATCGTTTTCCACAAATTGCCCAGACACATCAAATCATCGACGTACCCAACGGATATACTGTTCAAATGAATGATCTCATTCAATATTCGAAATAAGTTTGTTTTTCCTCTCTTTTTCTCACATTTATTTATTTATTCATTCATCTTATTTTAATCGTTTTTGATCTTGTATCGCTATTTTTCAGTCTGCTAATAATAAATCTAAACTCTTTCTTTTGACAGTTAGGCATTTCAAAACGCAAATATCAATTTTGTTGTCAATGATTTCCTATTATTTTTTTATTATTTCGACTTTAACGTAACATCACCACGGACACTCTGACAAACGGTAGAAAAAAAGAGAGAGAGAGAAAAGAAGCTTTCATTATTAAACGAACAGAAATCGAATGAAACATATCACTAGTAAAGATTAACTAGAGAGTATTAAGAATAAAGTAAAAGGCAAAAGAACTTTGTACATACGTAAATCCTTCCTCATCTCATATTTATAAATTCATTTTTGTATTATTAAACGGAAAAGAAAAAGAAAAAACGAAACGAACATGTTGCTAAATCTAGAGAATTGTAATTATGAATAAAACGAGAGAGAGAGAGAGAGAGAGAAAACAGCAACGATAAAAAATAATGTGTTAACAACGAAAGAGATGATTAGACCATCTCTCAATGAATCGACGGCGCGAAGAAAACAGACGTATACAAACGAACATACTGTTTGAAAAGAAAAAGAAACGACTTTGACTAGAGACGAGGTGGGAAAACTTGTTTTTTTTTCGTTTATGGATACATAATATCTTCGATTTTCTTTAATAATTCTTTTGTATATTCAATCGCTTGTTCAGCTTGAGCTAAAACGAAAACACAAAAAATTCATTTGATTAAAATATTAACAAACAAAAACGACAAACTTACAAACAGTGAAAACTTCCGCTGGAATCTTAGCAAATCGTGCTGCATTTGGATATTGCATTCGATTTGGATCTCCAATCCATTTGTATAATTTATAACCAATATCTCGAACATCATTATCAACACCGATTAATAAACCAGGAATATCTGCAGTCATATTCTTGCCTGTATCTTTGTAATAATGATAGGCTTTTAAGGCTTTTTCAGCGGACTAAAAATAAGAAGAATTAGTTTTTATTTGAAAAAGAATTTCGTCATACTCGATAGCATTTGTAACAAGCCCAGTCATAGGCGACTTGACCTGTCGATGAATGCATATCACTATATGCACTTTCGAGATCGTGTTGAGCTTGTTTAAGCCATCGATCGGCTTCGGATTGTTGATAATTACGTTTGCGTCGTGCATTTGGACTTTCTTCTACAAAGAAAAACAAATAGAAAATTGATTCATTTCATCTTTGAAATTAACGAACTTCCTCCAGTCGTTGATCCATTTTGTCCATTTGTATTCGTCGTATTTTCTTCCGTTGGACTAAAAAATCCATGCCGTCGTTGAAAACCATGTTGTCGACGATATTGCCATTCTTCTCTTGCTGTACGAAATGACGATGATCGATGTGGACTAAACCGACTTTTACTCGAACTTTCATTCGCATCCGTTTGATCTTTTTGTTCACCATTGGGTATATCTTGATAGCTTCGTTTCGGATCACTATTTGCATCCTTATTGAGATTATCATAACTACCGAAACGATCATCTGTTGTTGTTGATGAATGATGATGATGATGATGGCTACTACTATTGGTATTATGTGTTTTATGTGTTGATGATGTTGAGGAATGTTTATTCCAACTAAATTTCGGATCTGATGCTGAAAATGGTGAATGATGGAAGTTATTGAATGTATTGAAGAATGATGTTAATGGATCATTTTCGAAATGATCGATTTGTTTACGTAAATGTTTGAACACTTCAGCAGCGAATCGTTCTCGTCCAGGATTTTTATCTGGATGCCATTTTAATAATAATTTCTTCACTGTTTTCTTTCGTTCTTGGCCAGTTAATTGATAAGCTTGTCGGACAGCATTGTAAATTTCTGTTTTAGTTAATTCCAATTCAGCTTTATCGATAATATCTTTCTCATTGGTTTGTGCTGATTCGGATTCCGATTGCGATTCCGATGTTGTATTACTCGATGAATCACTATCGGCTGATGTTTGTCGATACGTTTTCGAATTATCAAAACCATTCGTATGAGTCGAATCACTTGTAAAATCTGAACTATCATTTGTTGATTTCGTTGAATATTTCGATGATGACGATGGTTTCTCATCATAATGTTTATCTTTTTCATTTGAATGTGATTTATTCTGTGAATTGGCTGATGATGATGCAGATGGTTTGAATGTTTCACGTTCGTCAACTGGTTTCGTATGTACAGCATCGAATATTCGTGACCAATGTTCCAAAACATAGAAATTCGATGCTTCAATTTTTCGTGTTTCATTCGAATCATTAACTCGACAAATAAATACATACGATGGTACTAATGTTGTCGACGATTGAGATTTTTTCCATGACCATTGTTCAGCATTACTATTCGAATATTCTTTAATGATTTTCTCGACTTCACAATAAATATATAAATCATTATCACGATATACACACAAATCACCTGGATAGATTTGATGAGTTTCAATATTAAATTGTTGTAATTGTTCGATATCGTCGCCATAGACATTGCCAGGCGATGGAATGTATTGTAATTTCAATGTTGAAAGAATATTATCTTCACTTGCAATATTAACTAAATTCAAAAAATTCGACATTTGTCCAATTGTTGTCGCTAGAAGTGCGGCCATAACGGAATTATCTAATTGTAATTCCGATAGGCCTAAACATGGACTCAATGCTCGTGCTAAACATAGAGTAAAATACGGTTGTTCGGTGTGTTTCATGCTAATATATAACGTGATATTTTCTTCTCCTTCAGCAACAAGATAAACAGCTTTTTCATCGACAGATTGATCAACTTTTTCCTGAGTTTTCTTATAAACTAAATTCGTTTCTAAGTATTCGACGCAGGATATTTTAACGAATGTTAAACGTTGTCGAATGAGATTTTCGACATCGTCCATTGAGATTATTTTCGGATTGTGTTGTCGTGCAACATGATTGGCAATGACACGTGCCATACAACGATGTAAATGACGTGAATTCAATAATTGATGATATTTACGTTCAAGATTGTAGAGAAAACGTTGTCGATGAGATTCTTCATCTTCAGGTATCGTTATCGAAAATGATTCTTCATATTTTTGTGTAAATAAAATTGGTCGTTGACTAATGAAGATTTTTTCGATAAGATCCTTAAGATTTTGTTTCGATTGGCTGGTTGCTGCTGTTGCTGTTGCTGTCGGTGATGAATCTAATTTGAGAACTTTTTCATTTGGATTAAACATAAATTTATCGTGAACTAATTTCGTCATGTAGTCAAGTTTGGTTTTATCGTCCATAATAACAATTTCATTTGATTTTACTAATTTAAAATCATTGGTAACTAAATATAAGCCGGGTAATTTCGTTTGAGAATTAATTGTTGTATTTGTTGAAAGATATTTGAAGAAACATTCCATAGCTTTCAATGATTTGCATAATTCATTCGAATTTAAATAATCTTGTTCGCAAACTTTCGATAATTTTCGTAGAATATCTCCGTATAACATCGGATGTGGTTCAGATTGAACGCCAATATGAAGAAAAAATTCTTTGTAATCAAGAAATTCGCTGTCTAATGAAAAGACAAACGGTGGAATTTCGTCTTGAATAGGTAGATTTAAACAGAAATATTTTCCTTGAAGAAATTGTCGACGTGTACGAGAATAGATACATTCTCGATCTTCTAATTCCTTGTAGATTTCTAATCGACGTTCATGTTTAATTTCATTTTGAAAATAGGAATAGATTATTTTCAAGACTGAGATGAGAATATCATCGATATCTTGCATGGATAATGTTGGAGGAAGAGCTGTCGATTTGGGTTCATTCATTTTATGATATTTTAATGAGAATTTTTTCGATAGATTCGTTAGATTTTTAAGTACCAATGCATACGATGGTTTTTTATTTAATTTAAAGAATTCGATTGCATTCGGATCGATCGATTCGTGTTGTTCATTTAAATCATTGTGTTGTTCGAGACGAATAAAATCTGGAAGAAGATATGATGATGTCCAACATAATTTGGCGTCTCGTACTAATTCACCATCAGTTAATTTAATGCATGTATGTCGATAATGTTCATTAATCGAACAATCCTGTGTACTCGAATATTGTTCATGAAGTTGGACAAGTTGATCGGTATCTAAACGCATTTGATATGGTTCGAGAAATTTATAATTTAAGATTGAATTGTCATAACGTGTCCAATTGGTAAGCAAATGTTCGTACAGCGATTTCGAACGTTTACGCGATTCATTTGTCCAACCTTCTTGTTTAACATGAAGTTGAATTGATTCCATGATTTGTTTGCATTTATCTGTTGGAATATAAGATCGAAGGCCGCATTCTTTGAGAAATTTCAACATTGTTGGTGTATGAAATTGTTCGTCAGGAAAATGATGAATGTCGAGAATTGAACGAATATTTTTTATATTCGGATCGTAGAGTTCAGTAATTGGACAGATTTCAGGTGGATCACGTGACGAACGTGTTGATGATTTATAAAGATAGTCGTTTGTTGTTTGAGTAAATATTTCTAAATGATCTCGTAATTGTTTTCGACATTGTTCTTTCTCATGTGGAAATAGTTTCTCTTCGATTTCATCGAGAAAATATTTCAATAGATTCATTTGTGATTTGACATCTAATTTTTTAAAATAGGGCAAACATAATTGCAAGAAGATTTCCATGTCCGACGGGAGAACGAAACGAATATGAGTAAAAATTTTACTCAACGATTCGATTTTCTTTTGCATGAGAAGAACAGTTTTTTTCTCGTGAAATTGTTCGGTAAAAAAGTTCCGTTTAAATGAACGTCGAATTAAATTCGACCAATCTTCGTTTAATATATAGACATGTGCAAAATTTTCCAATGAACAACAATTCTGTATCGGTTGTTGTTTATCATCGATCGATGCAACGCCCCAAAGTGGTTTGTAAATTTTTAATTCTCGTAATTTTTGAAAATTACCCGGATAACCATTGACAAGAAAATCATTGAAATATTTAAGAATAATAATAATATCATCATCGGACAGATTGTTTGTTATTTGTGTATGTTTATTTGATTCGAGAAGAAATTCAAGAACGATATTCGGATTGGATTCATCCATTGTTTCGACTAATTGCGGATTGATATGTGGATCGTCGAGACGAGCTAAGATCGATTCTAATTTTTTATTACCGAAAATCTTAGGAAATAAACGAGCTTGATTATTAGTATTCGTATTATTTGTATTTGACATGTTCGGCGATGTGTGATTTGTTTCAGTATGAGATGATGATGATGATGATTTTCGAGATTTTACACCTGCTTTTTGACAAATACGACGGTCGATTGATGGATGAACATATTGATCATCTTGAATCGATGATGTTGATGTTGATACTAAAGAAAATACAAATCAAATGAAATTCAATCTCCAAACGAAGAATGAAAACGAAGAAGTAAATTCGTTGTTATTTCTTTACAATTCGATGTCGATGCATATTTGAAGAAAATTGTATGGTCACTACGTTTTAATGGTGTCGATGACATCCTCGTCTCACTTATGTTAAATGTTGTTATAACAATCCACAATAGAACATGCCTTGAAACTCACAATGAAAGATTGCAAAACGTTTTTCTTTTTGTCATTGTGTTGCGATAAGATGAAAGAAAAGAAAAGAAAGAAAACGAAATCTTATATCTCAACTAAACAACGCAAACGACAAGGTTAGAAGTTGATTATATGTGAAATATGTTGTCTACTCAATCGACTATGAATTGTGTGAGGAGGAAAACGAAAAGAAACACAACTTCGTTCTGTTCCGCTTCATAGATTTTTGTTCTCTTAATGAATAACAAGAAAATTATATTTACTCACATAGTTGATCACGTTCTAACGGATAGAAATATAATTTCGAGCCCGGATATAGGACAGAATCGATATTAGGCAGATAAAGATTTAAATTCGAATGAAATACAGATGGAAATTGTTCGATTAATAATGTGTAGATATTTTGTAAGAGATTGAAATCATCTTTATCAATTGGTTTTGTTGAATATTTCTTTTTAATTAATTCGATAATATTCAGTAAATCTTTGCCATCGAGTTGAACTTTAATTTTTAGAAGATCAAGAAAAAAGTATTTGTAATGTTTTTGAAGTGAAATTGGTATTGAATAGAAATAGGGTTTTAAATGATGAATATTCATTGTTGACGAACGTGATGGTAATTGCCATAATAACTGTGATGTCGATAGAAATAGATAGGTATCAATTGATGATGAATCAGTGAAATAAATGAAACGACGTTGAGAGAAAAATTCACGTATTTCACGATGAACTTGTTCTAATTGATGTGCTGTCATTGTTGACGTACGATATTCAAACATTGAATCGGAACTTTTTTGTAATTGTGGGAAACAATAGGATTGAATGTAATCATAGATTGCATAGCTCATATCTTAAAAAATAAAAATTAAAAACAAAAATCTTTTTTTGTTTTCTCGCGTATTCACACGTACCAAGGATGTATTTCGATGTTGTTTGATGATTGTAATTAATCGTACCGGAATTATTGACAATCGCTAATTTCGAAATTTCATCTAATTGTTTGAAAATATCTTTGAGTTCGATTTTAGTCGTATCATCTAACGCAAGAAAATGTTCGACTTGTTTGGTGATAATAATTTGTTCTTGATTGGTTTTCGTTTGTTCAGCAATTGGCCATGTTGAACAAACTAATTGTTCGTACTGTTGTGAGAGAACATCTTTGGGTTTGAATAAACGATTCGAATATTTGTCACCCATCCACGTCAAACTAATTCCATTTAATTCTTGTGGACGAGCTTTAATCGGTATGAATGCTAATTCACGTAATTGTAGTGATGCACGTGTACGAGCTTCTTTATCATGAAGTGCTTCGTGTGTATTGAAGATTGATGATGAATTTGGTGATGATTTTTCGTGTGTTTGACGAGAACGACGATCCGATAAATCATCGGATTCATCGAATGTTCGAGTTGGATTCGAATTTGACATTGATAACATATCGTTGAGAATTTGAAGTAAAGCTAATGATCGTTCACGTGCAAGATCATAATCACGCATACGTTGAATTGATTCACAACGTTCGATTAATTCTGGCCAAGTCACAAGATTATCATCGCATTTCATTCCTAGTAATTTTAAAACATTCAAACGATCTTCTCGTAAATACGAATCTTGTCCACCGTAGGGAAACAATGAATCAATATCCGAATATAACGATGCTAAACGACAATACGGATGAATTAATTTCGATGGTTTATTCAATGTTCGACCGTTGGGTGTACAAGGAATGCAACAATGTTGTTTCAAAATATTTAACATCGTATTATCAGCATTATCTAATGCAAATAGAACTAATGTATCTTTAACATTTTTTGGTAGAACATTTAAATTTGGCAGAATTAAATCATTATAAGCTCGATAATAATCGTATAAACTTTTCAGATATTCACTTCCGGACATTTTTCGAATGAAATAATCTTCTTCAGTTAATAGTTGTGTTTTTTTCTCCTTGGATATAATGTTCAATGCTTGTACGACCGTTTCTTTGATATTGGTTTGATGATTGAATATGTCTAATTAACAGCAATGAAGAATGAATATATTTTTTATTTTTATTAATTAACCTTCGGATGAAGAGAAAAAAAAGTGCGATATATTACCTGGTAAATAAAGATAGACCTTGTCATCAGACAAATCAAGTGTACTCGAAAATGTAATACGTGTTTGTTCGTCATTCGCATGCTTGTGTTTGCTTGAATTACTGCTTTTTGATTGATATCTCACTTCTAAATCATTAATCAACTGTAGAAGGCGACGATCGTTCAGATAGGTTTTCTTAATCCAATCAAATAATGTTTCATCGTAGATTTGCTGTTGACGTATTAAATCTTCGATTTTTGTTGAATCAGGTTGATATTTAACGTGCATGGATTCGAAAAATTTTCGATAGTTATACAATTCATACGGCAAAATCGATATATAATTAGCTAATGGATGAGTTTTTTCAATGAGATAGATTTGATTCGATGATGAATAACTATTTTGATTATTCCAAATCCATTCATTTAAATCACAAACACGCATTTCTTTCAAAATTTCATTTGGACTATTGAGATATGCTAATGTTTCATAGATTCGTTTCGAAAGATTTAAATAATCGAATGATTGTAATTTTTGTTCGTTTAATGATAATTTTTGATAGGATAAAACCAGACATTTCATTTGTTTAATTAAAAGATCGAGTTTAACTTCACGCATTTCAATGATTAAACGATTGGTTAATGCCGTTCGAGATGTATGATGATAGAATGAATCCGGAAAATCAAGTGCTGATACTAGAACATTTGCACCAACAATCAAAGCATGTGGTTTATCGCAAATATCTCGAGGTGTTACAAAAGTTCGACGTGAATCTATTGAACCATGCCATGTCAATGACGATGGATAGCCCTGTGGTCGTTCGATCATAACAGGTACCCATTGTGTTATGTTTAAATATTGTTTTAAATTAATTCGTTTGATTTGCGAATATTCTTCGAGTAGCTTCGTATTATGATTTAATACTTCGATTATAAATTCAGCGAGAAGATATAATAATGAACGTTTATTTGTTGTTAAACTTGCTGAGTCTTTTATTGTTAATTCACAAATATCGATTAATTCATCGCATTTAATATCATGAAATTGTTTTAATTTTAAATGTTTTAATAAATTTAAATATTCATTATTTAAACAGAGTTCAGTCGATGGTAAATATTTCGATTCGAAAAGAATGAGAAATTTTTCTTTTGTCGGCGTTTGAAATGATGTCGGATCGAATAAATGTTCGCACGAACATAGTTCATTCTTACGATTAAGAAATAAACGACAATGTGACAATGTTTCTTGACTATTCGCATCGGTTAATAATAAATTTTGACAATTTAATAACAACCATTTGCCTAAATAGATCGTTTTCGATTGATCCATTTTGAAATTTTGTTGTTGTTGCTGTTGACCGATTGTTGTTATTAAATATCGAGCAACATGAGTAAAATCATGTATAACATAACCTAATTTATCTAATAAAATTCTCGAATCACTATCGGTTACATGAATACATTGTTTAGGTGGCTGTAAATCAATCGGTAATTTCGTACCGGATTCATAAATATATAAAATATTATTCAAACCAATGTATTTATAATATTGTTGAGAATTATTCTCATGATTCATGTAAGCATTATCGAATATAGGCAATTGTTTAATGCATTGCATATTGGAATCATCTAATTGTTGTGAAATAATACGAGATAGATATTGACGAAATACTTTCATGTCTTGATCGTTGAGTAGTGTATTGAATTCGTGTTGAATTTTCAATTGTGTAAAATGTCGAAGACGACATTTGAGAATTTGTAAGAGACCTAAACAGGATAATTGAGGAACATATTCTTCGATTAATTTATGTCGACGAATGATCTCCGGAAATGGTTCGATGCAATGAAAATTTAATTTCACTAGAACTTTTTGTATAGCTAAATCATCTTTGCTCGGTACGATAGGTAATTGAATGAGACCGATATTTTTCGATAGTTTGTAAATAGTTAACATATTATTATTTGCTGATGATGACATTAATGAACGTGTCGATGGTTGAAGATAGAGAATATTCGTATTTTCGAGAAGAGTCAAATCATTAGGAAGTTTCTCATGAATATATTTCCAAAGATTTTCAAGCCATGGTAAATCGTAATGTTCGTGGTTTTTCGGCCATTGAATACAATCGTCACCACGACGCCATTCGCGTGGTAACATAACCAAATCAGCGAAATCTTTTCCGGGCATCGTTTGAAGTTGTGTACGTTCTACGAAAAAAAAACCGAAAATAACAAATGTGATTTTGAATAAGAAAAGAAAAACAACTGACGCTTATTGATCTTTGGCAAAGAAGAAAACGAATACGAAAAATGCTAATGACAAACAAATCAGTCTAATCAGATCGTATGTATGTATATTTGATTGATTGATTTGTTAATCCTAATAGTCTAGCAACTGAATCGAACGAGATTCGAGTTGTGGGAACAGCTGAGAACAAAGAAGAATTGTCAATAAGAGGTCAAGACTGAGTGTATGTGCGTTAGATTTTTATCAATAAGAAAGGAAAAGGAATGAAATTAGATCTTTTCTTTTCTTCGAAAGAACGAAAAAGAATTTTAATGAATAAATTTCAAGGCATATCTTTATCTTTTTCTCATTAGTTTGTTCTTTTTTCAATGAACTGAAATGAAACATTCTCTCTCTCTCTCTCTCTGTTCGTTTCGTTTTGAATATGTATATATGTATCAAATGAAGTCTTAGAAAAGTTGACTGTCTTGCATATTTTATATGTGCATTTTCAATGTCTTTCTCTTAACAATGAGGAACCTCGACTCATTCGTTTCGATTGAAAGAACGAGAACGAAAGAGAAAAAAAAGTAATCAGACATTTGTATTTCGTTGCATATGCATATCGTATGTGTGTGCGTGCGGTTTGGCAGCTTGAGGATTCGATCATCATTATCGACAACGACGACGGTGGCGTTGTCCCATTGTGCGAACATAATAGAGAAATGAAAGGAAAAAGATTAAAAATTGTCGATTATTATACATAAGCAATCAATGAGCAAGAATGTTTTTGGTTTTAACGGCGACTTAACTTTTTTCTTTTTTTCTTTCTTTTTACTTTTACTTCTATGTAGACATTTCACGAACAAGGTCTTATTCGGATCAAGAGAATAAAGAAAAAAAATGGACTTAAATTCAAACAAGTACTTTGCTCGAAGCCTAAACTTATTGATTACTTAAGAAGTCGGGAAAGGATTTGGCGACGTTTTTCTGTTGACAGAGACATTTCGAGAGAATATATATATATACAATCTGAACAATCGATTTCTTTTTCTCGTTTTCTTTTGTCACATCTGTCAAGGATGCGTAACAGGTTTTCACCCATTTTTCTTCTCTATTCAACTTAACATTTACTTTCGACATACATTATTGATAAAAATAAATGACGAAAGAGAAAAATGTTGTAGTTACTCATTTTTCTCTTCTTCTTCGTCTTCTCTTTTCTCATTTAATTATCAGATTCGATAGAAAAATATCGATCTGACAAGGCAAGATTGATTAACTTGATGGTCGAGAAAATATATTGCACAATTCTGTTTGGTATCAACTAATTAAAACAATACACAACTGTTCAAGATACACGAACCCCGATCATTTTGTTTCGATATGGACATAGGTGTCGGCGTAGACGATGCGAGATTGCGTGATGAACTATAAATTGTTGGTTTTGATGTCAGATCCCATGCTGATAAAAAACGAGCATGGTGTTGATGTAACGGACCGAGGTATGACGAAGAAAATCGTGGTGGTAGTGGAGTACGAAGACGTTCGTGATTTTGTTGAGGATAGATTAATGGAGCTCGATGATAATATCGGCTCATGGTTGGCGTTGATCCATTGACTTGTGTGGGCAAACTAGTTGAACTACTAT
>Ga0209952_1001812_pt1 | contig 17149 bp, 15 predicted proteins | sample ThiBiot_750_biof_2_FD_183951 | JGI IMG/M metagenome (GOLD analysis project Ga0209952, IMG submission 183951) | Wastewater bioreactor microbial communities from Cape Town, South Africa - Thiocy_cont_750_biof (SPAdes) | ecosystem: Engineered > Bioreactor > Thiocyanate-remediating >...
GTCTTGGATGATTGGAATCGCGTCTGTCAGTTTCCACAGCCATTCTCGAAACACGCCTGAATTTCCGTATACGGTCGTTGACGGGCTCGGCATGCGGCATGTCGGCAGCGCGCTCGCCTATATGGTCTGGGTCTGCCTTCTCGATGCCATCGCCTTCCTCCCGAGCGGCCAGGTCAATCCGGCAGCCGCAGCGCGCCGGAACGTCTCGCGCACCGTTGAAGGTGCGGCACCCACCCGGTACGAGATCGCCTTGTGGCAATCCCTGCCTCAAATCGGTATCGTAAAATCTCGCGAACACACCGCATCGCCAATCTCTCCGCCGGCATCTCGTTCCTTCCCCCGGACAAGCCAAAAAAAGGAACTTTTACCCGCAGGGCGCCCGGCCCAAATGCCGCCTCCAATGGGACGGCATCAATTCGGAATCAGAGGGCGACTATTTCTCCGGGAAGCCATCACTTCTTATGATGCCGAGAGCCGACTGCGGGATCGGTCGTGGCGAGCATTGAAGTCAATTCGAGCTTCCCCATCTGGCTGAGCTACGAAGCGGTGGCGCTGCGATTCCTCGCAATCGGTCAGTCTCTTCACCTACTCTGCGGCAACAATCCTGCTGCCTGGGTTCCCTTTGACCCCGTGTCGTCCGCGTCCGAGCAGCTGCATGACGAAGACGAAGAACACGGGAACCAAAATAACGGCAAGCACTGTCGCGGAAATCATGCCGCCCATAACGCCGGTACCGATCGCGTTCTGGCTGCCCGCACTGGCGCCTTTGGCAAATGCCAGCGGCAGAACGCCAAGGGTGAAGGCAAGTGAGGTCATCAGAATGGGCCTGAAGCGCAAATGAGCTGCCTCAACGGTGGCGTCGATAAGCGACTTACCTTCGGCGCGCAGATCTTTTGCAAACTCGATAATCAGGATTGCGTTTTTGGCCGATAGTCCGATGATAGTGATCAACCCAACCTTGAAATAAATATCGTTCGGCATGTCGCGAAGCATAACGGCAGCGACCGACCCGATGATGCCGAGAGGTACGACAAGCATAACCGAAAGCGGAATAGACCAGCTTTCGTAAAGCGCAGATAGCAGCAGGAAAACGAAGAGTATGCTGAGGCCAATCAGAAACGGTGCCTGTGAACCCGACTGAATCTCCTGGAGTGACTGGCCTGTCCACTCGTACCCAAAACCGTCGGGAAGCTGATTCGCCAACCGTTCCATCTCCTGAATGGCCTGGCCAGATGAATAATCAGGCGCGGCCTGTCCGCTGATCTTTACCGCTGGATAGCCGTTATAACCGACGACCTGCGTCGGGCCCTTGCTCCATGCGACATGGGCGAAGGCGGATAACGGCACCATTCCGCCATTTGAATTGGGCACATTTACATTGAGAAGGTCCGGGATCTGCATCCGCTCGGATGCTTCGGCCTGCACGACGACTTTCTGCATTCGCCCCTGGTTCGGATATTCGTTGACATTGACTGAACCAAGGTTGGTTGAGATCGCAGCGTTGATATTGGCAAAGTTGACTCCAAACGTGTCGGCTTTGTCCCGATCGACCATCAAGTTGACCTGAGCGGCATCCGGCAGTCCTTCGATCCGAACACCCGTAAGTACAGGGCTCTTTGCCGCCGCTGCGAGGAGTTGATCGCTGGCGCGTGAAAGTGCTGCCTGACCATTGCCACCACGATCCTGCAAACGGAAAGAAAAGCCGTTCGAGGTCCCGAGACCCTGAATCGGCGGCGGGGACAAAGAGAACGCAACGGCATCCTTCAACTGCAATAGCTTGGTGTTGATGCGGCCCGCGATTGCGCTGGCGCTGTCTTCCGGGCCGCGCTCACTCCAGTCCTTGAGCGTCACGAAAGAGAGGGCGGCGTTCTGCCCTGCGCCGGAGAAGCTATAGCCGGTGATAACGATGATATCCTCGACGGCCTTTTCCTTAAGAAACGTATCTTCGACCTTGTTAACCACAGCGAGCGTACGATTGCTGCTGGCCTCCGACGGTCCCAAAATGCTCACCAGAACAAAGCCCTGATCCTCATTCGGTAGGAACGAGGAAGGCAGCCGCATGAAGGCCCAGCCGAGGCCTGCCAGAAGCGCTAGATAAATAATCATGAAGCGTCCGGCGCGGTGTGACACACGCCTGACCATAGAACTGTATCCATGCGAGGTCTTGTTGAAGCTTCGGTTAAACCACCCAAAAAAGCCTCGTTTCTCGTGATGCTCTGCCACTATTGGCTTGAGGAAGGTCGCGCATAACGCCGGTGTTAATGACAGCGCCAGGAAAGCCGAGAACAGGATCGAGACCACCATGGTGAGGCTGAACTGTCGATAAATCACGCCGACCGCGCCAGGGAAGAAAGCCATCGGCACGAACACGGCGGCGAGTACCAGCGTAATGCCGATGATAGCGCCGGTGATCTGCTTCATGGCCTTGCGGGTGGCCTCAAGTGGCGGCAGCCGTTCCTCTGCCATCACACGCTCGACGTTTTCCACCACGACGATGGCGTCATCGACGAGGATCCCGATCGCCAGCACCATGGCAAACATGGTGAGCACATTGATTGAGAATCCCGTTGCCAGCATGATGGCACACGTCCCAAGGAGCGCCACCGGAACGACGATCGTGGGAATTAACGTGTATCGGAAGCTCTGCAGAAACAGGAACATCACGAGGAAGACCAGCACCATAGCCTCGACAAGCGTGTGAAGGACCTTCTCGATCGAAACTTTGACGAATGGGGAGGTATCATAGGGGATTTCGTACTGAATACCGCTCGGGAAGAAGTGCGCCAGTTCCTTCATTTTGGCGCGCACCGCTTCAGACGTGGCAAGCGCATTCCCGTCTGGGGAAAGTTGTACGCCGATGGCGGCGCTAGTCTTGCCGTTGAGCCGGCTTGAATAGTTGTAGGTCTCCGCACCAACCTCGATGCGTGCAACGTCCCGCAACCTAACGAGCGCGCCGTCAGATTTGGCGCGTAGTACGATATTCCCGAATTCCTCGGGCGCCGTCAACTGTCCGTGCACAAGTACGGAAGCCGTAATTTGCTGCGATACCGGGTTCGGCTCCGCGCCTATTCGGCCCGCCGAGACCTGCGCATTCTGTGCGTTGATGGCATTCGTAACATCTGCGACGCTAAGGTTGAGCCCGCGCATTTTATCGGGATCAAGCCAGATTCGCATGGCCCTCTGAGCTGCGAAGAGTTGCGCTTGTCCTACCCCTGAGATGCGCCGAACTTCGCCTATCACGTTTCGATTGAGATAGTCGCCAAGCGCTGTGGCATCGAGCGTTCCGTCGGTCGAGGTCACTGCGACCATCAGAAGGAAACTGGTGCTTGCCTTCTCGATGCGTACTCCCTGCGCCACAACGGAATCGGGCAGCCTGGGCTCCACCCTGCGCACGCGATTCTGGACTTCGACCGCCGCTTGGTCGGGGGATGTTCCAGGCGCGAAGGTCGCACTGATTTGCACCAAACCGGCAGCATTGGAAGTGGACTCAAAATAGAGTAGGCCTTGAATACCGTTTAGTTCTTCTTCGATCGGTTGTGTAACGCTGCGATAGATCTCCTCGGCAGAGGCTCCGGTGAAGGTTGTGCTGATCTGAATCTGCGGCGGCGCGACATTGGGATACTGTGCGATCGGAAGCATCGGCACGGCAAGAGCACCCGCCAGGACGATGAAGATCGCGACGACCCAGGCGAAGATCGGCCGGTCAATGAAGAAACTTGGCATGGTAGGACCTTATTTGCGAGTACCGTCGGCCGAAGCTGACAGCTTATTTTCTTGGCTGCCCTGCCAAGGCTGCGCCACAACCTTTGTTCCGGACTGGATTTTTTGGAATCCCTCGACAACGACTCGCTCGCCTTCTTTCAGTCCTTTGCTAATCACCAAACGATTATCGACGATGCGGGCGGTCGTGACGGAGCGTAACTCGACCGTGGAATCTTCCTTAACGACATAGAGCTTGGCATTACCGCTGGCATCGCGCTGTACAGCCTGCTCTGGAACCGCAAGGGCGCCGCGCTCGACACCTTGCTGGATCAGTATCCGGACATACATGCCAGGCAACAGGAAATTGTCGGGGTTCGGAAATTCAGCGCGAAGCGTAATCTGCCCCGTATCCTTCTCCACCGACGCCTCGGAAAACAGAAGCTTGCCGCTATGTGAATAAGCCGCCCCATTATCGAGGCGAAGCTCTGCGCTGGTTTGCCGCGAAACGCCGCTTGCCGCTTCCATAGCCTGCCGCAGTTGTAGCAATTCGTTGGCCGATTGAGTAAAATCCACGTAGATTGGATCAAGCTGCTGGATCGTGGCAAGGCTCTGCGGGTCGTTGGCGATAACCAGCGCACCCTCGGTTATCTGTGCCCGGCCGATGCGGCCATCAATTGGGGCTTTCACCTTGCAATATTGCAGGTTCAGCGTCGCTGCTTTCAGATTGGCTTCAGCGGCCGCAACGTCGGCGTCCGCCTGAGCGAGTTCGGCCAGCGCGGTATCGTACTGCTGTTTGCTGGTGACATTGGTCTCGCGCAGCCTGGCTTGGCGGTCAGCCTGTTGACGTGCCTGAAGTTGCACAGCCTTTGCCCTTTCCAAAGTCGCGCGGGCGCTTTCCACCTGCACCTCGAATTGCGCAGAATCGATTTTGTAGAGAACGGCGCCCGCCTTGACGAGACTGCCCTGTTTGAAAACCCGCTTCTCGACGATACCGGAAACGCGTGGCCGCACCTCTGCTATCCGGGTCGGCGCGACGCGACCCGGCAGGTTGTTGATGATCGGCAAGTCCTGCTTCGCCGCCATTATCACACTGACGGGCAATGCCGAAGGCTGCTGCGCCAGCGAGGCGGCATCCGAGCCGTCACTGCCGTTGCAAGCGGTCAGACCCAACGTCAGACAAGTTGCGAAAATCACAAGAAGATGGCGGACCGCTCGATCCATCGTGGTACTCCAAGCGTCCAAGAACGGACAAAACTTGCGATGCGTGCCGGAAGCTGAGCCTGCTCCCGTTGCACGTTGGAAAAGAGCCGCTATGCGGTCAGTTCGGATGGGGGCTCCTGTCGCGCCAGCCAGATGATCTCCTTGAGGAGCCTTTCGCGCTCTCCAGGCGACCAATCGGGCAATCCGAGTCGTTCGAAGAACATCAGCCCTTCGATTGCAAAGAATGCGAGCAGTGCGCCACGTGGATGCGTCGCACTCTTTGCGATACCCGACATGCGACGCTGGAAACTTTCGCGCACGATGTCTCGCATCTCCTTGTCCTGGACTAGCGCGGCGCACAAATTCATTGCCTCGGCCCGATCGTCATCCGATATCGCGTAGTCTGCGGCAACGGCGATGATGGCGTCGATCTCGCTGTTCTCACTGGAGATAGACCCCTCGCGTTTTTCTTCCAGACGCTGCTCGTAGATCTCTATCTGTCGCCGGATCAGGGCGTGGATGAGCCCCCGCTTGGTCTTGAAATCGTAAAGCACACTGGCCTTGCATATGCCCGCCTCGGTGGCGACGGCATCTATTGACATGCCCGTAGCGCCTTCTCGCTTGATGGCACGCAACGCGGCATCAAGCACCGCGTCCTCACCGATGACCTTATGTCGCCCCATCGTTTGTCCTAGCAATTTTTCCGACCGGACTTTTATTTATGTTGCACAATTATGCTAGTCAATCGTATTCTCGGCGGGGAATGAAAGGAGTGACTATGAAGCAGGTTCTTTACGCAGCCGTCGCGACGCTCGCGCTTTCCGCCGGTGCCGCAACTACCGCATTGGCCGCAGACATGCTCGCCGAGCAACCGATGGCTCCGGCTCCCGCCCCTGTACCAGTGTTCTCATGGACAGGTGTCTATCTGGGCGCCAATTTCGGTTATGGCTGGGCCGATGCCGATGTCTCCGACGATGACGGCTTCGTCGGCGGTGGCCAGATCGGTTACAACTATGAATTCAGCAACCATCTCGTGCTTGGCATCGAAGGTGACATGGACGCCACCGGTATGGAATTCGGCGGCAACGACGTTGATTATACTATCACCGGCCGTGCCCGGCTCGGTTATGCCTTCGATCGTTGGATGGTCTATGGCACCGGTGGTGTCGCCTACGCCAAGGCTGACGATCTCGATGATACCGGCTGGGTGGCCGGCGCCGGCATCGAATGGGCGGCGACTGACCACATCATTCCGGGTATCGAGTACTTGCACTATGGCTTCCGCGATTTCGACAACACTGGCTACGACGCCGATGCCGACGTGATTCGCGCGCGGCTAAGCTTCAAGTTCTGACCGGACCGCCCCTGGCAACGGAAAGCGCGCCTCAGACTGCTGACAAACCCCGTCGATTTTCGGCGGGGTTTTTTCGTATGCGGCTGAGAGCCTTTGGTTTTTGGCTGTCGGGACGGCTTGTCAGGAGGCGCGTTGGCCTCAGGCGGGCCGGGGAAACGGTTTCGCGGTGAGCGCCAGGGCGATTTTCTTGATGTTTTGGGCGGCTGCGGCGAGCAGGCATTGCACGCGCACACGGGTCAGACTTCGGAAGCGGGCGTAGCGGTGGCTGTGAAGTTGCTTGGCGTCGGCGAAGGAGCGCTCGACGGTTTCCTTGCGGCGGCGATAGATCGCCTTGCCCCAGGCGGTCCTTGCGGTTGGCGTCGGTGCGCTCGCGTGCCTCGGCCCAGACATGGCGTGTGATCAGGCGGGTAGCGTTGGCGCTTGTGGTGCAGGAAGCGAGCAGCGGACAATCGCGGCAGACCGTGGGATCGGACTTGTAGTGGCGATAGCCGGTGCGGTCGGTGGTGGCATAGGCGAGCAACTGGCCCTCGGGGCAGCGATTGGCATCGGCATCGGCTTCGTAGACGAAGGCGCTCTTCCTCATCATGCCGGGTTTGGGCGGGGTTGGATTGCGATAGCCGGTAATGCCGAGAATGGCGCGCTCCTCCAGGCCCCTGGCGATGCCCGGTGTCGCATAGCCGGCGTCGAGCCCGACGGCCCCGACCTGGAAGCCGAAGCGCTCCACCTGCCGGTCGAGGCGGGAGAGATAGACGATAGAGTCATGCACGTTGGCCGGCGTGGCGACCGTATCGGTGATGATGGCGTGACGGGCATCCACCGTGCGGTGGTCGAGATAACCCTTCGGCTTGCCCTCGCGCACCATGTAGCCGGCCTCCGGGTCGGTGCGGCTGACCTTCGTCTCCTTCACCGCCGGCTGCCGTTCCTTCTCCTTCAGCGGCTTCCGGCCGTGCAGCGCCCGTTCGGCCTCGACCGCCCGGTCGAGGTCGGCCCAGTAATCGGCGCGCGATTTGGCGACCATGGCAAGGTCGTACTTGCCCTTGTTGGCGTTGGCCTTCAGATGCGTGGGTCGGTATAAAGCACCGTGCCGTAGACCAGGCCGGCCAAAACCGCCTGCTCGACGATGCGGTCGAAGATCGATTGAGCGATCGTCTCGTCCCGGTAGCGCCGCCGCCGGTTCTGCGACAGCGTCGAGGCGTCGAACACCTTGTCCGTCAGCTTCAGCTGCAGGAACCAGCGATAGACGACATTGACCTCGATCTCGCGCACCAACTGCCGCTCCGAGCGCACCCCGAACAGGTAGCCGATGAACAGTGCCTTGAACATCAACGTCGGATCGAGCGGCGGGCGGCCGTTGTCGGGCGAGTAGAGCGGCGCCGTCAGATCGTGGATGAACGAGAAGTCGATCACCCGGTCGATCTTGCGCAGAAGATGGTCCTTGGGAACCAGTTCCTCAAGCGTCACAATCTCAAGGGCCGTCTGTTCGGCAGTGGGGCGCTTCAACATGACCCAGTGAATCAAAAACCCCCGGCAAATGCCAGGGGTTTGTCAGCAACCTGACGGGCGCTCTTGCGGGCGCGCCTTTTCTATGACGTTCCGACCTTGGTCAGCAAATTCGTCCTTATTTTTATCCGAGAGTTTAACTCGACGCGAGGGTTTGGAGTTGAATTTCCACGACGGTTGCGAAAGTTGCTAGGACTCTAGATAATATGCTGATAAAGACAATAGTATCCTATCTATTTGGAAACTTCTCGTATGGATGTCGGAGCACAATTCGCCCTGGAATTGGGACGCGCCCATCGCCGCTGGCGTGCCCGACTGGACGAACGCTTGAGGCATACAGGACTTACGCAGGCGCGCTGGATTGTGCTGCTTCAACTGTCCCAGGCAGGTCCGCTGGCGCAGCGTGATCTGGCCGAAAAGATCAGCGTGGAAGGTCCGACGCTGGTCCGGGTGCTTGACAAGCTTGAAGAGCAGGGATTCGTCTTGCGCCTGCCGTGCGAGCACGATCGGCGAGTTAAGCGCATTCATCTTACAGAAGCGGCCGCTCCAGTTCTCGACGAGATCACGCGGATTTCCAAACAACTGCGACAGGAGCTTCTTTCGGGTGTCCCTCGCAACGAACTCCGGCTAGCGTGGAAACTGCTGAAAGAGCTGGGTGACCGATTAGAAAAGTCCTGATCTGCGCCCGCGCCCAGATTTTTGGATAATGGATCGCGTTTCCAGTGCGAGGAAGCGTTCGTCGGAGATTGACAGGCTGCCGCAGAGGACAAATCTTGCGGCAAATGTCCCCGTCTAAAGAAAACCCCGCCGAACAACGGCGGGGTCCCCCAAGTGTGCGAGCCTGGCAGGTACCCGCCGGGCTTTTATACTCTTCGGATAAATCCGATCAGAAGTAGCGCGTGAAGCGCAGGAAGCCTGAGACGGTTCCGTCGAGATGCTCGGCCTTGGTATAGGCGACTGTCGGGCGAACCTCGAAGTTCTTGACCGGTGTCCAGACGGCTTCCAATTCAGCTGCCCAAGCCGATGTACCGCTGACGGTATCGTCGGTCCCAGCCTCGTAGGCGTCGCCGAAATACTGGCCGGATACGATCAAGCCGAGGTCAGGCGTTGCCTGATAGAGGAACGACGCCATAGCAGACCATTCAGGCTGGCCGAGCAGGTATGAGGTTCCACCACGCGAATAGACCAACCCCTGAAGCGGGCTACCGGGACCGTAGTTGCTGTCCGATCCGTTATAGTAGCCGACGATCTTAAAGGCTGAGCCGGGCATGGACGGGATGTTGATCAGCGCCTCACCCTTGACGGACCAACCTGCATCGCCGCCTACCGGCCGTGCGCCGAACTCCTCGGCCTCGCCGGTGATCGGATCGATGATGTAGGAGTCCGTGCGGTCGTGGTCATAGGCGCCAGTCAAAGCGACCGCGCCCCAGGCACCACCGTAGCCGACACGGCCGACAATATCCGGCATGTAGCTATACTCGTCCGCCGGATTTTCCAGCGAGATCACGCCGTAGAGGCCTTGCTTACTACCGAACTCGTAGCTGATGCGGGAGCGTTCCTGATAGCCGTAGTAGAGGCCGCCCCAGGTGAAGGAGCCGTAGTTCAGCGTCGAGTTGTTGAACTGGTAGAACCACGCGCTCTCGCCGTAACCGACAACCAGGCCGCCAAGCTGGATAAAAGCTTGGTCGATACCGACACCGCCGTCGCCGACCTTGGAGCCGTCAAAATCGGCCTGAAGTCGAATCCAACCGCGCAACGTGCCGAGCTCGGTTTCCGAACGCGTGTCGAAGTTCATGCGAACGCGCGTACCGGTATACCAGCCCTGCTGGTCACCTGCGTAATACCCCGGCGTATCGCCGCCATCCCGTGCCGTGCTGCCAGCGACCTGGAACCAGACGTAACCGTTGATGGACATACAGGTTTCGGTGCCCGGGATATAGAAGAAGCCGGCGCCGTAGGCGTCGCACACCCTTACATAATCCACGGGTTCCGGTTCAGGGGCCATCACCGCGTCTGCGGCGCGCGCGCCGGAGACAGCGAGGAGGGCCGCTGCGGAGCCGAGGATAAGGCTCTTTAGTTTCATTGTTGACCTCCATAGGTGTCACTTAAATAAGGGGCTGGCTCCGACATCGTCCCCATGCCCCCGCTCTCCAGAAGATTGAGGACTCACACTCAAGACTCACTCTTCTTGAGCCAGCGTCACTCCGTACCGCGCAGGCTGCAACCATAAATCGTCTTCTCCGGCCTTCCCGCGCCACTCCTTGTGACCATCATGTGGCAATATTGTCACGAATCGGGCATAGAAGAAACGACTCATTAATAATTGAAATCGCGCGTGAAGCCATTTTTTTATGGCAAGACCCAAATTCATATGTATATTGTCCTTAGTCGACCTCCAGTCGACCGGCAGCCCTAAAGCGATTCTACAATTCCCTGAGAGCGCTTTAGGGCTGTTCATATATATTTATATTGTTAGCACTATCAATTATATTACATATATATGATTGTAAATTGCATTGATGATCGATACTATGTACTATACCTTGCATATATGGAAAGCTCAAGCGGGAAATGAGATTGATATTCGCATATATATGACAAACAATAATTAGCATAATCAATAATATGCAAATAATCGTTCATATTAGCCTGAATATATTTCGACCGTTGTCAGGGTGCCGGCCCATTTCCGGAGCTCTGACAGGATCAAGCGGATACAACCATAGGAGGTAGGCGACGAGGGTTCAGCGACAGCCTTGATACTCAGCTCGCTGCGTTCTGAGACGATCTACAGCCGTCCTCCGAGCCCGCGTGTTATGTTGGCGGACATCGTTTGAACGATATTGAATACCGCTTGCATGTCATCGCTGCTGATTCCGGAAAGCACCTCACGGCAGATGCCATCCACTGTCTCGTTCAAGGTGGCCGCAACCCTGGCCCCCTCCTCCGTCAACACGACCTGCTTGGCGCGACGGTCGCCGGCGACGTCCCTGCGCTCGATCAAACCTTGATCCTCGAGAGTATCGATGACCCGTACCAGCGTGGCTGTCTCTATTGCCAGATCGGCGGCAAGCTCTCGCTGATTGATCGCGTGACCGCTTGCAATGCGCAACAGAGCACGCGCCCGTGAAACGGTCAGGCTCTGGCCCCGAACCCGTACATCGAAGAGGTTCCTCATTTTGCGAGCAACCGTCGAGACCTCTTCGATGATTGTCCTATCAGAAAGTTCCGTTGACATAAGTATGCTTATCGATAGTTAGCTAGCAATAATTTGAAGCTACCCCGATATTTGCCAACTTTCAAGATACATCGTCGCATAGAGGTGAGGCCCGCATAAATCTCTACTGGTTTGAGGGCACGTCCGGATCATGCAGGATGTTGACGGTAGCCGTTCGCCCGGCGACGAGCCGAATCGCTGGCGGCACATTGTCCAGGGCAATACGCACGGGAATGCGCTGCGCAAGTCGCACCCAGGCAAAGCTTGGGTTGACATTTGGCAGAAGCTCCGCGCTGGTCGTCCGGTCCGGGTCTGTGATGGCGGCAGAAATCCCCGACACGTGACCCGTCAGCACCCTTTCCTCGCCCATAATGATTACTCGGGCGCGATCACCAATCTTGATCTTCGGGAGCTTGGTCTCCTCGAAATATCCTATCGCGTAGAACGAATCGCTGTCGACCAGTGCCATAATGGAGGTTCCAGCAGAAACGTAGTCTCCTGCCTGAAGCGCGAGATTCGTGACAATGCCGTTCACGGGAGATTTTACGATGGTTCGTCTAAGATTCAGCTTCGCAAGCTCCAAGGCTGCCTGCGCCTGCTGGTCCGCCGCCTCTGCCTTTGCCACGGCGGTTGCAGCCTGTTCGCGTTGCTGAACCGTGGCGACATTGCCGAGCTTCTTGTAGCGCTCCAGATCGCGTTGGGCTTGCCCAAGCGTCGCCTTCGCCTCGGCGGCCGAAGCTTGAGCTTGTATGAGAGCGATTTTATATCGGACGGGATCGAGTTCAAACAGCACGTCCCCTTTCTGCACGTGCTCATCATCCTTGACCGCGATATTAACGGCATGCCCTGCGACGTCGGCAGCGATTATCACTACGTCCGCGCCGATGCGCCCGTCACGGGTCCGAGGCGCCAACTCGTAGTAAATCCAGATATTCCAGACGACGACGCCAGCCCCTATAGCGAGGATAATCGTGATAGCGACACGGCCTAGGGATTTGATCATGACGGTTCCGTTAAGGGCCTCAAATCGACCCAAGAATCGGCAGCACGTTGCCGGTACCGATGTTAAAAAAGATGAAGATGGCTCCTACGGCGATAATGAAGAGCGCGATATCGAAAAGAGCAGGATGCCAAATGACCTTGTAAACCCCGGCCGCGAGGAGCAAACGACGAAGCAGGGCGGTCATTATTGCGCCAAGTATCCCGAAGACAAGAAGGCCTGGAACAAAGACGCCATAGATGTCGAACTCGCTCATCCCGCCGCTGCCGTTATGCTCTCGCCCTCCGACAACTCGTGGGCAACATCGTTATGGCCGAGCAATCCCGGAACTCGAGGAAAGAGGCCGCGGCGTATACCGGCAAGGGAGAGGATGATCTGGGATCGGTGCGGCGTGTCGGACTGTCCCATCACCGCCAGCAATGCCTTATCAATCTGGCCCAGCATCCAGATTGGCGCTTCAGTCGAAGACGCGCTTGTTTTTCTCCGAAAATATCCGGAAACACCAAATAGGACGCGCCTGACACGTGCCGATGCAACACCGCTCAGCTCGTCTTTCCACTGCTGCAGATCGATGATGCTCAGCCCAAGCCGTAGGTCAGACAACGCGTCTATTGTGTTCAGATCGTTGGTATCGCCGGCGGCGGCCAGCCGAGGGGCAAGCAGCGCCAGCCGGTCAAGCATCCGGCTGGCGAAGCCTTCAGCACTAAAACCGCCGCGAGCGCCTGCCAAAGCGGCCATATCACGCCAGCCGGCTTGCAGGATCCGCCGGGCGCTGGTGTCGGCACTGATCCTTTTGACGACGCTGCTGACAAGATAGACAATCAGGACGCCACAGATCATGGCAACCATGCCGTTGATATAAGATGCGAACCCCGTGAAAGCCGTGCTCTGCAGCGTAATCATCGAGATAGGCATCAAGGCGACCATGAAGGTCGTCGGATTGCTGGCGAGAATGCCGAGGGGAATAAGAGCCGGCGCGAACGCGATAACCAGCGTTGGAAAGCTGTGCGTGGCTGGCATGATCACGAACAGGTAGAGCGTATCCAGAACCACGGCAAAGCATAACACCTTGATCAGCATGCGCAGCATCGGCGTCGGATCGTCTATGGCGCCGAAGAACAGCGACATCAGCAAAGCCATCATTGCGGCGGTGCTGCCTTGCGGCCAGCCGGTGGTGACCCAGAAGGTAGCCGCAACCAGAAAGGACAGGAAGGACGCGGCTATCGCCCAGAGGATCATCCCGGGATCGCGATGAGGAGAAGAGACTGTCTCTCGAGCCAGCATCTGCAAGTGAAGGGACGGCTTCGTTTGAGGCGTTTGCGCTTGCCGCCACAACTCGAAGCAATCGCTCCAGAGCCTGACCAGCTCGACGAAGCGTGCGCTTAAGCTGACGAGAAGAATCTCCTCCCATTCCGAACCTACGGCTGTGCTGGGCTTGAATGCTTCGACCTTAGCCGTGATCTCCCGCAGTTTCTCCGAGGGTACGTCCGAAGCAAGCCAGTTGCTCAACGCAGAGATGATCCGTTCCAGATCCGATGGAAAACGGTTGCTGTCGTTGCGCAGTTCCAGCAGCCGATCGTCGATCGAGGAGAGAATCGGCAACATGAGAAGCATTCGCTGCTGGAGAACGCGTAACCAGCGGGCTCGCCTCGGATTGTCCTGCATCTCGTATTCAAGATGTACGAGCATGGTATCGATTTGAGCCGCGTCGGCGGCCAACTTGCTCCGATCGATTGTCGTCGCTTCGCTCCTGCCATCCAGAACGTCTCGCGCCCAGCTTCTCGCATCCTGGAACCACCTTGCGATTTCCGAATCGATGGCCGGACCGATCCTTCGTGGAAAGAAAACGCTATCGATGAAAACGGCGCACAGTATTCCGAGGCCGATTTCCTGGATGCGTGCGAGCGCATTTTCAAAGATGGGTCCGGACGACATGCTGCTGCCGGGCCAGCCGACGAGCAGAGCGGTGAGCCCGCCAAGCAGAAAGAAATAGTTGCGAGGGCTTCGATCGCTCATGGCGAAATAGCCGCAGATATAGAGCCACAGGACCAGGCCAATCATCATTGCGAGATCCGAACCGCCAAAGATGCTATAGAGGGAGACGCCGGCTGCAGCTCCTGTGATCGTCCCTCCAAGACGGAACACACCTTTGGACCGAATGGCTCCCGTGAACGGCTGGGACACCACGTAGACCGTCGTCATCGCCCAGTATGGCCGCTCCAGATTGAGAGAATACGCGACATAAAGGGCCAGCATCGCCGCGGCGAAGGCCTTCAGAGAGAATAGTATTTGCCAGGGAGCAACAGGTTGCATGGGAATCACTGGATGCGCACGGCGTTTGACACGTGCTAGCTAGGTTCACCACGCCGACCGGACGTGGCAGCACGTTCGATCATTCCGGCGGTGCCGGATTCAAGGTCATTCACAACGGCAACCGCCTGATGCAATTGATATTCCGGAATCCGCGCAAACATCTCGTCTCGGAGCTCTTGACCAATCCAGGCCACCAACTTGGCCTGTTCTTCTCCATATGGGGTGAGCGCGACGTGCTTTGCCCGGCGATCCTCGGGCACGTCCAGACGAACGATCAGGTTCAGTTCTTCCATTCGATCGAGCAGGCGGCCTATCGTCGGTTGCTCGACCTCCAGCTCGCCAGCGAGCTCCTTCTGTGTCAGCGGCGGTCTCTCTAGTAGGCACAGCAGGGTTCGGGCTCGCGGATATGTCAATCCGTGCTCGGTCACACGGGCGTTAAAGACCGTTCGCAGTTTGCGACCGAGCTTTGTGAGTGTCTCCAACAGCTCACGGCAAAGCTTCTGTCGGGCGGTTTGGCTCGTGCTCATCTCCGAATAGCCTTGTTAAATAAGCGTGCTTTCTATAAGCTAGCATATTGAATGCTTCCTATCGAATCAAGAGGCGAGAGGCAGCAAAACTGCCGCATTGAACTCGGGAAGACGACGACACCTAGCGAGAAACACCATAAATCGGATTCCCGATGCGCATGTGAGCCTTTCTGATGGTTGGTTGTCTGGTTCCTTTTGTCTTGCTTATCGTCGGCGGACTAGCTGGTGCGGCGATCGGAGGCCATGCCGGCGCATATTATGGCGGTGCTGTCGGTTTGATTACAGGTATGGCGATCATGATTGTATTGATTGTGATATTGTCCTTAAGCAAGCAACGTTAGATGATCTAAGCAGCTTGCACGGAATTAAAGTTGCAAAGTTTGCAGCCAAGTTCCGCAAGTCTCTTCGCTTAACGATACGTTTTTATCCTGCGTAAACTCACGGATTCCGGCAACATCGGTGCAACTTCGACTGACCGTTGCGCTTGCCGACTTTCGGGTCATAAGAGCCTCGAACAACGGTCTAGTCGCGAATCCTCTTTTGCGCCCGATGAAGCATCCATGTTGGCAGCAACGCGATCAGGAATACCGACATTACGACCAGAAAGCCGTCCTGATATGCCAGAGTATTCGCCTGGATCTCGATCGAGCGGCCAAGGAAGAGGGTCGCCGCGGGAAGCTGCTGGAAATCCGGAAGCCCCGCAGTCTTCACAATACCCGACACTTTCGTAAGCAGATCGAGCGTAGTCTGATTACCATAGGTCTGTGTGGCGGTGAGAGCATCCGCATGCAGCGTGAAACGCCGCTCGACAAGAACCGCGAGGAGATTCACACCAAACGCCCCGCCGAGTTGCCGAACGAAATTTACCGCGCCCGACCCCTGGCCCATAAATTCGCGCGGAAGCACACGGACGGAAGCTGCCGTCAGTGACGGGAATATGAAACCAAGTCCGATGCGGGAGAGAACCGTCCACCATGCGAGAGACCAGAAGGTCGTGTCGATGTTGACCGAACTGGTCAGATAGGACGAATAGGCGAAAATAGCGAGCCCGCCACCGACGAGAAGGCCAGCAGGAAGGCGGTCCGACAGCCTGCCGGCGATCGGGAAGATGAGCACCAGTACCGTGCCGGAAGGCATGAGGAGGAGACCCGCCTGCGTCGGCGTAAGGCCCTGGATGGTCTGGACGAAGAGCGGCACCAGGTAGGTCGACCCGTAGATGCCGGCGCCCAGGACGAAGGCGACGACCGAGGCGGCGGCGAAGGGCAGGCTTTCGAAGAGCCTGAGGTCCAGCATTGGTTTTCGGGAGCGCGTTTCCCACCAGACGAACGATCCGGCGGCAACCAACGCGATCGCGAATTGCAGCAGGATCGGATCGGACGTCCATCCGAGACGTTGGGCATTGGTCAGGCCGTTGAGCAACGTCGCAAGAAACACGCACAGGATGACCATGCCGCTCCAATCGAAGCCCGGCCTGGGACCGCTCTCGGCCCGGGTGGGGAGAAACAGGCTGGCCAAGGTGATGCCGATCAGGGCGAAAGGAATACCGAGAAAGAAGACGTAGTGCCAATTGAATGAATCGATGAGCATTCCGCCGATCCACGGACCGAGCGCTGGCGCCAGGACGACGCCAATACCATAGATGCCCATGGCCGCGCCACGCCGGTCAGCCGGGAAGACGCGGAACAGCAACACCATCGACAGCGGTTGCACGAGGCCCGCCGCCGCGCCCTGGATCACGCGTGCGAGGGTAAGAATGTCCTGATTCGGAGCGATGCCGCCTAGAATCGAGCCAGACATGAAAACCATGAGCGCCACGATCATGCTCGTGCGCAGGCCGAAAGCTCTGTCGGCCCAGTCGGTAAGGAGCATTGTGGCGGTCATGGCAGCGAGGAACCCGGTTGAGATCCACTGCGCCTGGACCGCGCTGATGCCAAACGCCCCCATGACGTCAGGAATGGCGACGTTGACGATTGTCGTCGAAAGAACCACCGCTACGGCCGAGATCATGACCGCAGCAGCCGCCAGCCAGCGATAGGCTGGTCCGAAGCGATCATAGAGTGCCTCAATCGACGTCATCGATGTTGATCTCTACCATCATTCCGGGCCGTAGTAGTCCGGCATGCTGTTTGATCGAGACCCGGATCGGCAGACGCTGGGTGATCTTGGTGAAGTTTCCGCTGGGATTAGGGCTGGGTAGGAGGGCGAACTCGCTATTGGCTGCGCCGCCGATGCGCGCCACCTTGCCGCGGAAATTGAGATCCGGATAGGCATCTACCGTGACGGTGACCGGAGCACCAACCTTGACGTGGCCAAACGAGGTTTCCTTGATGTTGGCG
>Ga0209952_1001821_pt1 | contig 17077 bp, 17 predicted proteins | sample ThiBiot_750_biof_2_FD_183951 | JGI IMG/M metagenome (GOLD analysis project Ga0209952, IMG submission 183951) | Wastewater bioreactor microbial communities from Cape Town, South Africa - Thiocy_cont_750_biof (SPAdes) | ecosystem: Engineered > Bioreactor > Thiocyanate-remediating >...
AGCCAAATTCTATAATCAATATATGAAAAACCACTAATTGCACTTTTATGTTTCCGGTGTCCAATGACGGTCTAGAAATAGCTCAATGTACTTTGTACTGGAATTATCTTTAAAAAAAAGATGTTCGATTAGTTCAGATGATATTTGTTCTTCATTACTCGCTCTTTGTTTCAATTCAACACCTATATCATAACAAGTAAGTTAGTTTCTTGAAAATAGAATTCACGTTTATTTAAAAGTTTTTTTCTGAATTAAAAAAAAACGAACGAATAAGAAATAAAAGAAACACAGCTGTATGAAGAATAATGATAGAATAGAAGAGGATAAACACACCAACAGCTGAGAACATCATCGTCAAAATACTCCAGTTTAATTTTTTTTTCTCGTTTTCTCTCTCTCTCTCGGACAAGAACACAAATATACATATAGAATCAGTTTTTTTGATGTATTAAAAGAAAATAAAAAGTAGAAAATACATTGTGGCGTTTTTTTTTTGTAGTGTTTCATTTTTTACAAGGAATATGAAGATAGTCTCTCTGTTTTGTTTCTGTTCATATATAAAGACTTTGTCGATATATATAGAAGATTTCATGGTTGAGAACGAGGAAGCGGCTCGATCGGTTCATCATCGTCTTCGATTTCATCACTATTGTCATCAACAGCATCATTTTCCTTGAAAGAGAAATAAAAGAACAATGAAATCTATTTCTGCTGTTTTTTTTTCGGTTTGTTAGTCTACTCGATCGGAACAGAGTTCACTGGCTTTTTCTAATACTGATCGTGCGCTTGGGGTTCGTTCGAGATGATATCCTTGCGGTGAATCATTGCTATGTACTTGGCCAGTTGATTGATAGTATGTGTAATTCGATGACATGGAATTTGGCCGCTAGGAGAAAATAAAATTTCGTTTTTTGTTGAAAATGAGAATAAGTTATGTCTACTTCGAGTTGGTCACGTAGCCAATGAACTGCTTCAATCCACTGCTCTTTGATATCGGAATCGGTTTGAAGAATATGATTTGCTTTTTCGCAATTTGTAAATAAAGTTTGCAGCATTTTCAAACATTGATAAGCACGTTTTTGATAGGAACTTTTCGATTTCGAAAATATATCGAATAAACTCTGTTGAACTTCTTGTTGTTGTTGATTATTGTTATTATTATTTGTGATTGTAGTTGTTGTTGATGATGAAAGAATTGGTATGCCTTTTAATGCATACAAAATTCGAGCTTCTTGCCATGAATCTTCGATAGTAAGCACCATACGAACTAATTCTAAATGAGCATGTAAATCGTTTGTATAATAAACCGAAAGCTAAAAAAGATTCATTTGATAGATTGAAATCGAAACGTGTTTTTTATTTACTAATCCGACGATTTCATTGAATATGATTGATGTTATATCAGGATTTTCCCAGAGAAGAAAACGTAGAAGTCGAGCTGAATCCTCGCATGATGTTGCATCTTCGAGAACTTTTTTCAGAAAATTTTCTCGTCGATAGAGTATATCGATGATTTCAGTTGGTATGGGACAAATCGGTGTGTCAAATGTTCCGTAACGATTCGGCAAAACATCGTGTTCGGGATCTTTCGATTTACATAGATTTGATGTATCAAAACAACGAATTAACGTCGAAAGTATAATCGACAATTTCGTCGGTTCGTTCAAACGCATCGATGATGTTGTTAAATCGTCGACTGCCAAATTGGCGAAGACGATCGGAACGTTGAATCGAATTAAATTTTCACACTAAAAATCAACAGATGAATATCAAGAGTTTTGTCAGTTGTTCTCTCTCTCTTGGAACCTTATGACGACCGGCTTGACTGTACAACATAAAGAAAATGAAATATTGTGTGAGCGATTTTACATTTTCTGGAATGTCTTTTTTCAATAAACGTATAATATGAAAAAGAACCGTATCTTCGATATTCATTTTTTCTAAACAAAAAAAAAAGAAAACAGAATTTCGAATTTAAGAAATCAATTTGGTTTTTCTTCTCGTACCACTTGTTGGATCATCTGGACGCGAATAAATGGCGAGATGATAGAGTATTCGGCTGAATGAAGCACGAACCTAAGAACAAACAAAACGATCTTCTTCTTCATTTCTCGCTCGACGAATGTCTTACATCAGCCGCCGTACAATCGATAAGATATTCTTGAAAACGATTCGGATGTTTGAATAGAACTTCTTCGGCTAGATAAGCTCGAGCTTTGGACGATAAACGAAGACATGCATTGACATTTTCTGTCCATTCATTGGCCGGTCCACTGAAAGGCAAATCATGTTTTGTTTGAACTCATTGTTTTAGTTACAAACCGAAGCATTTTCTTTGCTCGCCAACCGAACGAAAACAAGAATTTCATGGCTACTTGTATGCAAATCAAAGCTGTTTCTTCGATTGTCTAAAACAATAAATTTTGTTTGTTCACTCATTCGTTCGTAAATCTTCTTCTCACTTGAATAATTTTCTCATCGGCTACTTGTTGTAGACTGAGTATATGCTGTACATTACTTTGCACAAGTTTCTTGATAAAACTAAAACATTCGGCACTGAATAAAATTCGATTATGCAGAAATTTAATGTTCTGCATTCGAACGCTTCGTTGAACCGACAGTGGCATGCGTTGAATTGGTTCATCTGATCAAAAAAACAAAAGATTCACATTAAAAAAAAGAAAACTATGCGAAAATCACGTACGTAATTGTAATTGTGAGAGTTTAGTTTCTAAATTCGATTGATCATTTGGGATTTTTTCGTAGAATAGAATATATGCATTCCACCATCGACTTTTTCTATTGAAAAAAAAACAATGAAAAGAAAGATCATTCTTCGAAATAAACCTTTTCATAATCGGTTGATCAAACGACGAGCCCGAATTTTCTCCGCCGAAACAATTCGAACGAAGTTCTTCATCATCATCCATTCGAGATTCGGATACATCCGTATCGTCGAATAGATACCAACGTGTATGATCCTCGCTTTCATCTCTAGATTTACATCAATCATCAAAACAAATTCATTCGAAAATATGAAAAAAAAAACTTCTGTACTTATGTTGAATAAATGAATAGTAATGTCCGCCATTGGCTTGTCCTCGATGAACGATAATTCCAACGAGTTTGTAACGAGTACTATCGTTGGTTGGTGTTTCTTCGATAACAGGCGTGCCTAGAAATAGATTCGTGAGACTCAATTCGATGTAAATCCGTCGGAAACTACCTTCGGCTTTGGCAAGACCTTGAACAGTGTACGGTTCCATGTCTAATTCTCTTGGAAATTCGAAATAATCATTGAATTTAATCGGCGTTTCACGTTCCCAATCGTAATCGAATCGTTTCAATTGAATGGCTAAGATAGTTGGCAATTTCTTGAAACATGTTCGTTTAATTGTATCGACTTTTTTGTTGCATTTCTCGCAAAAATACGCATTGGGCCCGTCTAATAATTCGCCTTGAACATAGAGTTCAAGTGAACTTTGCAAATTTTGACTATGTCGAATGTCGACACTTAGCAGCGTGAAATCTTCCTCACGTGTATATCGATGTGGACAATCTTTGCAAATTTTTTGATCGGCAAATTGTCCGCCGAGAACAAGCGAACATATTTGAGGAAGTTGAAGAGCTTTTAAAGCTTCGTCAAGATTATCAACGAGTGTGTTGAGAAATTCGACAGCATCCTGTTGATCACGAAGATTGACAGGTTCACCGGCGAATCTACAAGTTCGAATTCATTTTTCGGTTTTTCCGTGTGAGATTTCTTCTTACTTGAAAATCTTCCAGAATTCCTTGGGAATATAAAATTGTAATTTCGAATCTAATAAATGTCCGAATATTCTCTGAATTTGTCGAAGAATTTGAATATTATATTCATTTCGATCTTTCGGCGGCGAAACAGGACTTTGATTATCTTTTAAAAATGCTTTTGCATCAGTTAAATTTTCAAACTAGAAAAATAAAATCAGAATTAGATTTTTGCTCAAAGCTTCTCGATTTCGACAAACATTATCACGACGCATGTCGTCATCGTCGGCGTCATCTCGACAATATTCTGATGGAATTTTTACGGACAACAAAGCCGAACGTAACGGTTCGATCATAAACAATTGCTGAAGAACTGAATTCATGTAGCACGTCGCCGATGCATTTTTCAATCCGACAAAACCTCGATTCGATCGTGGACCGAATGGTAACGAATAGTCCCATTCGTTTAAATTCGAATCCGGTATCGAATAGAATAGGTCAGTGATTGATCGATCGATAAGTTTGAAATTGTCTAAACAATTGGTCGCAAGAGACACGAGAACATCGAATGCAGGCGAAGTTGTCATTGGAAGTTGACAAATAGGAACGGGCGGTTCTTTGAGTTCGATATCAACGTTATTTTCTTGTTTCAATGAACGATACTGATAGAGTAATGTCGATGCCGGAAACAGATACTGTTGAATTAATTGTTGAATTAATGATTGGTCAATACCATAGAAACGTTTTCGATCCGATGATTGAAATTGTAATAATTCTTTTGCTAAACTTAAATGACCGTAAAGTAAATGATCGTCAATAGGTAATTGAACATTTTTCAGCCAACGTATTTCATCGTCTAATTGTTGATCTAAATCACCGAGACATACTTGTGTATTCGACGCAAATGATAATAAACGACAGAGAAGAAGAAAAAATTCCAATGAATGTAATGAATATTGTTTTAAATCATTGGAATATTTATCGAACATTTGAAATTGTTTCTTAATAAGATATTTCAAAAGATTCTCTGTTTGATCTTGTGAACAACGTGTTGTTAGAATATAGATTTGATCGGATGCTGTCTGTCGAATATTCGGATATTGACAATAGAGTAAAATATCGAAGAGAAAATATTCGAAGAATTCTTCATTCATTAAATTTTCAACGCTCGATGGAACTAATGCAAGTGAAAGACATAATAATTCTAACGCTTCACGACATGCTAATGATCCATCATCGTCAATATCGTATTCATTGATATCGTCTTGTTTAAATGTTTGATGAATTTGTAAGAAATCTTGTTCGAATGATATGTCTTGATTATTCGATGCTAAACACCAGATTAATCGTATGAATTCAATGATTTGTTTGTAGGTTAGAAAGGATTTCTTCGGTATGGGATATTCATGATCATGTTTTTGTAGAATAAGTGAAAGATATTTTTCAAATGATATTGTTGTTTGTTGTTCCGTATAGGGAGGTGATAAGGGCATTGATGCTAAACTCTGTTCTAATGAATCGTTGGGAATATTTGGTCGTAGTTGATAGAAACCAAGTATAGCAAAGAAACGTTTGAGAATATAAAATATAATAAAATAAATCGATTTCTTTGTTGACATATCACAATGTTCAATGAGACGTTTGTCAGTTAGAATATCTAATAGACAGATTAAACCGCCGGTATTTAAAAAGAAAACATGTAAACCATCGATATTAGATTGATCTTGATTGATAAAGATCGGCGAGAGTTTAATTAATGTAACTTTAAGATGATACAACATTTGTGTTGGCGAAGGAATTAAATAGAACGTTTTCCATCGTTGATATTCGTCATCAGCTTGACATTTTGTTATCGATTGAAAACAATTAGTAAAATTCGTTTTTATCTGTTGATCAACAGGCACAAGTTCGAGTATACTTCGAGGAATATCACGAAGACGTGGATGATTCTCTCGACAGCCTAAGTCCGATATTTCGAATAGAAATTGATAATATTCATGTTTATGAGAAAATATCTAAAATCAACGAAAAGATTTCTTTTTAAAAAGAATATAGATGTTTAATTTACCACAGATGGTAATGAACTTTCAGCATTCGAATCAACAGGTTCGAGTAGACGACTTTGATGTGCCGATGACATATTATGATTGATTTCCGAATCGGATGAACTACTTTCACCACTTGAACATGCTTGATTAGGCATTTGAACCCAACGTACGTTTACACTCTAGATTAAAAAGCAAAACAATGAAAACGAAATTCTATTCATAGAATCTTTTCATACTATTCGATCTCGTTGATCAGTTTGAGCAAGAGTTTTGTTATCATCAGATGGATGAAAGATTTCACCATTGCCACGATATAATTCCATGATGCCAAATGATGATTTAAATCTTTGAAAGAAAAAACAAAAATAGAAAATAAGATTTTGATTTGAAATGAAATTTACCGATTGAATGCTACTCGACGAATATGTCCCCAGGTTTCGTTCGAATGACATGGATATTCGAAGTCTTCACCTTGACGACTTTGACCTGTGGTTAAATGAAGAGTTAGAAGAACGTTTCGACTACGATAGGCTCTGAAAAGCAAAAGTCATTTTTTCAAAATCAAAAAAAGAAAAGATCTTGATTTTCCACCTTGACATGGGCAAAATTTGTCGTTCACGATGATATGAATAATCACATTCGAATAGATATTCTCTTAGAACAATAAGAATTCGTATTAATGAATGAATTTTTTGCGGGGTTGATTTTGTTTTAATCGAATCGTAGATTTGTTTTAAACGTTGAAAACATTCATGAAGAAATGTTTGATGTATACGTTTAGCTTCATGTTTTAATTGTGGACTTAGATTTGTGTAAACTTCTTTGATTAATTGAATGGCACGATCGGATACGTCATCTGAACCGTTGGTTATTAATTTCCATAGATATTCAATACCGAGCAGTTCGTCGTCGTTCATCAAACGAATTGATCGACGTTTCTGTTGAAATTTATTCGATTGAGCATTAACAGATTTGAAAAATCGATCAAAACAATTCATTCCCAGATTGGTTAATAAATGTGGTTCAAGTTTCATGATTTGATTTTGAAAGAATTCTTTTGATGTTTTCGGTTCGAAACCAACTTCATCGATAATATCAGCAAACCATCGAAAACATTGTTCACGATCTTGTGAATAGACGGCTTGTTCAGCTAATGTACTCCAGATTTTTTTTAATTGATCCGAATGAAGATAATAATGACCATCTTTGAGGATAAATCGAATGAAGATTAAACGTTCGTGTATTTGTTGATTGTGATCAAATCGATTATCGGGATAGACTTCTTCGGGTGGGAGAATTTTTTTATTTTCTAAAAAACGAAGATTTGTTTTTGAATGTTTTTTTTTTATTTCGAATGACAAACTATCTCGATTTTGTCGTAGTTTTTCCATGTATTGACAAAGATTTTCGGTGAGAATTTGAAGAATACTATTTTTACTTTCGAGAAGATGAATCACATGTGTACGACTATGTGGACCTGACATTCGATTCATGTTATGCATATAGGAATGCTAGAAGACAACAGAAAATGAAATCAATGACCCAGTTAAAAAGAATTCTACTTCAGGAAATTGTGTACAGATTTCTCTCATTTGTCGAAGAGCGTGAATCACGTGTTCATCACGTTTAACTTCATCGAGAATAATATCGATCCAATGTAATTTCGTTTTATCTTTTTCCTTTGAACAAAAAAAAACAACGAGTTTGTTTCGAAGTTTAAGATGATTTTTAACGTACTAGTAAACAGTTACAATCGAGAATTTTTAAATGAGCAGCAAGAGCTTGATCGACAATTTCATTTGGAAGATCTCGATCATGCGAAAGTGTCCAAAGTAATTCTAAAACCTAGAGAATATTTTTTAACGAAATGAATTTTCGAATTTGTTCAATTCAATGATTTTGTACTTTATTTGCCATTAGACCTTCTTTATCATCTTCAGCTAAACGACGAATGAGTTCTAATAATTTTTCTCGTTGTTTATTATTCGCTTTTGTCCAACTTTCCTGGAAACGAAAAAGGATTTTTTTTTCTTCTTATGAATATTGATTTTTACTCGAAAACAATCGAATAATTGTTCAAGTTGTTCAGGTGAAAAATCCCAAGCTAATTTCGCCAATAAATCATGAATATTCTTTTCAATAGCTTCATGTTTGCCGTATGAAACATTCCAGATTTTAGCTAGATCATTGCGTGTCAATGCTTGTGCTTTAATCATAAATCGAAGAGGTTTTTCTAATTTTTCAACATATTGCGGTTGATGTAGACAATCGCGTAGGACAATATCAAGTATTTCATGTTCACGAATCCATTCCTAGGATAATCAAAAATATGCCATGCAGTTGTTTTTTTCTTGGCAATGAAAATTTTACAATGAATTTTTCAGGTGTTAATCCATCGTTGTCATCAGTTCGATTATTCATAGGCGATCGATGAATTGGACTAAGATTTTGTAGGATTTTATTGACTTCATTTAATGCATTCATTTTTCCGCTGAATGAATTCGTTTGTAATAATCTACGAACAAAAAAATAAATAAATTGTCTTATTTGCCGAGAATTCGATTTACCGTAGAATGATTTTCAATCGAAGTGCGTCCAATGTTCGACAAGCATGATCATTTTCAGGTAAACGTGATGCAAGATGTCGAAGCCATTTAATTACTCCTGATAAAGTATCACTTTTCGATTCACCTTTACTTTCAGCTTTGAAATCATTTTCAGTTAATTGATCGAGAAATTGTGGAACGAATTCCTATGTGCAAACAAATTCAAAGTCACATTTTTAACAAAAAAAAAAGGTCAAATCTTCGTCTTACAATAATCGGTGCAAAATATTTCTTAATCGTCGCTTGTGTTAGATAATCATAACAAAGACCCCAAGGTTTAAGCAATGCTACAACTAATGAAATCGTTAATTTCGTCTCCGATGAAAGAAAACGTGCCAATAGTTTATCAAAACCATTTAAATCTCCGAATTTATTTATAAAATCTATGAGCCAACCCTTCGATGGCAAACGATGTTCGGCTATGCTGGCAAATGGTTCAGTGGCGTTTTTTAATCGATATGACGATTGTTGACTTTGATTTGCTTGATGAAAACTATTGAAATTAATGTCAAATCATTTGATAAAATTTACAAAAAAAATCTATCGAATTTCTACCGGCCAAAAGGATTCACAACAAAACTTAGAACTTCATGCAATGACGAACAATCATCATCGAGTTTTAACACACATAGATTAATAAAAATCATTGTATTTTTATAAATATTGTACTAAAAAGACAAACAATGAATCGATTCAATTTCAAAATCAGAGATGTCGAATTACATAAATATCGATTTTCCAACTTTGTACAGCGTCATCACAAAAGATTTTCGTAAACGAATTTAAAAGACTATCGCGAATAAATTTTTGACATGTTTCACTTTTCGTATCGAGCTCTGATGAAAACAAAACAAACAAACAAATATAAGAATTCGAAAACAAAGATTCGATTACTATTTCGTGCCAGACGAACAGCTGCTCGAAGACATTTAATCAATTCGCCATCGGGCAGTACAGGTACAATCCAACGAGGACGTGTTACTTGTTCGTCAAGTTTAACGAGATCTTCGTTGGGAAATTGTGGTTCACCATTTTCATCGAGAACTTAAATAGAATAATCAATGGAAATTCGTTGAAAATCTCTCTCTCTCTCTCGATTTTTTATTTACGATTGTCATCATCGTCGATTTCTTTGTCATCATTCTCGTTTAAAATCGATGTTTGATAATCAGGTGGTGGTGCTTGTGGTTGTTGTTGATCGAGAATATCGATTTCATGTTGATCGACATTATCCATCGTTGTTGACGGTTGTTGTCCATGATTTGGTTCGACTAAATTTTCTTTAGCCGTCATTAATTTGTTTTTTTCTTTTATCTAAAAAACTGTTCAAAACAAAAAGAAAAATAAAATATATGTTTGTGTAACGGAAAACATTCATGAGTCATTTGATGTGTTAAAGGTAGATGAAAAATAATATGTCGAAATTTTCGAAGTAAATAAACCATCGTGTTCGATATTCGTTGTTTATTGTTTATTTATTTATTTTTATTTTATTTCCTAGTTGTGAACGTTGTTTCGGTTGACAATAAATCCAAGCAGAAAAAAATCGAGAAAAATACTCAACCAGCCATTTAAACCAAACGGAAGTCTCACTCAGATGATTCATAACATTGTCAGCAACTGGTGACATCGATTAGATGTCAGTAGAACAATTGACGAGATCGTGTTTTGTTTTTCGAAATACATAGATGGAGATCGACGACAGACTTTAATCGAATAGAAAATATTTATTTTTGTTGAAATGTTGTTGTTGTTTTCGAGAAAAATTATCTGATGAGTTTTCTATTGGATCATCTTATCTTCTTATTGTCTGTTGTGTGTTTAGTCATCATCACCACCACCACCAACTTTCTCTTTCGAAGAACAAAAAAATTCTCTCTCTGTCTCTCTCTCTGCTTCTCTTGCCTTTTGTTTTGATTACTTTTTTTTCTATAATTAATTAATCGAATTAATAAATTCAATCAGAAACATTGATCTTTTTTTTTCGCATTTCGTTTGTTCTAATTGATAATTGACCGATGTGCATGTGCGTATTTATGATTTCTTTTTCTCTTCTTCTCATTCGATGGATGCACTCATGCATTGTTCGATATCGTTCATCGTTTTTTTCTTCTTCTTCTCGTATTTTAGATGTTGAGTTTATCGAACATATGATGATTTGAATCGACAGACGAAACAATCATGTATGCTGATATGATATGTGATGTCATGCCACCGATACCTGAAGACAACAGCGGAAATAACGGATACACGCATGAAAATACAGGTTCGGATCATGGCGAAGAAGCTGAAGCTAATATTGAACAGTTAATGGTTTCAATGCTCGAAGAACGTGATAAATTACAAGAGAAATTACGTGAAACTGAAGAGAATTTCTTGAATTCTCAACAGAAATTATTCGAAATGGAAAAAGAACGAGATATATTTCATAATCAATTATCGTTAAATGCACCACAGGTTTGTTTTTTTCTTTCAATCGACATTTATCTGATAAACAACTGTCTTTGGGTAAAAAGACAAGGCTGTTTATATCGCATTGATTAATAATGTGAAGTTGCTTCAATTCTCTCTCTCTCTCTCTCATCGCTTTTTTTGTTTATTTTAAAAACGATTGAAATCTGTTTGCCTTGAATTTCTTATCCTGCAGACAATTTATCGAGATTATATATATATATATTTGGAGAAGACTCTCGTTTTCTTTTTTCAAATGAATAATCGAACCGAGTCGTACATATTTTTTACACTACCAAAAATAAGTTCATCGATGAATCTATTCGATTTCGAAACGAATTCAACGAGTAGTGATAGTGCGATCGAAATGAACGATGTTGAGATATCACTAAATTCGAATAGAAATTCTTGGCCAAAATATACTCAACCATTGCCATGGACAAATCGACAGCAATCGACTAAAGTTTTTTTGTTTTTGATTTGATAAAATCATATTTGTGTTTTTGTTCTCTAGGATTACGTGACATTAGTTCGTGAATTAGCTCAATTACGCGAACAATTAAATGAAAAAGACGATGAAGTCAATGAACTTAAAGCCGAACGAAATAATACACGAGTAATTTGTGATCTATTGATTTGATAAAATGATGAATGCTTTTTTTTTGTGTTTAGTTACTTCTCGAACATTTAGAACAACTTGTCGCTCGACATGAACGATCGATTCGAACGACCGTCATGCGTCGGCAAGCACAAGGTGTTTCGTCCGAAGTCGAAGTTCTCAAAGCATTGAAATCACTTTTCGAACATCATAAAGCACTCGATGAAAAAGTCTGACTGCCTTTGAATTCTTAAAATGATCTCGAATTGTTTCTTTTTTTTCGTTTTCAGGTTCGAGAACGTTTAAAAGTCGAAATCGAGAAAAATACTCAACTCAAAGACGAACTCGATCGTACGAATAGTGAAGTACGAATTCGAATCGTTTTGTTTTTTTTTAAATTTTCATTCGATTGTGTTTTTCAGCTTGTTAGTCTTCGTGAAACTCAACAATCGAAATTAATCGATATCGATCAATTAAAAGTAAATTCAATTTTCAAATGATTCGATTTGTTCTTTTCAATTTCTCTTTCAGACAATCTCAACTGATCCCGATGGTTTAACAAATAAACTCATCGAAATGCAAGAACTCATGGATAATCAATGTAATGAATTGATTTCAGCTCGTTCACGTATACACGAACTAACGAATCGAAATAAAGAATTAGAAGAACGAGCACTTGTCTTTCAACGTGATCTTTCACATTCACATGAACAAATCAGCAAACATCAACGTGATTTGAAAGAATCTCAAGCACAAAAAGAAGATCAAGAAGAACGCATATCAACATTAGAAAAACGTTATCTAAATATTCAGAAAGAAACATCACATCTAACTGAATTCAATAGTCGATTAGAAAATGAATTAGCTAATAAAGAAACACAATTACAACACGTAAGAATTTCAATACAGCAACAGCCTTTTCTTAGATTTGTTTGTTTAATTAATTCAGATGGAAGAAAAATATCAAAGTCTGCAAGATAAATATGATTTAGTTGAGCAAAAACTACAATCACAAAATGAATTTGATCTAGCTGAGAAACAAAACGGAATTAATCATTCATCACCATCATCATATTCAAATCATGAAGATAAATTACATCAATTACAAAATGAATACGATGATCTTAAAATAGAACTGACACGAGTAGAAATTCGGCGTTTATATATATTTTTTTCTTCATTTGTTTTGCTTCTGAAGGCTCGACAACGTGAGAAAGTGACTGATGAACATAATACGCGTCTATCGGCAACGGTTGATAAATTATTAGCAGAATCGAATGAACGTTTACAAGCTCAATTAAAAGAACGTATGCAAGTGCTCGAAGAAAAGAATCATCTCGTACAAGAAAGTGAAAAACTACGAAAACAATTAGAAGATCTACAAATCGATCGAGTAGATAAATATATTCTCGATGATTGATTTGATTTTTTGTTTTTTAGAAAAAATTGTTAGACGATATTGAACGATTGAAAAGTGAATTGGATAATGTGAAAAAAGAATTACAAAAAACGTAGAATAGAAAATTTCTTGACGAGAAACGGATTTTAGATTTTTGATTTTCTAGTGAACCAATCGTGAATTCATCGACAGATGTTCTCAATCGTCGTCGAACTATGCCCGAGTCTGTTGTTTTCAAAGTAAACGAAACGAAAGAAGCTGATTGGGATACGATTGATCAAGCTCAAGTTATCAATGAAGTTCGTCTCGCTTTCGAATCGTCCGATGTTGAATTAACAACTGACGATGACGATTCGCTCTATCATCATCCGGTGAATAATTCGTCGCATTTAAATACCGGCGATGCACAAACATTAGCACTCGTTCTCCAAGAACAATTAGACGCGATTAACAATGAAATTCGTTTGATACAAGCGGAAAAAGTCGATGCTGAACTACGAGCTGAAGAGTTAGAAGCTTGTGTCGGAGGAAATACGTTGTTTGAAGATGATGAAGATGAAGAAGATCTAATTCCAAATGGGAATCACAATCATTACCGACGAAATCCATCGCCTCAATTGTTTCGTCCTGATTTTCATTCAAACAATCGACATTTAAACTACGAGTCAACGCCAAATATCCGAACAGCAACGCCACATCATATCTATCATTCAACATCGAGCATTCAGAATCAATATCGAACCAATATTCATCATCGATCGTATTTGTAGGATCGATTTTCAATAGAAAAAAAACAAAACAAAACAAAACCTTTGTTTGTTTTAGTCCGAATTCGTCTGTTAATGTTCATGCTTCGATGATGCATCCCGACTCACCTAGTCCGATAAGTTCGCAGAATTCAACATCCGGAGATGAGAATAGTATTTACAATCGAAGTCAACAACAACACAAGAAGAAAAGCTTCCGAAATTCATTGGGCAAATTGTTTACGAGAAAAAGTGATTCACATGAGAATAAATTCAATAACGAAATGACTGAATCAACAACGGGCACTCTACTAAGTCTCGGCAAAAGTGAATTCGATCGACGAATAAAAAAGAAGTTCGAATTTTTTCCTACAAATTCACATTTCTCTTGACTCATCTTTTTACAGACAAGAATTGCTCGAAGATGCCATTCAAAACAATCGTCCATTTCCGACATGGGATGGTGCAACAGTCGTTGCTTGGCTTGAGGTACAAACCTTCAATTTTTCATTTCCATTAAAATACCCCCCCCCTCCCTGTCTCGATTTAGTTATGGGTGAAAATGCCAGCATGGTATGTTGCTGCGTGTCGAGCAAATGTTAAATCAGGTGCTATTATGTCGGAATTGAACGACGAGGAGATTCAACGACAAATCGGAATTAGTAATCCATTGCATCGGCTAAAACTACGTTTAGCTATACAAGAAATTTTGAATCTAACTGCATTGAACGGTCCTCGAACATCTGTAACTTCGTTAGCATTCGGAGAAATGGATCACGAATGGATCGGTAATGAATGGTTGCCAAGTTTGGGATTGCCACAATATCGATCCTATTTCATGGAATGTCTTGTCGATGCACGAATGCTCGAGCATTTAAATAAAAAAGATCTGAGTAAACATTTGAAAATGGTTGATAGTTTTCATCGAACAAGTTTTCACTATGGTATTATGGTTTTGAAACGTGTGAATTATAATAAAAAAGATCTCGATCGACGTCGAATGGAATCACTTCAAGAAATTCAAGATATTATTCTTTGGACGAACGAACGGCTTTTTCAATGGTTGAATACCATACCTGCAGTCAAAGATTACGCAAATAATCTCATCGAATCGGGTATTCATGGCGGTTTGATTGCGCTGGATGAAACATTCGATGCCAATGCATTAGCTTTGGCATTGCAAATACCAAATCAACAAATAACTGTAAGCCAAATTCGAAACCTTGAAATTTAAATACTTAAAATTCATTTTTCTCTCTAGACACGTCAGATTTTAGAACGAGAATTTCGTCTATTAATTGCCAGTGGTACGGATCGAAAGATGGACGAAGTAAGTTGATTATTAACATTAGAGTGTTCTGAAATGAAGAAAACTATTTTCAGTATTGAAATAGAAAACAGAATCTCGGTAAACATTTTGCTTTCGCTTTTTCTCTTGTGCCGCAAAATTTACGCTTTATTTTTCGTTGTTGTTGTTCCTCTAAAACAAAATTCTATTTTCTTTAGTTTGATCAAACGAAATTAAAACGTCAATCATCGTTATTCACACGAAAAATCAAACCAAAACCAATCAATGGCGATCAAAATGGAACTGATGATATTGATAAATAATATCTTGCTTTTACTGTTTTACACAATAAACAATTCGAATCCGATTCGAGCGTAAAACAAGTTCCTTCATTGTTTGTTTTTCTTTCTTTTAAAAAAAGATCCCCCAATGCTCATATAAACATTTTTTTCTCGTTTTTTTGTGTGTGCGCATGTGTGTGTGTAACTGATAGTATAATAAACCAATATTTTAAATGCGTATAAAATGGCAATCTCTCTCTTTCGTTTTCTTTTGTATATAATAAATTAAATTAGAGATTTGTAAATGCATTTGTTTTACTCTCGAACACTTTCTGGGGGTTAAAACGAGATGATTTTATTAGAAAAAAAGAAGCGAGGTTTACACAAGTGATGCATCGCCTACTGATCGTCTCGGTACATCGTAAATAGTCGACTGAAGTTTATGAAACTCATGTACACGATACTGTTCAAGCAGTTCATTCGCTGAGATGACTGTTGTTTCATAAGGTCCATGATTTTCTGATACATCTGAACTTCCTGAATAGCCTTCATCGTCTTTATGCGCACTCATTGATGATGTTGTTGTTGTTGTTGTTTTGCCAATTAAATAGATCGGTGGATTCGTTTGTGACGATGATAATTCTTGTTCGTCATGAACTTTTAATTTATTCGTTGTTGTAAGACCGTCAAATCCTTGAAAAAAAAGAGAAAGATTATGTAAGTCATAAAATTTTTATTAGTTCGTCTTCCTATTCGAGTCACTGGTTTGGAAACAATGTGCACTTACTATTATAATAGCTATCATCCTCGATGGACAATGGCGATGATCTCTATAGAGAAAAAAGGAACGTTTTTTTTTTTCTGTTGCTGTTGTTTTAGACTATATTTTACTTGATTAAATCTTGAACGTTTATATTTGATAATTAAAATAATTCCAAGTATACCTATCATACTCAAACAAATCGAGACAATAACAAACCATTGTAATTGTTTAAATGCTAGAAAATAGATTTGTTCATTTCGAAGTTCGAGAAGAAATGTATCTCGATAGTTTGTATGTTGAAAAAGTTCGATTTGAAATAGATATTGTCCTTGTGGTAATGGTTTGGTTAATGATCGAATTGTGCAATTCGATAGAAGTTGAAAATAATTTTCCATCATTGATTGTGAACGACAAAACGTCGAATTAAATATTTGAATTGTTGAAAATGTTTCAACGTTCATAACAAGATTTTTATTGAATAAAAATGGAATCTTTCCAAATTGATCAAGTAATCGTACGATAATTTTTATTTTTCGTAGATTATTAATAAAAAGATGAATAACATAAATACTTCGTTCGAGACGATTAAATCTTTTCAGTGTATATAAATCACCTGTTTGAAAATCCATTGAAAAATTTTCATTATCATCAATTGAAAATGTTAAATTTTCACAGAATTTATTCGTCATTTTTTTCATAATTAAACTTCGATTCGGTAGATGTTCATCAATATCAATAATATAAGTCTTTTGATTAAACGATAGATTACAAAGATATTCATTGGATCGAAATTGAAATCGATACGTACGGTTCGTACAAAGTAGAGGTTGATCATTATCGCATGTATTCATTGAAATATAGAAATCTTCTTGTTTAAGATATTGACCATGAGTTCGAATCGATAGAATATAAACTAAACTCGTTTTCATTCGACGAATTAATTGAACTTGAAAATCATCGGTATTATTAATAGTTAACGTAAGATTTTCAGTTGATTCATCAAGATCTTTGATATAGATCGTTGCAAAATGAGTTAACGGTGAATTTAAATCGTATTTAATGATATCCGATTCGTAGAGAACGGATGGATAAATAACTAAATTGATATCCGGTGGATTATCATTGATATTAACAATGTAAATAATCAATT
>Ga0209952_1001824_pt1 | contig 17056 bp, 19 predicted proteins | sample ThiBiot_750_biof_2_FD_183951 | JGI IMG/M metagenome (GOLD analysis project Ga0209952, IMG submission 183951) | Wastewater bioreactor microbial communities from Cape Town, South Africa - Thiocy_cont_750_biof (SPAdes) | ecosystem: Engineered > Bioreactor > Thiocyanate-remediating >...
CGCTATGCGCGCCGAAACGGTCGGAAAGCCAACCGCCGAAAGCACGGAAGGCGCCCGCCGGCAGCGCGAAGCAGACGGCGAGCAGCGAGGCCTGCGCGATCGAAAGCCCGTATTCCGACTTGAAATACTGCGGCATCCAGATCGACAGCGCCGTGAAGCCGCCGAATACGATCGAATAATACTGGCAATATTTCCACACGCGCGGATCGCGCAGCACCTGAAGCTGGGAGAACATGGAAGGCGAGGTCGCGGCGCGTGCCGGATCGGGCGCGGAAAATACCCAGAAGATCACGGCCGTGACGATCAGCGCGACGGCATAGACTTTAGGCACCATCTGCCAGCCATAGGCGTCGATCAGCCACGGCGCCACGAACATGTTGAGCGCCGCGCCCACCGTGCCGGCGCCGAAGAAACCCATGGCGAAGCCGCGCTTCTCCTTCGGGAAGAAGCGCGCGACATAGGGCGTGCCGACCGAGAAGGAAGCGCCGACCAGCCCGAGCGCGAGGCCGAGCACGATGAAATGCCAAAGCGCCGTTGCGTAGGAGGAAATCCAGACAGGAACGGCGCAGCTGATGAGCAATACCAGCATCAGGCGGCGGCCGCCGAGCCGGTCCGTCCAGATACCGAGAGGGAGGCGGAAGAGTGCGCCGGTGAGCACCGGGGTGGCGGTAAGCAGACCGAACTCGGTCGAACTGAGGCCAAGCTGCTCGCTGATCGGAATGCCGGTCACACCGAACATCATCCACACGGCGAAGCAGATGGTGAACGCCCAGGTGGTCGTGAGCAGGACGATCAGATTTCGAGCACCGGACATCGCACCTCCGCAACAGCAGGTTATGTTAATGGACGCAGCGAAGGCAACCGTCGGAAAACTTTTATGTTTGAGCCAGGAACGTTGGCCAGACCGCCCGCGATGCCGCTCTCATCGCACACGTTGATGATCTGGTCGTACGAACACCTACGGAAAAGGCAGAGGAATCCGCCGCTTCGCGTTCCTCCGGTGCGTCGGCGGGTACCTGCTCGGGCCCGTCATCCCGCCGCCTGTACCGGATTCCGGTGCCGAGACGCATCGGCTATTCCGTGGCAAGCCCGCCGAGATCGTCAAGCTGGTTGAGGTCGGCGACGTGGCCGCGTTGAAGGCGGTCGAGAACAAGCGCTGTTCGAGCAGCATGCAGGCCATGGTCTAGATGTTTGATCCCAGGCTTTGATGGGGCATCCTTGTCACTCGAATCAAAGGATGCGCTATGGGCCAGGTTCACCATGGGAGTGCCACGACGACAGCGGCGGTCCGTCGAGCGATACAACATAGTCAAGAGAGCCTGAGAGCTCTGGCCAAGCGTTACGGGATCAACCAGAAGACCGTGGCGAAATGGAGGAAGCGGACCTCGGTGGCCGATCTGCCGACCGGCCCGAAAGAGCCGCGATCCACCGTCCTCACGGTCGAGGAGGAGGCCGTCATCGTCGCTTTCCGGCGCTATACGCTGCTGCCGCTGGATGATTGCCTCTACGCTCTGCAGCCGACGATCCCGCATCTGACACGCTCGTCATTGCACCGCTGCCTGCAGCGCCACGGTATTAGCCGCCTGCCGGATGTCGAAGGCGACAGGCCGGCGAAGAAGAAGTTCAAGAGCTACCCGATCGGCTACTTTCACATCGACATCGCCGAGGTGAGAACCGAACAGGGCAAGCTGCACATGTTCGTCGCCTTCGACCGCACCTCGAAGTTCGCGTTCGTCGAATTGCATGAGAAGGCCACTACCGCCGTCTCCAGAGAGTTCCTGCTCCGGTTGATCACGGCCGTTCCCTACAAGATCCACACCGTGCTCACCGACAACGGCATCCAGTTCACCACACCCGGCGCCGGAGGCTCGGCTGTCCCGCTGATCAAGGAGGCCATTGCCAACGGCGAACGCTTTTGGGCCCATGCCTTCGAATACGCCTGCGCCAGGAACGACATCGAGCACCGCACGACCAAGGCCAAGCATCCGTGGACCAATGGCCAAGTCGAGAGGATGAACCGGACCATCAAGGACGCCACAGTCAAGCGCTTCTACTACGAGAGCCACGACCAACTCCGACAACACCTCGCCGACTTCGTGGCAGCCTACAACTTCGCTCGCAGGCTCAAGACCCTCAAGGGTCTCACGCCCTACGAGTTCATCTGCAAAGCGTGGACCTCACAGCCCGAATGGTTCACCATCAATCCGATCCAGCAAATGCCGGGACCAAACATCTAGTATCGCGATGTAGCCGTGCTGGCGATCGAGAAGCGCGGTAATCGGTTGATTTGAATATCCGCCAGAAGTGGACGGAACGGCACTCGTGCAGCGGCTGAAGATTGATCGGCCGCATCTGCCCGTTGTACTCGCCTCAGGTCACCTTGCTGCCGCGCATGACACCGAAGCCGTGGCATTCATAGCCAAGCCATATGAGCCATCCTATGTCGTTAAGCTCGCGGCCTGGATCCTCGGCTGACGCCAGAGGAAGAGCCGGGCGAAAGGGGCGCGGAGCGCGGCCGCAAACCTTGGTGGTCGTTGATAGCGAGGTGCTTATTCGCCACGCGATTGCGGATTATCTGCGGTCTTGCGGATATACGGTGGTGGAAGCAGCGACGTCCGACGAAGCGCTAATCGTGTTCAAGGATACGCAGATCATGATCGATGCCATGCTTTGCGACATCAAGGTAGATGGCTCGATGAATGGCTTTGAGCTCTCGCGCGTCGCGCGGACGATTCATCCAGGGATCGAAATCGCCTTGGCTGGCAGCGTGCTATCAAGCGCCAAGGCTGCAGCGAACCTTTGCGATTCTGGCCCTCACCTTGGCAGGCCCTATGATCCGCAGGGGGTCGGTGACTACATCAAACAGGTGCTTACCAAAAGACCGACAGCGGACTGATAGTCGCCCTGGCGCGGAATCAACCGCGCAGCTCCCGGCGAACGTCTGAAACGGGAAACCGTAAGGACAAACGTCCTAACCAGAGCGCGGATACATGCGCTTCCGTGACAAAAAATGCCGTGATGCCGCCATTCGATGTCGTCTTCGGCACCACTCACCTCACACCGGCATGATGTTTATCGGAAACACCCGAAGGTGTATGAAGATGGCCACATGCCGGCTGCGCAAGCAAATGCTTAGTCCGACACAAACGCATGACCGGAATTTGAGAACCTCCGAACCGCTTTAGGTCGGCCAGTTCACCGCACTTTACCTTGTATGTAAATCGACAGCATGGTCTTGAATTATCTTTCGGCAACAACGCACGCGGACGAAAGACCCGGCGAATGCGTATCCGCCTCCGCGATCTGGTCTTCCGGGATGCGCATGATCGACGCAAAGGGCGACAACGCAAGATCACGGTAGCCGACGTTCTGCAATCGAACGGGGTGATTCACGCGATCAACGCGGTGCTGATGCCCAAAATTTGACGCCTCTGAGGCGCAAATGCGCCTCTATCGATCTGGGCCATGACGAGGCGCGATAGCAGTGGATCGCAGGCTGCTACGCAGAAAGGCTATGCCGCATCTTCCATCTTTTCTCGCAAACGGAGAAAGCGACCCGGAAGCCGGTGCCCGCACTATACTAGCCGTTTGGTCCGAGGGGCGAGCTACTTTACGATTCGGATCTCACGATGCGGAAGGGAAATCAACGATCTTCATCCTCCGCCTGCCGGTGCCCAATTCACATCTCGACAAAGCAGTCCACCAAGGATGCATCCGCGTGTGATTAAGCTGTCGCGACCGACAATCACCGTTATGGCATAGCTCCTGTCTCGTTTTGGGTCATAGGCGGTTCCTGCAAGCTTCGTGTCCGACTTACGATTGAGTGTCATCACTAGTCGGTCGCCAACCTCTTCGCCCTTACTCGTGTCCTTGATCCAGAGATTAGTTGCGCAAATTTTCGAGCCACACGGCGCTATCCTGACCCGAGCATTGCCGTCATCTCGCAACCAAACCCCATCAGGATTACGGTCCTGGGCGGCGAGCGCGGTGCAACCTATAAATGACACAATCGAGAATGCTGCGACACGCAAGATCACGGCACAGGCTCCCAAAAATTTTAACCTCAGCTACGATATTTACGCAGGCGTCTCGTGTTTGGATCACATCCCATGCAAGGGGCCGGCTTTCGAAGCTTGGACCGCCGTAATGAGCAGCACTTTGTGATCCGACGATCACTCAGGGGCGTAACAAGAGTAATCTCGGGCAAAGAAAGGCCAACCCTTGAAAACTTATGGCATTGCCTATGTCGCAACCGGTCTGGTTTTTCTCGCAATCGACGCGATCTGGCTGACCGTTGCCGCGCAACGGCTCTACCGTCCCCTGATGGGTGACATGTTGGTCGACGGTTTCAGGCTGGCGCCAGCGATGCTTTTTTATTTCATCTACATCGCCGGCGTCGTCGTTTTCGCCATCGCACCAGCCTTGGCCAGCGACTGCTGGACGACAGCTACATCGTACGGCGCGTTCCTCGGCCTGTTCGCCTATGCGACCTATGACCTGACCAACCAGGCGACACTCAAGAATTGGCCGGTCATGGTTACTGTCGCCGATCTCTGCTGGGGAACGTTCCTGACCGCGGTTGCAGCGACAGCCGGCTTCCTGGTCACACGCGCCTTCACGTCCGCGTCTTGAGCTGGCTTATCAGGCCTGAAGCGACGAGCCCAACGAAGACGGTGAGCGTTCCGGCGCTCATGGCATTCAACCGGAAAAATGCCTGGTATTCGGAAGCGGTATAGGCGTGGACTGACGCGCCATATGCGCCGTCAAGCCCGAGATAAACTAGCAAAGCCGCACCAATCAGAATGAAGGCAGCTAGCCTCTCCGAAGCTCTGAAGAACGTTGCGGCAATCAGAGCGCAAGGGATCAGAAAAATCTCCACGCCTGAGGCCTGCCCGAATACTTTCGCGCTCAAAATCGTGTTGGCCATGCCGGCAACGGGCAAAAGCGCGCGACCAATTATCGGCCACTTTCTGGCTACCGCCGGCACGGCCAGGAAAAACGGAGTCGACAGGAAGGTGAAGAAGGTCGGCCAGACATGGTCGCTGACCGCCCAATAGACATACAATGGATAAAACGGCTGGTTGGACGCCACCACCAGCGCGATCAGATTGCAGGCCGCAATCATGGGGTCGTCATCAGCGGCATAGGCCGCAACTCGATCCCAGGCGTTTCGAACCAGACCGAAAGTCAGCATGCGTCTTACGCCGGGCGCAGGAGATAGTGGCTGACGCCCCATTCCTCGCCGCTAGCGTGCCCAAAGAGCCCCGCCGTTGCCAGATAGAAAAGTCGCCAGCGCTGGCGCCAAAGCGCTGCATCGGCGCCATAGACTTCATGCAGGATACCATCGATCCGGAGGCGGTTCGCGTCGAAGCGTGACAGCCAGTCCTTCGCCGTCTTTTGATAATGAAGGCCGCTCCAGCGCCAGTCCTGTTCAACCGCGAAGCAGTCCGGGAAATGTCTTAGCAGGCCGTGGCTCGGCATGATGCCGCCGGTGAAGAAATGCTGGGCGATCCAGTCCGCCTCGTTTCTGTGGTCGAACCGATAGGGGCTGTGCTTGTGACTGAAGACGTGAATGAACAGTCGCCCCTTCCTGGGCTCGAGCCATGTCCTGATGCGTTCGAGCAACCCCTTCCAGTTCGACATATGCTCGAACATCTCGACCGAAACGATCCTGTCGTGCCTGCCATGCGGTTTGAAGGCATTCATATCCGCTGTGATGATGCGGACATTGGCAAGACCGCGCGCGGCCGCCTCCGCCTCGATATGGAGCCGTTGCGGCTTCGAGTTTGACACAGCCGTGATGGTCGAACGCGGAAACCGTTCCGCCATGAAAAGCGTCAGTGAGCCCCAGCCGCAGCCGAGTTCCAGGATCGACTGTCCATTGGCGAGGTCGGCATGAGCGACCGTCTCCTCCAGCGCCAGTCGCTCGGCATCGGCCAGGGTCTCCTCACCCGTTGGATAAAGACAGCAGGAATATTTGCGATGCGGGCCCAGCGTGAGGGCGAAGAATTCAGGCGGCAGTTCATAGTGCTGCTCGTTGGCGGCGTCGGCATGTTCGGCGATCGGGTGCTCGCTCATGGCGCGGGCGAAGTCGCTTTCCTCCCGATGCGAGCCGGCGGCAAGCTTCCTTCTCGTGCGCCCGACCAGGAATTCGATGCCCATTCGCGCTAACGGGTCAGGAAGCGGGGCGCGTTCGGCCGCGCGGATCGCCGAGGAAATCAGACTCATCGAATGTCTCCATCCTTACTCGCATCCGCAGTGTGCTGCGGGCCGGGCCAGAACGCGTTGACACGGTGCTGATAGTCACGAAACGCCGTACCCCGCGAGCGCAGCATGTGCGCTTCGAGCGGCGGAATGCCGGAAACGTGGACAAGCAGCCAGTACATCAACAACGGCCCGGTCAGAGCCAGCCAGCCCCACGGATAGGCGTCGGTGAAATCGATCGCGATGATGACGTAGGCGAGCCAGCCCAACCATTCGAAAAAGTAGTTCGGGTGGCGTGAGACTCCCCAAAGCCCGACGTCGCAAACTTGGCCTTTGTTTGCCGGATCGGAACGAAATGCGGAAAGCTGGCGGTCGGCGACCGTCTCGCCGAGAACCGCCACGATCAGGAAGGCGACACCGAGCCAATCAGAGAATCTGAGACCGGGTGCGGGATTGTGGGCTGCAAGCATGATCGACAGCGCAAGCGCCAGCGCCGCCAACGCCTGGATTTGCGCAAACCAGAACAAGCGGGCCTTGAACGTGTCGCCCCATTCTTCGCGTAACTGACTATAACGCGGGTCGTCGCCGCCACGGGCGGTACGTCCCACAATGTGGATGCCAAGCCGCAGCGACCAAAGCAGCGGCAGCAGCGCCACGAGCAGCTGTCGCGCCGATATTTCGGTAGCGGCGAACGGGATAAGGGCCGCTGCCGCACCGAAGCCGCCGGTGGCGAAGGACCAGATCGCGTCGATCCAGCCTGACCGGCCTATGCGTACCGCCACCAGCCAGGCACCGGCCATCGATGCCGAGAGGCACACCGCGAGCGCGGCAACTATGAGGACGGCGGTCATGCGGTCCTGCCCTGAGCCGCCGTCCAATGGGGCAACGCTTCGCGACAACTTTGTTCCACCGCGAAACCGACGACATCGTCGAGAACCGGCGCCAGAAACCGCAGGGGTCGCGCCAGGGCGCCGATGAGCGTGCGATGATTGACCCGGTCGTACAGCTTGACGCTGGCTTCGCCTCCGAAAAGTCTTATGCGCTCGGCAAGCCGGATCGAGTTGCCGGGATCGACGGTCCGGTCGTTTCTTCCGGTTGCCAGGAACGCCGGTGGAGCGCCTTTCTCGACGAAGTTGATTGGCTGCGTGGTGACAAGCCGTTCTTCCGGGCCAAAAATCTCTTTCAGCGTCTCGCTGTGAAGTGGCAGAAAATCGTAAGGTCCGGCAAGGCCAATCATCGCGATAAGATCAATGCCTGCGTCGAGACTTACCTTGGCGAGCCATTTCCGATCGAATGCCAGCATCGCGGCGATATGGGCGCCGGCGGAATGCCCCATGACGATGATACGACGGTGATCGCCGCCAAATCCCGCAACGTGCTCCATCGTCCAGCGCAGCGCCGCCGCCGCATCCTCAATGAAGCCGGGAAACCGGACCTCCGGAAAAACCCGATAGTCGGGAATAACCGTGGTGAAGCCGCGCGCCGCCAAAGCCGCTCCGACGAAAAAATAGTCGCCGCGCTCTCCCTCCTCCCAGCCGCCGCCGTAGAAGAAGACGATGACAGGGGAAGGTTTGTGCGTGACGGCGGGGTAGACGTCGAGGATATGACGCGGACCGCGACCATAGCGGACGCCCCTGTGCGGAGATGGTGCTCCGATCCTGGCGATTGCGTTCAAGATGCCGGCAGACGACGGGAATATCTTCATGAGCCGGCCGTCACTCGCGGTCCGATGCTCATCGCGCCCGCCGCAGGCATCGATCAGAAGCCCACGATCGGACGCAGAAGGCGACCGAGTAAGCCATGGAGGCGCGTGTCCCCTTCCAGGGCTGCAAGGCAGACGCAGTCAGATTCCTGGCCCACGATCGGACGATGATCAACGTCGTCGCCTGCCTCATCGAGATCGCCTGCAAAATACTGGCCGCGCTCGTCGGACAGCGAGCCCGACAGGACCTGCATGAATTCCAGGCCGGTATGCCCATGAGCCGGCAAATGAAGACCGGCTCGACCCTTCAGCAACATGACCTTGGCGTCCGGACTGCCGGCGATCCTGACCTTGCTCCATCTGAAACCCGGCCCCAGCCATTTCCATGGGCCGACCTCACAATCCCGGATCGCCTGGGGAAGTTCTATCCCCAAGGCCGGCCGCTTCCTCGCGACCGATATTTCCGCCCGTGCCGGCTGGGCAATCTCAAGCCGTTCCATCGTGCGTCCGAACAGATCGGCGGCAAGTGGAGCGGCTGGCATCTCGTCGAGGATCGCGCCGCCGATGGCCTCGAAGTTCGCGATGCGATCGCGACAGACGGCACATCCTTCGAGATGGACGGACACCACAAGCGCCGGCCCGGCGCCCAACGCGCCGGCCGCCATGCGCATCAGCGTTTCGTCGCTTGGATGATGGTTGATCGTCATATATCGCTGTCCAACAGGATCCGAAGCCGGTTCAATGCGAGCCGGATACGGGATTTTACTGTGCCGAGCGGAATGCCCAATTCGCGAGCAATCTCCGCATGCGGCTTCTCTGCGAAGAAAGAGAGCCTCACGATGGTTGCTTGTTCGCCTGGCAGGGTTCCAAGCGCCTTTCGCACCTCCTTTTCCCGTTCCGCCGTGATCGCAATCTCTTCGCCCGATGGGGGCTGATCATGTTCTTCGCTGGGATCAAACTGGCAATCTGGAGTACGCGAACGCGTCCGACGCAGGCGATCGATCATTTGGTTGCGGGCAATCGTGAATACCCATGTCGAAGCGCCCGCCCTGCCTGGATCGAAATAGGACGCTTTCCGCCAAACCAGGATCATGACCTCCTGCGTCACTTCCTCGGCCACGCCATCCTCGAGACCGGACCGAATCAGAAAGCTTTTCACGCGTGGCGCGAAATAGCCGAACAGCTGCGCGAACGCATTCCGGTCCTGCTCGCGCGCAACCGCGCTTACAAGCTCGATCAGGTCCTCAGGAGACGGCACTACCTCTTTTTGCCTGGCTTCGTTCAAAACAATGAGTCTCGCTGCCGGGCGGACCTGCCGCTTATGCCTGTCGCCGAGATGTGAACCTGCAGCATCCATTTGCCCTTCTTACGCGCGATCTTCTCAATCGGATCACGCTTCAAGTGATCTACCGCGCGCCGGGTTCCGTAAATATTGGCAGTTTGGCGCGCGGAGGGAAATCCTTTGACCGGAAAGATTGCAGCCACCGATTGGCCCGACAGGCCAGAACGCATGACAGCGCGGGATCGAAGCCTCGATATTGCTGTCGTCGGCAGCGGCATTTCCGGTCTCTCCGCCGCGTGGCTGCTTTCAAAAAAGCACCGGGTTGTCCTATACGAAGCAGATGGCCGCCTGGGCGGACACAGCCACACGGTCGACGCCGCGGGCGTTGCCGTCGATACCGGCTTCATCGTGTTCAACGAACACACCTATCCCAACCTGACGGCTCTTTTCGATCATGTCGGCGTCGCCACCAAGCGATCCGATATGTCCTTTGCCGTTTCCCTCGACGACGGCCGGCTCGAATATTCCGGCACCGGACTCTTGGGCCTGTTCGCGCAGGGTCGCAACGCCGTCAGTCCGCGATTCTGGATGATGCTGCGCGACCTGGTCCGCTTCTATCGCGAGGCGCCGCGCAACGTGGCCGCGCTGGGCATGATGACGCTCGACGAATATCTTGACGCCGCCGGCTACGGCGACGGATTCCGCAATGACCATCTCTATCCGATGGCGGCCGCCGTCTGGTCGACGCCGGCCGCGAAAATCGGAGCCTATCCCGCGGCTTCGTTCATCAGGTTCTGCGATACACACGGCCTTCTGAAACTCACCGGCCGCCCGGTGTGGCGGACAGTGGCTGGCGGCAGCAGCTCCTATGTGCGGGTGCTTGCCGGTCCCATATCCGAAGTGGCGTCGAACTATCCGGTTAAAGCGATCGTCCGCACCGGAAATGGCGCCGAAATCATCGGGCATGAGGGCCATCGCCGCCGTTTCGATCAGGTTGTCGTCGCGACGCACGCCGACCAGGCGCTGAAGATGCTGGCCGATCCGAGCGGCGAGGAACGGCGACTACTTGGCGCTTTCAACTATAGCGTCAACGAAACGGTCCTCCACTCCGACACGCGCCTGATGCCGCAGCGGCGCCGTGTCTGGTCGAGCTGGAATTATATGACCCGGGACGATGGTGACGGCCGCAGGCTTGCCGTGACCTATTGGATGAATCGCCTTCAGGGAATCGAAAGCGAGCGGCCACTGTTCGTAACGCTGAACCCCCATCGGGAAATCTCCCCAAACGAAATTCTGAAACAAATGAGCTACAGCCATCCCCGTTTCGACGCTCGGGCATTGGAAGCTCAGCAACAGCTTTGGTCGTTGCAGGGTTTCGGCAACACCTGGTTTTGCGGCGCCTATTTCGGAGCGGGGTTTCACGAAGATGGGCTGCAGGCCGGCCTTGCCGTCGCTGAAAGCATCGGCGGCGTGCGGCGCCCATGGACGGTTTCTGATGAATCCGGACGCATCCATGTCGGCAAGCGCACATCGGGCTTGGCGGAGGCGGCCTGATGGTTGGTTTCCGATCAGCCCTCTACGCAGGCTCGGTGATGCACCACAGGTTGCGGCCGAGAGAGCACCGCCTGCGCTACAGCGTCTTTTACCTGCTGCTCGACCTCGACGAGATCGACGCTCTTGCGGACAGGCTCCGACTGTTCTCGCACAATCGCTTCAACCTCTTCAGTTTCCATGATCGTGATCACGGCGATGGATCGACCATGTCGCCGCGCGACAGGATCGAGCGGCATTTGCAGCAGGCAGGGATCGAATCCGGCGGCGCGATCCAGTTGCTCACCATGCCACGCATCCTGGGCTATGCCTTCAATCCGCTCAGCATCTATTTCTGCCACAGACATGAGGGGACGCTTTCGGCGATCTTCTACGAGGTCAACAACACATTCGGGCAGCGCCATAATTACCTCATTCCCGTGCCCTCCGGCATGCAAGGCCCGATCCGGCAGGAAAGCCGAAAATCCTTCTACGTCTCGCCCTTTATGACAACCGACATGGTCTATTCCTTCTCGGTCGTTCCACCAGGCAGCGATCTGGCGGTTTCGGTGATAGGCCGCGATGAAGCCGGCCCGCTCATTGTCGCCAAGCTGGCCGCCACTCGACAGGATTTAAGCGACGCGGCGCTGGCGCGCGCCTTTTGCGCTTATCCGCTCATGACCTTCAAGGTCATTGTCGGCATCTACTGGGAGGCTCTGCTGATCTGGCTGAAGGGCATTCGCCTCCGCCCCCGGCCTGCTCCACCCGCTCGGCCCGTCACTCTTGGGCATGGCGCGAGGCCTGAGATCAATCATCCAGAAAAGACCATAGCGAATGATTTTTGATGGCAAAACGAGAGCACTAGGCGGAACTAGTCGTCCCAGGGAAAGCCTGGTCGCTCGCGTTGTACGTCGAATGATAGCGCAGATCGAGTTCGGCCATATCACCGTCGTGCTGCCTACGTCCGATCGTATCGAACATTCGGGAAATCGCGCCGGACCTTCCGCGGCGCTTGTTCTCCATCGCTGGCGAGCGATCAGGCGGCTTGTCAGCGAGGGCGATCTGGGCTTTGCCGAAGCCTATATCGACGGCGACTGGTCGAGCCCCGATCTTGCCTTGCTGCTGGAATTGGCGGCGCAGAACATCGCCGTACTCGATTCCAGGATTTCCGGTTTCCTGCCTGTCCGGATGCTCAACCGCGTACGTCATTTCCTAAGGGCGAACAGCAAGTCGGGCAGCCGCAGGAACATCTCCTTCCACTACGATCTCGGCAATGGATTCTACCAGCATTGGCTCGATCCGAGCATGACCTATTCGTCGGCGCTCTTTACGCATCCAGACCAGACGCTCGAAGACGCTCAAGGCGCCAAGCTGTCGCGAATTGTCGAACTCCTGGATCTGCGCGGCGGCGAGAAGGTTCTTGAAATCGGCTGTGGCTGGGGAGCTTTGGCCATAACATTGGCCCGGTCCGGCGCGCGTGTCACCGGCGTTACATTGTCGCGCGAGCAACTGGCTCTTGCCCTTGAGCGAGTGGAACAAGAAGCTCTCGTCAATAGGGTCGCATTGGAATTGACCGACTATCGCGACATCGAAGGTTCCTACGATCGGATCGTATCGATTGAGATGCTGGAGGCGGTCGGCGAGGCTTACTGGCCGGTTTACTTCAAAACCCTGCACGATCGCCTCAACGCCGGCGGCATCGCCGTCCTTCAGGTCATCACCATCGACGAGGCGCGCTTCGAGAGCTACCGCCGATCGGCGGATTTCATCCAGCGCCATATTTTCCCGGGAGGCATGCTCCCCACAAGAGCGATCATCGCCGACCAGGCGAAAGCGGCGAACCTCCGGCTGGTTTCATCGCAGAGCTTCGGCAAGGACTATGCAAAAACCGTGTGCGAATGGCGCCGACGCTTCCTGGCATCCTGGCCGAGGATCAAGGCAATGGGCTTTCCGGACAGCTTCCGCCGGCTCTGGGAATACTACCTTTGCTACTGCGAGGCCGGGTTCAACGCCGGAACGATTGATGTTGGGCTGTATGTTCTCTCACAAGCAGACGCGACCACATGAGGGATCTCGCCACCGAGGCGCTATGACCCAAGAACTCGCATAGAAAAAATTCGAGTCCCGCAAGCTACCGCCAAAGCCGGCCGATCACCGAGACCTAACTTAAACTTTCATAGTTGGCGGAACGGAGTCGCGGTGACGGCGTTGGACGTAATCGCTGACGGTTTTTGACCTTTGTCATGGGTGGCTGACGGCAGCATCGAAGGCTGGGGAACTGAGGGTTTTGAAGACGCAGTTGAGTATTCTTGTCGTGGAGGACGAGCCCTTTATCCGATTGGGCGCTGTCGGGATGCTCGAAGCAGAGGGTTTCAAGGTTTACGAGGCTGCTGACGCCGACGAAGCAATCTCGATACTTGAGGGGGTCCCGGACATTTGGGCCATCTTCACGGACATCGACATGCCGGGATCGATGGATGGCATCCGATTGGCTCATGCCGTCAGGGACCGTTGGCCTCCGGTGCATATTTTCATCGCGTCCGGCCACCGAACGCCGGAAGAGAAAGAGCTCCCCGACAAGGCGCTGTTTTTTTCAAAGCCTTATGACGAGGCATCGGTAATCGCTACATTTCACACGTTGCGGGTGGGATGACGAGATCTGTTAAATCATCGCGAGGCCGTCAACCAAGATTTCCAAGAGCCTCAAGGGCGCGCTCCCGCGCCTGCCGGTGATCGACGATGCGCGCCGGGTAATTGGCAGCGGGGCTGGAGGTATCCTCTCTCAGCAAGTCCTTCGGTGCCGCTTCCCAGGGGCGGTGAATGAGGTTACTCGGTAGCTTTTCCAGTTCCGGCACCCAGCGGCGGACATAGGCGCCTTCCGGGTCGAATTTCTCGCCTTGCAGCACGGGATTGAATATCCGGAAAAACGGCGCCGCGTCGGCACCCGATCCGGCGACCCATTGCCAGCTTGCCGCATTGTTCGCGGCATCGGCGTCGACGAGCGTATCCCAGAACCAGGCTTCGCCTTTCCGCCAGTCGATCAGAAGGTCCTTGATGAGAAACGAGGCGACGACCATGCGGACGCGATTGTGCATCCACCCCGTCGCCCACAGTTCCCGCATCCCCGCATCCACCAGCGGATAGCCGGTCTTTCCCTGTTGCCATGCCTTGAATGCGTTGTCGTCGTCGCGCCACGGCATGCCATCGAACCCCGGCTGGAGATTGCGCCGCGCCATATCGGGATTGTAGTAAAGAAGATGGTAGGAAAATTCGCGCCAGCCGAACTCCGACTGGAACTTTTCCAGGTTGCGTCCGGCCGATCCCGACCGCATCGCATGTGCCGTGACAGCATGCCAGACTTGGCGAACGGAAATGTTGCCGAAGCGCAGATAGGGAGAAAGTCGCGACGTCGCCGGCCGGTCAGGTCGATCCCTCGCAGCGGCGTAGCTTGAGAACCCCTCTTCCAGAAATTCATCCAAGCGTTTTTTTGCGCCCGCTTCGCCACGTTGCCAGAAGGCGCGCAGCCCCTTAGCCCAGTCCGGCGCCGTCGGCTCGAGACGGAGGTCGGTGAGTTTGGTTTTTCTAAGCCCGCTTGCGTCGACACGGCTGGAAAAGTCCGGCAGAGACGGCGCCGGCAAAGGTGCCCCGGGCTCACCGGTAGCCAGCGCGGCGCGCCAGAATGCCGAGAAGACGCGAAAAGGAGAATTGCTACTGCTCGATACTGACCAAGGCTCGTAAAGCAGGTGGCCGTTGAAGCTTTTTGCCTCGATGCCTGAAGCCTTCAGCTTCGACTTGATGTCTTCGTCGATCAGCCGCTCCGCCGCGCCGTACCTCCTGTTCCAGAAGACGGAATGCGCCCGGAAGGCCACGGCGAGATGTGGGATCAATTTGGTCGCCGATCCGAAAAGCAGAAGAAGCTCTCCGCCCTTGGAGCGCAAAGCGCGGTCAAGTTCCAGCAACGACCCGTGCAACCACCAGCGGGCGGCCCCGCCGAGCGGCCTGATGTCGTCGTCTGTCTGATAAACGAACAGGCATATGAGAGGCCGCCCCGATCGGGCCGCGGCGTGAAGCGCAGGATTGTCGGCGAGGCGAAGATCGTCGCGAAACCAGACAATGATCGGATCAGCACAATCGCAGCCGTCGTGAACCCTGGCCAAGCGCTTCCCTCGTTCGTTAACCGTTGAGACGCCAGATCTCAAAATTGAGCAGCGTTGCGAATGCTACCCACGCCGCGAGAGGAACGAGGCAGACGGCGGCGATGCCGTCCAATTGCCAGAAAAGTGCGATCGTGATCAGGATCACAATCCATTGCAGCACGATGTTCACCAACCCCGCCAGCGGATTATTGAATCCGAAAAACAGCCAGGACCACGCAGCGTTCAATGCAAGCTGGAGAAAGAAGAACACAAGCGCGATGTTGCGACCGGGCGTGGCCACCGGCAGTTTCAGTATGCGCCAGACCGACCAGGCCATCAGTATATATAGCGTTGTCCAAACCGGCGCGAAAATCCAGTTAGGCGGGTTGAAGACGGGCTTGGTCAGGCCGGCATACCAGTTTGCAAGATTGGGATAGGTAGCCCATTGACCAAGGAGCGACGCGGCCACGATCGGAAGGATAGCCACCGCCGCGCGGAGCCAGGGCGATTGAAAACCGTTGAGCGCTTGATCCATAAAAGGCCGCCTGTTATTTATTGCCATCTCTCGCCTTTCTACGCGAGATCGATTTGCGTGGATCAAGCGGGCAGAGACCCTATGGCATTTTTTCGATCAGCTTGCCGGTACGTGGGAAGCGAAACGGCGTGTCAAAGGACCGCCTCGACGGACACGACCATGTCGCAATCGAGGAGCTTGCCTCTATCATCCGCGTTGGGCTGCCGGAAGAGACGACCGTCCACTGGCATGGGCTGATCCTGCCCAACCAGATGGACGGGCCCGCCGAGATCACGCAGAAGCCGATCGAGCCGGGCGAAACCTATTCCTACGAGTTACCGCCACTCAGCACGGCACTTACTTCTATCACCCTCACGCAAAACCCGACCGCGAGCAGGCGCTCGGCCTCTATGGCGCGCTCATTATCGATCCGGCCAATCCCAACGACGAGGTCCAGGCCGACCATGACTACGTCATCCAACTTCAGGAATGGCTCAAGCGCGAGGGTCTCACCTATCCGTCCATGTCGATGGACGGCGGCATGCCGAACTATTTCACCATCAACGGCAAGGCATACCCCGCGACCGACACCATCCACATGAAGGTCGGAGAGACGCTCAAGGTACGCTTCATCGGCACCAACAACGGCTTCGTCCACCCCATGCATATCCATGGCGGGCCGTTCGAGGTCGCCGCGCGCGACGGCGAGACGATCCCCGCCTCGGCGCGCTTCCTTGCCGACACCGTCAATGTCGGCCCGGGCCAGCGTTACGACGTCGTCTGGAAGGTGCAGAATCCCGGCAAGTGGCTTATCCGCTGTCACATTCCGCATCACACCACCAACAACAACGCCTAGGAGAAAGAAGGCGGCGGGCTGATGGTGGTTATCGACGTAGGGCCTTGACAGGATCAAACTCGGCCATGCTCGGCTCCGCTCGGACAAGCCAGACTTGGATCGGCATGCAAATCAGCTCGCATATCGCTTCAGGGGCGGTTACACGGTGCCCTCGAAAGCGTGTTCAGAATGAGCGTCGGGTAATGTCGAAGTATTCCAGTCTCCAGATTGCAATCCATTGGGCGGTTGTTGTCATGGTCATCACGCAATGGTGGACGTCCGACGCAATCCCTCGGACCCACAACCCCCTCCTGCCGGCTACGCAATGGGACCTGTTCCTGCACTTAGTCCACAACTACTGCGGAATGGGCATTGGCGCATTGGTATCCCTGCGCATGGTTCTCCGGCTGCAGCGCAGGACGCTACTCCAGACCCGTTCCCCGCGTTTCGCTGAGGTCGGCTCGGCGGTGGTTCATTGGGGTCTTTACGCTAGCCTCCTGGCCCAGGCGGTCACGGGATTCGTCGCAGCCTATTTTTGGGGCCCGGCCGCAGGGGTTCACAAGGCGCTCTGGAACGTCACGCTCGCGCTCGTCGTCCTCCATGTTTTGGCTGCCTTGTGGCACGGCGTCAGGCGCGATGGAGTTTTCGGGCGGATCCTCCCCGGTGTCCGAATCCGCTCCGGGCTCGATGTTTGATCTCAGGCTAACATTCCCGGAAGCGGGCACCGGGACGGAGCCGAAGCACCGTCCCGGCTGGTGGGTCGCCTATTTGACCTCGGTAACGGTCAGTTTTCCCTTGACCCGTTCGGCGACGAACTCGATCTGCTCGCCTTGCTTGAGCTTGCCGAGCGTCG
>Ga0209952_1001828_pt1 | contig 17031 bp, 21 predicted proteins | sample ThiBiot_750_biof_2_FD_183951 | JGI IMG/M metagenome (GOLD analysis project Ga0209952, IMG submission 183951) | Wastewater bioreactor microbial communities from Cape Town, South Africa - Thiocy_cont_750_biof (SPAdes) | ecosystem: Engineered > Bioreactor > Thiocyanate-remediating >...
TCTTTTAGCATGATTTGGCCATAGTTTGCAAATAACATCACGCAGTTCATTATCAGCTGCATCCATTTCCTCAGCAGCTAAACAAAAAAAAATAATAATCTTTTATTAATAACATTCAATTGAAAATTTACCATTTCGCATTTTAATTCCTAACGATTCTCGGATAAGAGCGAATAATGTCGTTGTAAAATGAACTTGCCGTTTGTCATCAATCGGCATATTCATCCGAATTAAACGCTAAACAACAACAAAAAATAATCTCAAAATTCGAATCCATATCAATCGTCTTCGCAAACTTTATAAGCTAATTTCGACGGACATTTCGTTCCGAATCCTACGGGCGGTGACATCAACCGAAGCATTTCAAACATTTTCGTATATTCTAATTTCCCTCTATCAAAACAAAAATTATAAATCGATTCTGTTCAATGAACAACACGTACGTTCCATCGGGATCGTGTTCCGACCATGCTCGAAGAAATTCATCGAGATGATGTGCGCCTAAGATCGATGAATCTCGTGTGAGATAATCGAAATTATCCATAATAACAGCCACGAATAGATTCAACATCTAAATGATCATTCGTATCAAATTTCTCAGTTCTTTGATTTCGAAAATCTACGTACTAAAAATGACGAAAGAAAAACAAATGAACAGAAATAACCATAGGCTAGATCGGATCCACATTTTTGTGCTGCCTTGCCATGGCCTCGATTTTGATGAGCCGGCGGTTGACATTCAGCACCGGCTTTACAGGCTAACATCACGGCTTGCCAACTTTCACCAGTTGCACATCTATTTCAATCGAAAGATATAATCGAATGTTTTGAGAGAGAGAGAGAGAGAGAACAAATAGTTGTTCGAAGAGAGCATCAAGCAAAGCAGACAATAGAACATCACTAAATACCTGAACAAGAGCATGACAGCAGACACAAAACTGGCGAAATTATTGTGTCGACTTATCTCGGTTTTGCCCGAGTCATAACGAACATTACCAAAAACCTTTGTTTATGAAAAAATAAAATATATTTAAATTATAAAATCATGCAAAATAAAATAAAATAATATAAAAACTAAAACTGAAAACCATAATTTTCACCACTAACTATCACTGAACAAGAAAATAAAAAAAAAATAAATAAATGTAATTATATATGAAATTATATAGATAGATATCAAAAGACAATCTAGAGAATTTTTATGGTTGTGTGTTATTTGTATTTATACGGGGAATATGATCCTCTTGCCTGAATAGAACAAGTGTCGCTTGAAAAATCGACTGAAAATTATTGTGATTGTGTATAGTCGATGTATGATCGATTTTTATATTTCCAAACATCTGTAGCGGATAAATGTCATGTGTTTTTTTCGAATTAAGTTCGAAGAGGAATTCAAAGGCCGTAGACAAACATTAAAGATATACTCAAGCAATTACCTGCATGCCAATAATGGCATAAATGAAAAACAACATGCCGATCAGAAGACAAACGTAGGGCAATGCCTGAAAAACGACAACGATGTCAATCGAGAGACGATGAAATTTTTACTTTAAATGATTGAATAAATGTCCAGAGAAGAATACGAATTGTGTAGCCTTGACGTAGAAGTTTGATCAAACGAGCAGCTCGAAATAGACGAAGAAAACCCAGATTGAGCAGTGTGTTCTATGACGAAACAATGAATTGATTGATGTGAAAAAGAAGCTCGTACCTTGTGTTTCTGTGGGCCAGTACCGTCAGATACATTTGCCTTTCCACTGAACTAGAAAAACCAACGAATTACATAAAATTTCGATCGAAATAAGTCGAGAATTTACTCGAAATTCTGTCACTAAAACATCGGCAATACTGCCAAGTACCGTAATAAAATCGAAAGCATTCCATTTATCTCGAAAATAATTCTAAATCAATCGATTCGAACATTTCACCACCGTATTCTCATCAAAATCTCACTCGTAAACCGAACGCTACGATTTTCAAAATACTTTCAACCGTAAACAAAGCTGTAAAAGTCGTATTTGCATAAGTTAAAATATCATTATACGTTGGAGGACTTCGATAATACTAAATCACAGAAAGAGAAAAACATATCAACTCAAATTCGAACAGAATCTTCTACTTTGCCCATGAGAACACATGTGTTCAATGCGATCATAACCATAATACAAAATTCGAAATAGGATGATGTACATAATTGCCAAATACGATAACGTAATGAACCTTCTTTTTTCGGTTTACAACATTGAATTGGTTTAGCATTGAGAGCAAAATCGATACAAGATTTCTATGAAAGGAAGATGAAAATACAAACGATAAGAATTGGCTTTTGTCTGCTCACTTGATTCTTATTGATTTCAGCTTCTTCGAGTTCTTTTTGTCCTTGATCTTGAAATGTAATAATGATTAAAGCGACGAAAATATTAACGAAGAAAAATGGAAACACAATGAAATAAACAACGTAGAAAACAGCAATTTCAAGACGATGACCCGGCCGTGGACCACGCTTAATACCCGTCGCATCAATCGAATGTTGTAAAACACTAAAATATTCATTCGAACAGTTCTTTTGTTCATTTAGAAATTCAATTCAACATACGTTGGCCAGCCTTCGCCTGTCTGAACAGTAAACAACGTTAGAATAGCTTGAGGTACGTTGTCATAAGTGAAATCATAGGGTTCCCATACACGTTTTCGACATTCGGGCTTGTATTTACCCGTTCCAAAATCGAAATAATATCCTCTGAAAGAATTCGTCAATATATTTCGGATGCTTCTCTCTATCTCTTACTGGCATTCTTCAGGTGTTAATTTCGATAGATCTGAACAACGATAGAATTTGCCTTTGAATAATTGTACAGCAATAACAGCAAAAATAAATTGAAATAACATGTAAACAATTCTATTCGAAATAGAAATAAGAAGTTACTGTTTCGTTTCAATGTTTCTCTTACAAAATTGTCAATACATTCGACAACGATGTTATGACACAATCAAAAACAGCTTTCAATTTCGGTACACGATTGATAGTTTTCAATGGACGTAACACTCGAAGAACACGAAGTGATTTAATTGTACTCAAATTTTTACCAGCTCCATAATCCCTTCAAAAGACCAAAGTTTAAGTTCGAATTCGAATGCATTCAATTCTTACTTAAATCCGAATGCAACCAATGCACAAATAACAACGATTGCATCGAGTAGATTCCATATATCTCGACAATAGGAACCCTCGTGTAAAACAACGCCTAAATCGACGATCTGAATAAACGAAATGTTTTTTTTTTGTTGAGAAAACAAACGTTCTATTAATGAAATAGACTAACTTTAAGTAAAAATTCGACTGCAAAAACACAAGTAAATGCATAATCAAGATAATCAAGAATGAGATTTCGTCGTGAATTCTCATGAACAGGATCTTCGGCAGCCAATGATATTGAACTTAATGAAATGACGATCATAATTAATAAATCGAAATAACGAAGTGTAACAATAAAATGACAAAATCGACGAATTCTAAATTCGAATTATATTGGAAATTAAACACAAGAGTTTACTGTCGAATACATACGGATTTGTACTACTGAAAATGAACATTGAACTGTAAGGAAGAATTGGTTTCACAACTCGTGCTTGTTCCTTTTTCTTTGCTTCGGCTTCAGCTGCAGCTTCGGCTTCTTTCTTTCTCTGTGCTTCTTCAGCTCGAGCTTTTGCAGCAGCCGGATCATCCGCTCCCGGCAATGGCTCAATTGCTATTTATAAAGCAAAAAATATGTTCAATTCATCATTTCAAAAGATGAAAAATTCTACTTGGTAGAAAAACTGGTTTGATATCATAATCCAAGCCCGGTATATAATCAAGATCGGCCTTTTGAATTAAATGTCTCTCCAAGAAATCGTCCGATTTCGGATTGTCAAAAGCTGTCTTGACGGCATTTTCAACGTATTCTTTTTTCGTTGTTTGCTTGAGATTATTTCGTGGTAATAATGGTTCTTGATCGGGTTTTTTTCCTTTCGTTGCAGGTGTTGTTGTTGCACGCGTGTCCGTTGGTGAACCACCTAGTTTAAACATCGATTCGAGATCTTTCGTTTCTCGTTCGCGTTTTTCTTCTTCCGCCGCTTGTTCTTCTTCTTCATCTTTTGTTAATTCATGTGCATTGGCTAAATTATCAACAGCAATAGCCAAGAAGACATTCAATAATGTGTCTAAAATCAATCATTTCGAGAAACTAACATAACAAGAAAATTCTTCATCGTCTTACAATTGCCAAATAAAACAAGAATAACAAAATAAAGCGAATAGATCATGCCTTTGCCATGTTCATCTTGAGATTTAATACCATTGTACATAATTTCATTCCAATCTTCGCCTGTTAAAATCTAATCGACAGAGCACAAAAACATATTCAAATTCAACAATTTGAAATTAAACACAAACTTGAAAGACAGTAATCAATGCTGTTGCAAATTTATTGAAATTTTGTAAAGGTGTTTCATCTTCGAAACTAAATCTAAATTAGGAAAGTAGAAGAAAACAAGTCGAATCATTCCTTCGAGAAATATTTTCATTTCCTTACTCGCCACCGAACAATTGCATACCCAATAGGGCAAATATGAGAATGAATAAAAAGAGAAGAAATAATAAACTAACAATCGATCTCATACTGCTCAATAATGAAACAACTAAATTTCGAAGTGACGCCCAATGACTAAATGAAAAAAAAATTTTATTCGATTTTTTTTTTGAAAATTAGATTTTCATTTGTTTTGCAGTTGTGATTAAAAAATTAGCATGAATGATTAGGAAGAGAAAACGCGAGTCTTTAGAGACTGTAAATCAATCAATTAACGAACCGGGTCACTTTGAATATACGCAATAAACGAAGAGCACGAAGCACAGAAACACCAAACGATTCTTCAGGATTAAAATGTGTCCAAATAACTTCAAATATTGAACCGATAATAACCTTCGAAGAAGAAGAAAACAAAAGATAGTTCGTTAAAGTCCTATTTTCAACGTACAACACAATCAAATATATTAAATGATGATTGAAAATATTGATTAACACCCAGACCATACATTTTAAAAAGCATTTCGAAGATAAACAAACCGAGAAAAACAAATTCTGCATAATCTTCAATAAAAGCAAATCAATTTTTATGAAAAAAATCTTTTCGTTTTGTTTTCGATTTACATAAAAAATTTGTAAGAAATTCTTTCTGTCCATCATGTTCAATGGCTACACAAGCTGTATTCAAAAACACCAGAACAATAACCGTCCAATAGAATGCTTGAGTTTTAACTAACACACGAATTTTACTCCTTATAGACGAAAGAGACAAAGATTTTTTTTATTAAATAATGCGCAGTCGTTTCTTTTGATTACTTAATAACTCGTTGTTGAATATGCCACCGTCGGCCTAATGTTCGCGGTCGATCTTGTCGTTCAACACCTGTTCCACGTCCACGATTAAATGCATTATCTAGCCGAAAGAAAGAAAGAAAGAAAGAGAAAAAAAATTACGTTTTATTCAAGTTATAATTGTCGAGTATTTGATTTTACCAATATCTTCTTCATCATCGTCGAGACTCTGCTGTTTACCGGATCGATGATGTCGAATCTTTTTCAATGCTGCATATTTTCGAGCTAAACGAAAAGAAGAGACGAGTGTTGAACATCGAACTAGTTTTTTAGTATATGAACCTTCGTGAATAGCTCGTCGTTCTTGTTCAGTTGTTCTCTCTTCGTTTAAAATTACATCTTCGGCTCGATTAATCCATTCAATGTAATTATTATATTCTCTTTCGATTTGTTGTTGACGACGAATTTTCACAAAAGCTCGACGATTTTCTACACGTTCTCTTTCTTTGGCAAATTCTCTGTGAATTAGGGCAAAAAGAGAAATAATAATTAATTAATAAATAAAATTCCATTTGATCTACCCGCTTAAAACACCAAGCACAAGATTTAACATAAAAAATGACCCAAGTATAATCAATGGAACGAAATAAAGCCAATTAAATAATGTTCCTACAGCATCATTTGTCTGATAGCAAACAAGAAAAAATGTCAAAAATTCATTTTTTTTCTTCTTTTCACATAAAACTATTTTCGTACCCAGTAAAGTACTTGTGTCCATCCTTCCATTGTAATACATTGAAAGACAGTAAGCATAGCAAGGCCAATATTATCAAAACTTGTTATTCCTCGATTAGGACCGTCCCAGTACTCTCGGCAGACGAGTGACTCATTCGGAATATGACATGTGAAAACGCCGTGTTTTATATTAAACCAACCACCAATTGGTTCTATTTAATCAAGAGAAAAAAATAATAACGATTAAATACACACAGTTTCCTCCTCTCTCTTTTTTTTGTCTCGTTCTGTACCTCCGGGTACGCCGCAGGTCGTTGGCTGATGATCATCACCTCTGAATATCACTACGACAACAGAAGATTCTATTTGATCAATATTCATTATTTCAACTTACAATCTTCACTATCCATATCAGCAGCTAGAAACAAAACAAAAAAAATCAATAAGAACAACATGTTTGAATAAATGTCGATTGACTTGATTTTTCTAACATGATCGATGATAATAACATTGTTCGAATTCTCAAGAGACTCGACTCATGAAAACAACTTTTTTCTTCATCGATTTCTCAAAGAAGATCAATAACGAAACAAAGCAAGCAAAAAAAAACTGAATCGTAATGAACGAGAGTTGATTAAACACCTCGAGTATTATTTGCATTTCTATTTGTCGACAACGTGCAATTATTTGCATGTTAACAAATTCCTATTTTCTTGTTCTCGAGATTTTCTTTTTCTCGTTTTTTTTTATCAATTCCAATAAAAAGATGCTAACGATGGTTTATTCGTTCTGACATGATCAGTTCGCTAAGGCTGACAAATCTGAACATTTATTAGAAAAATATCTATCGATGCATAAAATGATTCATCACTACGTCAAATCTGCTTTTATTAATAGAGAAAAACAAAAAAGAAAATCGAATTATTATAGAGATTTCTTTTCTGGTTTGTAAATGAGAGAGAAAGAGTAGTTTTTCCTTCATATGTAATATTAGAATAGGAGAAAAAAAAACAACAAAAAATTCTTGAATTGTTCGAGTTCTCAAGCTTTTCCGTTACGAACAAAACCGGATGTCGAAGAGGATTAGTAGTTTGATGAATATCAATATAAGTTCATTTCCGATAGTTCACATGTGTAGTCATAACTCAAGATAAATATAGTGTGACACTCATCTCCTCGACGTTTTTTCCTCTTTTTTTCTTCTTCTTCTTCTTCTTTCCTTTTGACTGACCTGTTCGGTTTGCATAAAAGCATGTTGTATGAAATACACCCGAATATAATTCGAGGCCAATGATGGCAAATATGACAATAGCAAAAAGAACAAGAAGAGCTATTTGAAATAAAGGAGCCATTGCTTTCAAGATTGATTTAAGCACCACCTGAAGACCTTAATTTGCAGACGTTGAATCATAATTTAGACTTTCGTGATGAATCTTACTTGGAATGCCTGAGACAAGTTTAAGTGGTCGAAGCACACGCACAGCACGTAGCGTTCGTAAATTAAATGATGTATTTTTATTGACAGTCATTGTAATCAGACTTTGATAGAGAAAAAAATGATGAGAATAATTTGAAATTCATTTCGAATTTGTTCGTTTTTTTGATTACCCTGTAACAACAACAACAAAATCCATAACATTCCAAGGACTTCGAAGATATGAACCACGATGTAGCATAAATCCTAATGCAATAATTTTTAAAGCGGCTTCAAAACAAAAAATTCCAATAAAATAGATTTCAGTTTTCTCCTACAAACACAAGAAGAAGAAAAAAGAACGTCAAACATAATCGATAGTATTTGTTTTTCTGATACGAACTAATGATCTAGCTAATGTTGTTTTATCGTCATTAGGTAAATGTTCTTCAAGTGCTAAAACAATACAATTAGCGATAATTGTTAATAGCACCATGTATTCAAATGGACTAAATTGAAATTCAAGCAAATAAATATTATTTTAAAAGAAAAATTAAAAAAAACCGTTCGTACTTCCATTCAATGACGGCATTTGCTCGTTTTCTGATCCAATTATTTTTCGAAAAAATGAATAATGATCGTTGATCAGACGCATTGATTTGTTGAGCATACTGCTTTAATTTCGCTTTCCATGCGCCTGCACGTCCCGAATGTAGATTGTGTGGATCGCCACCGGTTATTGCAGCCAAATTGCCACCTTCTTTGAGAGCCCTGATCATGGCAGATACATTAGAATATTCGCCCATGATTTCGGTTTTTTAATTTCTTCGATTATCTCTCTTTTCTCTTTCTCAACGCAAAGGAAACATGGGTGTTGTAATCTAATCGTAAGCAACACCACACATATATACAAAAAAAATAGAAAAAAAAAACGAGAGGGAGAAGGCGGCTACAAGAAAAAGAAGAATAAATGCTGTTGACACACACGACTTTACTCTCGGACCGGCTGACGAGAGAAAGAGAAAAGGCGTTCAACAGTCGCTAGATTTTCTCTTTCGCTCTCTCTCTCTCTGTTCTTCTCTTCCAACATGTTAGAAACGCATAACGGAACAAAAGCAACTCTTTCTCTTTGCTCGTTCTCTTGACGTGATTCCCCAACAGAATTGAATGAACAACAGAACTTAGGCGCAAGAATGAAACTAAGACTTACATAGGCGTTCAATGTCGATACGAACAGGATGATCAATTTTTATAGTATATAGGAAAAGCTAAAGCAAGAAGAAGAAAAAAAAGAAATAGGAGAAAAGAAACCGAAGGAATAGAAAAATGCAACAAAACTTTTCTCGCTCTTGTTGTTATTTCACGGCACAATTAAATGAAGGAAAAAAGAGAATTGATTGATGCAGGACAGGCAATCGGAATCACAGAATGTAAAAAGAAAAACTTTTCTTTATTTTATCCTATTGATCTTGAGTATGACATTGATGATTCTCGAAGTGTCCTTAGGGTAAATATTGAACGACTTAAGAGAAAACAGACAAGCTTTTATTTAATAATTTAATGTTCTTTCTTTTCTTCTTCGGTTTTTGTTTAATAAAAAAGGAGGGAGAAAGAGAGAAAAAGAAAACAAGAAAGAATCAAGACAATAATAGTTTGCTAATAATACAACAATTTATGCTTTTACATCATTAAATTCCAACCTATAATTGTTTTTTTTTTAAATTTATTTCTCTTGTATTTAAAATCAATAAACTATTTTGATTTATTAACAAATCATTAAAGAAAGAAGAAAAAAAACTTCTTATCGTTTATTTATTTATTTTTCGATATGTATTGACACAACACAAATATACTCTCATGGGTTTTAATTTTTGTTAATAACTTAATATAATATTATCGTGTTTTAGAAACATCAAGAACTATGCAGTGATTCTTTTCTTTTCTTGTCTGCGATGGAAATGTTTAAGAAAGAAAGAAAGAAACTTCAAAATGTCACACATTTGCTGACAGAAATCACGCTGACTTAAACTAATTGAAGCTAATATTCATTTTTCATCTACAAATGATGTGCCAAACAGAAAGCGCGAGAGAGACAGAGTCAGACAAGAATTTTCAAGACAAAATTTGCATAGAAAAGTAATGATTCAATCAGTGAATCGTATTAGAACTAACCCGAGGATAGAAACGAACTCGAATGAACATCTATGTTATTATTATTCGATATAGAAATCAAGATCGTTCGAACTTACCCATGAACTGATTCAGCTTTCGAGCTGATGCTTGATTTGTGTGCTTGTTTCTTCATTTGTTCATGTGAAAATAACACATCTTTTGTGTCATACAAATCAAGTGCACGACGTCGACCGCTTTGAGAAATACTATTAGCATGTCGAAGAGTCTCTGGTGATGGCCATTGCATGAGTGGATTAGGTGCATGTAAATGCGTGTGAGCATGAGATAATCGTCGATTAGCGCCTAGTGGTGATCGGTTATTTGTAGAAAATAGACTCATTGTAATAATCAGGATTGATCTAAGAAATAGTGATCAAGATAATACTGAAACCAATCTTTCTCTCTCTCTCTCCTTCATTCAAACGATTAAATGAAGAATTTCCGTACTACGGAAACGAAATGAAAGCTCAAGATATATAGAAAAGTGCGAAAAGCTAATTTTTATGTCTTCCTTAACCAAAGAACATATATCAACTATAGTTACGGCTTAAGAAAACTGACAAATCTCTTCGTATGTGTTTCATGGATTTCGACGGAGAGAAAAAAAAGAAGCAAGCTTTCTTCTATTGTGTTTTTCAACATCTTCAACATCATTGCTACTACTTGCATTGAAGAAGAAGTCGATTCATCTTCTGCTTCGTCACACATTGAGATTATATAGTCTGTATAATCGAATAGATAAAAGAAGAGCAATTTCGCATATATTTTATCAGTATAAAAAGAAAATGCCAAAAGAAAAAGAAAAAAAGCTATCTTCAAGTTGATTGTCGACTAGTAGTTTCATCAGTTAACAAGTGAAGTCAATGCAAAAAAAGTATGTTTGAAAAAAAAAGAAAAACTATATTCATTGCAAAACCCTTTTGTTTTATTAATCTTTTCATCAAGAATATGCTCGAAGCATTTTTCTGTTAGAGTAATTAGAAATAGAAGCAAAATAGGAACAACTTTGAAATATTTAGTTTCCTTTCTCTTTTCTTTTTAATATTCTTTTCTTGATGAATAGTGACGTATGATAGAAAGTGAGACTAATCATGGATATTTTGAGGCATCATTTTGTGTCAGTTAATAAATATTTGTTTCCCCATTGAAATATAAACAAAACAATTATTTGCTAAATAATTGCATCTCTATGACTTTTGTTTTGTTCCTATTGAAAACAATGGTTTTTACAGTTTCCGTTGAATCAAAGAAAAAGAACAATTTCAATTGACATCAACATCCAATGCCATCTGTATGTAGTAGAGTAACAGTTTTCTTGTTCTTCAAAACAAATCATATTGGCATAGAAACATCGATGGAAAGAAATGTCGGCGGTTGTTCTCGACATTGATCAAAGCAAATCAATCGAGTCAAGCAAACTAACATGACAGCTTTTGCACGTCCATCATTACTCGATAATCGTTATGCAGATATAGCTGAGACCAGTGTATTTACGTATGATGATGATGATCTTGTTAATTATGCGGATTTCCTTCGGTAGGATAGAAGAGATGATTTGTTTGTTTGTCGTGATTGAAATTCAATTGTTTAGAAAACATGGACGATATATGACAAAAAATGGTTTTGTCGATTCATCTCGACGTGTTCGATCACTTCATCGACAACAAGATGATATAACTCCAACATCTCGTAGCGGTTTATTCTCATCAGTTAATAAATCAACAAAAAAACCGAAAACATCCGAAAGTCTCGAACTCCCTTCGGTTATATCAATTTCAACAAATTTAGAAACGAAAAAAAAAGAACACGACAAACAAATGCGATTGATCGAAGTAGAATCAATATCCTTTCGGAAAAAAAAACGAGAGAGAATTCTTTTTTCGTTTTATCAAAGGAACAAATGATTAAATCCAAACAAACTGAACGAGAATCAAAACGTCTCGAAGGTGATGTGAAAAAAGAACAACGATATTTAAATCATACATTAAAAGAACTCGATGTTGGTAGGATTGGATTCTTTCAAAAGCTTCTTTCGTTGTTCTCATCTCGTTTTCTATTCAAGATGTAATTCGAAAACGTATCGATGCCGAAAAGAATTTAAATAAAAATCTCGAAGAAAAAGATCGAATCGAACGAGATTTTCTTCGAAAACGAGAACAAGTAGAAATCCGCCGTTTTCTTTTCAATTAGTTTGATGTTTTTTTCTTCTGTGTAAAGCAATCGAAACAACGAACCGAGCGTACAATCGATCGTTTACAAAGCTTGAAAGACAAAGACCGACGAAATGATATTGTTTGCAACGATCTTGCTCGACAATATCGAACGAAAGCGACTGAACTCGAATCTAAACATCAACAACTAGCTCAACTTCACAATGAATTCGAAACTCGAGTTCAACAGAAAGAAGTTCGTTTTCAAACCAAATAACCAAACATCTTCATTTTCTTTTTTTGTTTATCAGTTAGAAGAAAATCGAATTAAGAAAGAACTGGGCGAAATAGCCATGGCATTGAATTTAGAAGCACAAAAAGCTAAGAATGACATGCACGATTTTGTAAAGTATGTCCTCTTGAAAAGTTGTGATTATGAATAACTTGATTTTGTTCGAAAGTATCATCAATCGTGATCGAACGCATACAATAAAACATGATCTTCAGCAAGAACGACAATTCGACGAAAGATTGAAGTCAGAAATTTGACGATGAATTCAATTCGAAAGAAAAATTTTGTCAATTCTAGTCAAACAAGTATTCATGTGAAAAACTATGATTTAGAACGGCGTCGATTATCAGCCGATGTTACACTTCATCGGTCGATGCTTGATCTTAAGCAACGTGAAGGTACGTAAATTTCGATGAGAAGAAAACCAACAAACTCGAATTCGAGCATTTAGCTCTTCGTCGAATTGTTGATACAAAAAATCGATTGGAAACAATCTATACGAAACAACGAGATTTGAATAAACACGCAGCCATTGCCGAACAAGATCGACGAGCTGCTGAATTGATGACAAAAATGACGGTACGCGAGACCAAAGAAAAACAACGATTTAGTTTTGATGCGAAAAAAATAATTTAGGATGTGGAAAATCGACGAAGCCAATTAGCGAGTCAATCGCTAAGAGTTAAAATCGAAAAATCAGAAGTACGCGAAGCTGAAGGTGCGAGCAAAGCGAAAGTACGTCATGCAGAAATCGAAACACGAGAACATGAAGATCATTTACGTCATTTTCAAGTAATAATCGAACAGAGAGATCAATCAATCAGTCATTTTCATTTTTTTTTTGAAAGAAAATCGTGAGTAAAAATGAAGAACTCGAACATGATCTACGTAAATCAGTGAAAGATGCTGAATTCGATCGACGTAAAAAAGAACAAGAAATTCAAACATTAGAAACGGAATTAATTCGAAAGAAACATTCGGATTCAATACGTATTCGAGATGAAATAGCTCGAGCTGAACGAGAAGAAAAAGAATTGGAACAACATTTAATTCAAGAGAAATCCAAATTGGAACAAGTAGAAATTGTTTTTTTTTTCCTTTTTGTAATTATTTCTTCTATCGTTGTTTTCTAGTTGCATGTTAAACGTGAAGATCAATATTTACGTCTACTAAAACAACGCGAACAAATACGAGAAACAAAAATTCTCTTGCAAGCTCATCAACGTGAACATGAACGTCTTCTACGTGTTCATGCTCGTTCACAATCCTTACAATCACTTAATACGGTTTAATGAGTTGATTGAACATTTTGTTTATTCACCGGTGTTTGTCTTACACTAATAAACTTGTCGTGCCTTTTCTCTCGAAAATATTTACTAATAAATTAGAATGTAAATCTCGGCTCGTTTCTTTCTGTTCGGCGACGACCTCATTTTAATGACAAAATATAATTTCAAGTCGAGATATTGCCAATAAAACAGGGTGTGAAACGAAGATAGTTATTGTTTGATAAGAACAATATTGCTCGATCATTCGAAACGACTTCATTCATTTTGTCTGTCGGCGCAAATGAATATGTCGTATTTTACGAAGGGTGGTGTTAGTGCTGCCGTGGGTTTAGCATTGTATATTGGTAGGAAATTAAAAGAATTTCTGAAAAGCAAAATGAAGAGACTTATTTAGGATTAACTTATATGTTAACTAATTATGGTTTTCGATTTGATATTGGTTGGTTTCTTTTGTCGATTTCTCCTCATCAATGGGCATTGATTGGCATAGCTCTAGCAGTCTCATTGTCTGTCTCTGGTGCTGCATTGTAATTTCATAAATTTAAAAAAAAAAGAAAGAGAGAAAATTTTCCTATTCATAGAGGTATATTCGCAACAGGCGCGAGTATATTAGGTGCTGGCGTTAAAGCACCACATATTCGAACGAAAAATCTCATTTCGATCATTATGTGTGAAGCTGTTGCGATCTATGGTCTAATCATGGGTATTGTCATATCCAATTCAATAGGAGTAATTCTTTGTTTTTTTTTTCTTTTTAAAATAGTGAATTCATAGTTTTCTTTTTATAGGGCTTTGATACAACTGATGAATCAGAATTAGCCCTTAAATATCGTGCCGGGTATAAACTTTTCAGTGCTGGTATAACAGTTGGTTTTTGTAATTTATTTTGTGGTATTTGTGTTGGTCTTGTTGGTTCTGGTGCAGCTCTTGCTGATGCTCAAAATTCGTCTCTCTTCGTTCGTATTCTAATCATCGAAATATTCGCCAGTGCTATCGGTTTATTCGGTTTGATCGTTTCAATTCTTCAAGTAATCAAGCACAAAAGTCATGTCGACATTTTCATTCTCTTTTCTAGGCCAATGGAGCGCATATGAGTGATTAAAATTTCCAGAAATCTTACTGATCTAACTTAGGTGTATGTGTGTGAATGTTTTTTTTTGAAAAATAGAAGATAAAAACAAACAAAAGAAGGCAAAGAAAACAAACGAATGCAACTATTGTACACAATGGTATATTGAGGCTATCAATTAAAATGAAAACGAAAAGTAAATCCACCTTGACCATTACCACCACCGAATGGATTGAAACCTTGGAAGGGATTATGTTGTTGAGCTTGTTCTTCAGCATCGAGAGGATCATCACCAGCATCAAATCGAGCACGTTTTTCTAAAGCAAAAAACGAAAAGATTAATCATTGGAAAAAAAGGAGAGAAAATATCAGCAAAACAAACCTGGATCAGTTAGTACTTCTTTGGCTGCTGCAATATCAATAAACATTTTCTCAGCTTTCTTTTTATCATCACCTTCGTATTTATCCGGATGCCATTTAATAGCCAATTTTCTATAAGCTCGTAAGATTTCAGGTTTATTTGCCGTACGTCGAACATTTAAAATCTTATAATAATCTCGTTTTTTCGATTGTTTAATCAATTTTTGAACACGTTTTATTCCGTCATGTATACGTTGTGAATCTTCGGATTCATGTGCTTTTTGAAAATCAGCCAATGCTGCATCATAATCTTCATTGAGAATATGAGCTTCAGCTCGACTAACTAAGATTTCAGCATCGGATACATGATAAGTATCTAAGATTTCTGTACATGTATCGATGGTTTCTTTGGCTGGTAGTTTGCCTCGTGACATACACGTACACAATGATGAATGTGCACGATAGACGAATGTGGCCGATTGAGGATCGTTTGATAATTTGAGAATTTGTCGAGCTTTTTCAAGACAATCCTCCCAACGTGATTGACTGGTTGCATCACGAATATTTTCTAATTGTTTAGCTAATTTTTTCACTTTGAGATAATGTTGATGACATTGTTTATGATCTGGATCGAGTTTTAAACATTCACGAATATTTGTCAAACTATCATCAGCATCGCCCATCGAATAGAGTAATAAACTGATCTGAAGAAATGCTTGAGTATTGTCAGGTATTAATTTAGCTGTTGCTTTAAGATCGTTCACAGCTTTTAAATTATCGCCCGATTTGAGATAACTATCAGCACGTAATTCACGTAATCGGATCGCCCAGGGACAATGCTAGAAAATCGATTTGCAAAAAAACGAAACTGTATCAATGAAAACGAGAATTTACTTCAATAATGGAAGAGAGATATTCGATTGCTTTAGGATAATCTTGATATGAGTAGGCTTGTTCAGCTTGTTGAGCTGTTTCACTCATTTTAATTGTCACATCGAATTGATTTTTGGCTTCAGAATTGGAAGAATCGGTTTGTAACTAAATGAGAAATGAATATAATACATATCTGCATGTTCGAATGAACATTTTAACGTACTACTGTTTGGAAATCTTCTTTAGCATCTGTGAAATCACCTTGTTTCAGTAGAACATTGCCTCGTTGCATTCGAGCCTTGAAAACAAAACAAAACAGAACGCATTATTTTCTCCGTCTTGATTATCAATCACTTACAGCAGTGAAATCTGGTTTTAGTTCAATAACTTTCGTTAAATCAGGTAAAGCTGATTTTGATTTGCCCATCGCTAAATAGACAGTTGCTCGACGAAAATAAGCAAGATAATTTTTCGGATCAGCATCTAAACAATCGTTTTAAAGAAAATAATATTCAATAATTTTCATTGTCTACCGATTGCTGAATGAAAATGTGATATCGCATCGGATAGTTGTCCTGTAGCTAGTAGTTTCTTTCCTTTTTCTAAATGATCATTAACAATATCCGCAGTTGTTGGTTCGCCATTAGCACCTAGACAATTCAGAAGAAGGAGAACGAGAGATGGTGAATAGTAAACGAAAATTTATCTTACCAATAAGTAAATAATCTGACAGATAGATAAACAAAGAGAGAGACAGAAGAAATTTTATAGATCGAATCATGATGATGAATATTGCGGAATGTAAAAACCTTATACCATCATATTATATATTAAATAGGCGAAATCTTCGTACTGCAATATATTATTTTGCTCTGACAAACGTTGAGTTATCTCAATGGTTAATTGTCGACCAATGATCGAGAGACAACTGAAAATAGGGAAGTATTTTCTAAAGTATTTTTCGTCGTTGAATTCTTCGAGAAGTTTTCATAAACAAAAAATTCGTTTGAAGATTTATTTTGTTCATACGATTTCGGCGACATCTATCTCCATTCGTAGAGTACAAACAACGAACCACGAGACTCCTATATATAAGAAATAGACAAACACTTTCGTGTATTCTTCTTTATATATTATAGATAACAACAACAACATTCGGAATGATGAAAACATTATTCAAAGGTGAATAGACGATATGCACCATATATATTTAGTCTTCAAAGTTCTCTGACCGAATGATAAATAACTCGACATAAAAGACTAAAAATAACAACCAAGATAAATCAATTTTCTATTCTTTATTTGGATTAGTTCGTT
>Ga0209952_1001831_pt1 | contig 17022 bp, 14 predicted proteins | sample ThiBiot_750_biof_2_FD_183951 | JGI IMG/M metagenome (GOLD analysis project Ga0209952, IMG submission 183951) | Wastewater bioreactor microbial communities from Cape Town, South Africa - Thiocy_cont_750_biof (SPAdes) | ecosystem: Engineered > Bioreactor > Thiocyanate-remediating >...
TGTCGCCCTGATGCAGACCGAAGGCGTCACGCTGGAATTGACTGACGATGCCATCGACGCACTGGCCGATGTCGCCGTCGCGGTGAACGCCACGGTAGAAAACATCGGTGCGCGGCGTTTGCAGACGGTGATGGAGCGGGTGCTCGACGAAATCTCATTCGTCGCCCCGGATCGCAACGGTGAAACCATCCGCGTCGACGCCGCCTATGTGCAGAAGCATGTCGGCGATCTGGCGAAGAATTCGGATTTGAGCCGGTTTATTCTTTAGTCTCGCCAGCAAACCTTCCCTTCGTCATGCCCTGCTTTATGCCGGGCATGACGAAGTTGTCTCACCGCGCCCGCCGCACACGCACATAGAGCGCGCCAGCGCCGCCGTGACCGATGTGCGCCTGCTCGAAACCGACGACAAGCGCGCGAAACTCCGGCAGCGATAGCCATTCCGGCACCTGCCGACGCAGCACGCCGCGCTCGGAGTCCGGCCCCTTAGTATTTCCTTTTCCGGTGACGACCAATACGAAACGCAAACCATCGCCACTCGCGCGTTGCAGGAAATGCAGCAACACGCGATGCGCGCGTGCTTGCGTCATCCCATGTAGGTCGAGCCGCGCATCGATTTCGATCTTGCCGCGCGACAGATGCGTGCGTTCGCGCCGGCCGAGCGGCGCCAAGGGTGGCGGCGACGGCGGATGTTTCACGTTCACGGGTTGAATCAGCGGCACGACAGCTTCGCTTCGAAGTCGCTTCGCAGAAGCGTGTGCCGTCAACGGTGCGGGCTCAGCCGTGAGAACGATCTCGGCCTTCGCGACACGCGTTCTCTTGCGCAACGGCTTGGCCTGCTTCGCCACGCTCTCCCACAACGCGCGTTCGTCTTCGCTCAGCACCCGCCTGCGGCGCGGAGTCGGTACGTCGATGAGAACTTCACCCGGCGGCCGCCGTTTCATCGATGGCCCCGGCGATGGTGATGCCGCGAGCGACGATGCTGCTGCGCCGGAGGTTTCGCCGTCGTGTCGCGCCGAATTTGCGGCAGCGGCATCGTGCGCCCGGCGGCGATCGGATCGAGTGCGTTCGGCACCAGAATCGCGAAGCGGATATTGTGGCGTAGCCGGCCGGCGATCTGCGCCGCTTCAGCGCCCGCGCCGAAATAGATGTCCGCACGCGCCGGACCGACGATGGCCGAGCCGGTATCCTGCGCGATCATCAGGTGATGAAACGGCGTTTGCGCCTGCGCGGAGTCGATCGGCAGAATGCCATCGAGGAAGAACGGCGTGCCGTAGACGTGGAGCGCCTTGTCCACCGCGATGGAGCGGCGCGGCGTCAGCGGCACGCCCTGCGCGCCGACAGCCTCATCCTTGTCGGACAATTGGACCTCGCGGAAGAACACATAAGACTGGTTCTGCCGCCGCAAATCCTTGGCGCCATCCGGGTTGGCCGTCATCCATTCCCGGATGCGCTGCATCGACATCTGCTCGCGCGGAATGATGTTGCGTTCGATCAGGATGCGCCCGACCGGCGTATAGCGATAGCCGTTATGCGCGTCGTAGTTGATGCGGATGGTGGAGCCGTCCTCGAGGCGAACGCGTGCCGAACCCTGAATCTGCGTGAACAGCAGATCGGTCTCGCTCTTGAGCCAGCAGATTTCGAGGCCACGGCCCGCGATGGCGCCATCCTCGATGGCGGCGCGATCGTAATACGGTACCAGCTTGCGACGGCCGATCTTGCGAAACACTTCGCCGCCGTTGGGCAGGCCGGTGTCGCTTTGCTTGAAGCCGCGTACGAACAGGTTCGACGGGCGGCGATAGACAGGTACAGTGTAGACGTCGGTGCGCGTACGCGAACCATCGATGATCGGCTCGTAATAGCCGGTGACAAAGCCGGCGTCTTCACCGAGGCGGGAGATCCAGAGCGGACGAAAGTGCCGCTCGAAAAACCGGCGCGCAGCTTGATCGGTTTCGATCCGCGACGCTTTCGCGGCGGCACACGGTGCGCGCAACGAATCGCCCATCGCCTTGCTGATTTGCAAAGGCCGGCGCGCGGCCAGGATTGCCTTGCAGCTTTTTTGAAACGTCGCGAACGCCGCCAGATGATCGTCGTCGCGCCAACCGGTCAGCGTATCCCACGTCGCGGGCGTGTATTGGCCGCCCGGAATCTCGATGGGAAAAACCCGATGCGGCGAATGATGCGCTCTGGGGTGATGATCGTACCGCCTCGCCTCGGCCGGATACGACAACGCGCCCAGCAGACCGACCGCGAGCCAAAGCGCCGCGGAACGCGCGCCGGGACGGATCGCGCTATTGCGCGCTTCCGGTCCCAACCAGCTTCCAGTTCGGATCGCGCGAATTGGTGTCGCGGGCAAATGTCCAGACATCGGTGATATCGGCGACCTTTTCCGGGTTGCCGTCGACGATCGCACCCGCCTTGTCCCGGGTCACGGAAATCATCTGCGAGACGAAGCGGATCGTCAGTTGGCTGGTGCGGTCGCGAACCTCGGCATTGACCAGTTCGGCCTTGTCGATCGAGACAAAGCGGGTGTCAGTTTTCTGTTCGTTCTTCTCGCGCGTGCGGATTGCGCTATCGAAGCTGTCATAGACGTCGGACGACAGCAGATCCTTCAATGCGCGACGATCGCCATTGGCAAAGGCCAACACGATCATTTCATAGGCGCTGCGTGCGCCGGTGATAAAATGTTTGGCGTCGAACGACGGATCCTGCACCGCGATGGCATCGAGACCCGACGCCAGCGCAGAGCCCGGCTCGGCAAAACCCTTCCAGCGATTGGCCGGCGGCTCCACGTCACCAGAAGGCGCGGCCGGAGGTTGATCGATCACGGTTCCGGGCATCGGCACCACCTTGCCATCCTGCGCGCCGTTGAGAACGTCGCGAGCGGCGCGGTCGAGCGGCGGCCGCTCGCTTCCGGTGCGCTGGCCGAGCACGTTGCGCAGACGCAGGAAGATAAATACCGCCAACGCCAGGAAGATGATGGTGTAGATATCCACGTCGTGTTCGCTTTCCAATCGGTCGTCGCGCCCTGATGGCTGGGCAGAGGGAACATCACGGAGCGCCGAGCCATCGAATCCTGTCCCTCACATGTAGGGACCGGATCACGTCGAGCCAATGGCACTTTTTGGCACAGATCAGGCCTTCGGGACGTTTGGCCATACAACTGCCCTCGCATTCCCTTTGATACTGATCCGGCTCAGGAAATTGTAGCGCTTTTCATGTCCGAGAGGAAACCGATATCCACTTGAAGGTCGGTATTCGCCGCCAAATTAGGGGGTATCTGGCCGACCGGAGCGGCGGCGGCCGCGTGCTCCTGCTTGTCGAGCATGGCAGGGCTATGATAGCCACACGCCGACGCGGTAATTGCCCCTCGTCGGCCGCTTGGGAGCGAACGCCGCCAAACGGTTCCAGACTGGCCAGATGCTTCAGGAGAATTTGTTATGGCGAACGGCAACGGTACCCCTCCCGAGGCGGCGCCTCCCCCGCAGCTCAACGTGCTCGCGCAGTACACCAAAGACCTGTCGTTCGAGAATCCAAACGCGCCGAAATCGCTGGGTCAGCAGCAACAGCAGCCCTCGATCAACATTCAGATCAATGTCGGGGCCAACAATATCGCCGAGAACGAATTCGAGGTCGTGCTGTCGATCGAGGGCAAGGCCGAAAGCCAGGGCACAGTGATGTTCAACTTCGAACTCGCCTATGCCGGCGTGTTCCGGATCGTCAACGTCCCGCAGGAAAACCTGCATCCGCTGGTCATGATCGAATGTCCGCGGCTGCTGTTCCCGTTCGCCCGTGAGATCATCGCAACAGCGGTGCGCGACGGCGGCTTCCCGCCGCTGATGCTCGACCCGGTCGATTTCGTCGGTCTGTACCGGCAGAACATGGAACGCCAGGCCGAGCAGATCAAGCCGAGCTGAGGCGATCTGAATCATCCGGAATTTGATTTGGGGCCCTTCGTCGAACGATGAGGGGCCCCGAAGCTTTTCAGCGCAACTGCTTAGTCGCTTCGCTCAAAACCGTTTTGACTGATGCCCTATTCCGGCGCGCTGTCGGTGTACTCGTGCCAGATCGGTTTGTCGCTGAGCGTCGCGACAAACGCGCGATGCGCGTTGCGTTCGTCCTCAGTGAGACGCGGCGCGAGCGGCGTCGGCCGCTGCCGACGCGGCGCATCGCTGACGCCACGGCCCCGCGCCGCGCTGGTTTCCGTCAGGATCAGTTGCGACTGCCGCGCACCGATCAGATCGATATAGACTTCCGCTAGCAGTTCCGCGTCGAGCAACGCGCCGTGCTTGGTGCGGTGCGAATTGTCGATCGAATAACGCGAACACAGATCGTCGAGGCGATTGGACACGCCGGGGTGCTTGCGCCGCGCCAGCAACAGCGTATCGACCAGCCGGTCGCGCGGAATCGCGGCGCGCGCCATGCGGCCCAGTTCGGCATTGATAAAACCGATATCGAACGACGCGTTGTGAATCACCAGCGGCGCATCGCCGATAAATTCCAGAAATGCGTCGACGACGTCCGCGAATTTCGGTTGCCCTGTGAGGAACTCCGTCGACAGACCATGCACCGCGAAGGCTTCCTCGGGCATGTCGCGTTCGGGATTGATGTAGCAGTGATAGACCTGCCCGGTCGGCATCCGGTTGAAGATTTCAACGCAGCCGATTTCAACCAGCCGATCGCCGCGCAGCGGATCGAGGCCGGTGGTTTCGGTATCGAGAACGATTTCGCGCATGGCTTTTGAATCCAGTCCATAGCGTTTTCAAGCGAAGTGGATACCAGTTCGCGTGGAGAAAACGCGTCAATCAGTTTCTCGAGCGAATCAGCTTCGCCGGATCGGTAGTTTAACAACCTGCTCGAGAATTTCGTGGATGCGAACCCGCACCGGATCGAGTCCGTGGGACGTATCCACCACAAAGTCGGCGCGCCTACGTTTTTCGGCATCCGGCAACTGCTTGGCGAGGATCGCATCAAGTTTTTCCGGCGTCATGCCGTCTCGCGCCAGAATGCGCTCGCGCTGCACGTCGGGCGCGGTGGTCACGACCACGACGGCGTCGACGCGGCTTTCGCCGCCGGTTTCATACAACAACGGAACATCGACGACGGCCACCGGCGCGCCGGATTTCTCGGCGTCGTCGAGAAACTTCTGATGATGCGCGCGCAGCATCGGATGCACGATGCGCTCCAGCCGCTTCATCGCCTCGGCATCGTGGACCACCCGCGGCGACAGCAGCGTGCGGTCGACCTTGCCGTTGACGGTAGTGCCTGGAAACGCCGCCTCGATCGCCGCGACCGCCTCGCCTTCATAGAGACGATGCACCGTGGCGTCGGCGTCGTAAACCGGAACGCCGGCCTCCTCGAACATCTTCGCGGTGGTCGATTTTCCCATGCCGATCGAACCGGTCAGTCCCAGTATTCGCATTCACGCCATCCTAAAAGCGGAGAACATTGTGATCCCGCAAAAAAGCCAGCAGCGGCAGCAACGGCATTCCAAGGATCGTGAAATAGTCGCCCTCGATACGCTCGAACAGATGCACGCCGAGCCCTTCGAGTTGATAGGCGCCGACGCTGCCCAACACCGCATGTCCCGCCTCGGCGAGATAGGCATCGATCGCCTGCTCGCTCAACGGCCGCATGGTCATGCGTGCGACGCTGACATGGGAAAACAATATCTGCCGGTCGAACACCACCGCAACAGCGGCATGAAGTTCGTGGGTCTTTCCGGCCAGCGTCGCGATCTGATCGGCGGCCGCTGTGCGATCCGCCGGCTTGCTGAAACGCCGCGCGCCCAGTGCCAGCGTCTGGTCCGCGCCGATTACATAGCGGCCCGGATGCAATGCGGACACCACCGACGCCTTGGCGCGTGCCAGACATTCCGCCACCTCTCCCGGAGCTGTGAGCCCGGATTCCGCTTCGATGGCGCGCTCGTCAAGTTCGGCCGGCAGTGCCTCGAACGCAAGACCGGCACCCGTGAGAATAGCCTGGCGCGCGCGGCTCTGGGACGCCAGGATCAGCGGCGGCTGGCCCTGCACCAGCATGGAGGCCTTGTCCGTCATTCCGGGGTTCGCCGTCGTTGCCGGTCGGCATAGAGCTTGATGACGGCGGCAGCGGTTTCCTCAATCGAGCGCCGCGTCACATCCAGCAAGGCCCAGCCGTAGCGGGCACTGAGACGGCGCGCAGCGGCAACCTCATCCGTCACCGACTGTTTGTCGGTGTAGATATCATTGGCGGAATGCGCGCCGATGCTAAGCAGCCGGTTTTGCCTTATCTGGATCAGCCGTTCCGGTGTCGCGTGAAGACTAACGACCAGCGGCTTCTTCAACGCCTCCAGTTGCGGTGGGATCGGGACCCCGGGCACCAGCGGCACGTTCGCGGTGCGGATACCGCGATTAGCGAGATAGATCGAGGTCGGTGTTTTCGAGGTCCGTGAGACGCCGACCAGAACGACGTCGGCCTCTTCCAACCCTTCGACGTGCTGACCGTCGTCATGCATCATGGTGTAGTTAAGCGCGTCGATCCGCTTGAAATAATCGGCATTCAAGGTGTGTTGCGCGCCGACACGGCCGGTGGTGGTGGCGCCGAGATAGGCGTGAAACAGTTGCATCACCGGGCCGATGATCGACAGGCTCGGGATATTGATTTCCTTGCACTTGTTCTCGAGCCGGCCGACCAGATCCTCTTCCAGCAGCGTGAACAGAACAATTCCCGGTGCTTCCTCGATCTCGGCAAGCACGCGGTCGAGTTGCTTCTGGCTTCGTACCAGCGGATAGACGTGCTCCACCGGCGTTACATTGGCGTATTGCGCAGCGACCGCGCGCGCCACCGTGATCAGCGTTTCGCCGGTTGAGTCCGACACCATATGGAGATGAAAATAGTTGCCCGAGGTCGGCACGCGAATGATCCAATCAGTCCTGTGTGTTGTGTGAATCGGTGTGGACGATTTACGAAGTTTTTACCATCGGCCGGAGGGCTCGGGATAACCGGGGTCGTTCTGCACAGGTGTGTCAGCGTGGACAAGATTCCATGCGGGTGAGGAGTCTAGCGGGAATAGCCCGGTTTGTCGCTTGATAACTTCGCCGCGAGATATACGCAACTGATTGAAAATGCGGACAATATCGATACGTCGTAGTCGAATGAGAAGAGTGGTGACAACTTCGCCGCGCGCTTGGACAAGATGGGACAAGATTGCCCGGCCACAATCCACGGTCACTCAGACTCAAACCTAAGATTCTAGAAATATTGATTTGGAAAGAGGAGCGCTGCGGATATGGATATGCCTAGCGTTCATCCGGCTCATGAGAACCCACGTTGCATCGAAACGGTTCCAGTCGGCATCGCTTTCAGACGCCACAATGAGACTTGCAGATGTACGAATGGATCAAGGCTTTCCATGTCATTGCGGTGATTTCCTGGATGGCCGGGATGCTCTATCTGCCGCGTCTGTTTGTCTACCACTGCGAGGCGGAGATCGGATCTAAGCAATCCGAGACCTTCAAGGTGATGGAGCGGCGGTTGCTGAAAGGCATCATCAACCCGGCGATGGGTGTCACCTGGGTGCTCGGGCTGTATATGGCCTGGAGCGGACACTGGTTCCTGAGCGGCTGGTTTCACGTCAAGTTGTTCCTGGTGCTGGTGATGTCCGGCGTCCATGGGCTGTTTAGCCGCTGGGTGCGTGAGTTCGGTCAGGACCGGAACACCCGGAGCCAGAAATTTTACAGGATAATCAACGAGGTACCGACGGTTTTGATGATCGGCATCGTAATCATGGTGATCGTCAAGCCGTTCTGATGCAGGTTTCGGCGCGGACTGCTGCTCGGAGCGTCTTGCGCGGATGCTGCTGATTTTCTATATTCGTTCCATCCCACCCCACGCAGGCGGATGTGGTTGTCGCCCGAGAGCTATTTGGCATCGGCCGCCACATCGGGTTTGAAGCCCTTCCGGCACCTTCCTTGCTTCAGATCTGCGGAAACGCTGTCAGGCATTCCGCATTTTCGAAAGCCACCTTCGATCTCCTCCCTATTTCTACAGGACCACCCCCATGCGGGAAATGAAACTTCAGGACCTCAAGGCTCAGACTCCCGGCGAACTGGTAACGCTGGCTGAAGAGCTTGGCGTCGAGAACGCCAGCACCATGCGCAAGCAGGAGCTGATGTTCGCCATTCTCAAGCAACTGGCGATCCAGGAAACCGACATCATCGGCGAAGGCGTCGTCGAAGTGTTGTCGGATGGCTTCGGCTTCCTGCGTTCGCCGGACGCGAATTATCTCCCCGGCCCGGATGATATTTATGTTTCGCCGTCGCAGATCCGCCGCTTCGGCTTGCGCACCGGCGACACCATCGAGGGCCATATCCGCAGCCCGAAGGAAGGCGAACGCTACTTCGCGCTGCTCAAGGTCAACACGCTGAACTTCGAGGATCCCGAGAAGTCCAAGCACAAGGTCAACTTCGACAACCTGACGCCGTTGTTCCCGGACGAGCGCTTCAAGCTCGAATTGAACGACCCGACCCGCAAGGACCTGTCGCCGCGTGTCATCGATATTGTGGCGCCGATCGGCAAGGGCCAGCGCGCGCTGATCGTCGCGCCGCCGCGCACCGGTAAGACGGTGCTGATGCAGAACATCGCGCATTCGATCACCGCGAATCATCCGGAATGCTACCTGATCGTGCTTCTGATCGACGAGCGGCCGGAAGAAGTCACCGACATGCAGCGCTCGGTGAAGGGCGAGGTGGTGTCCTCGACCTTCGACGAGCCAGCGGTGCGTCACGTCCAGGTTGCGGAGATGGTGATCGAGAAGGCCAAGCGGCTGGTCGAACATGGCCGCGACGTCGTCATCCTGCTCGATTCGATCACCCGTCTCGGCCGCGCCTACAACACCGTGGTGCCGTCATCCGGCAAGGTGCTGACCGGCGGTGTCGATGCCAACGCCTTGCAGCGGCCGAAGCGCTTCTTCGGTGCGGCGCGCAACATCGAGGAAGGCGGCTCGCTGACCATTATCGCCACCGCGCTGGTCGATACCGGCAGCCGCATGGACGAAGTGATTTTCGAAGAGTTCAAGGGCACCGGCAACTCCGAACTGATCCTCGACCGCAAGGTGGCCGACAAGCGCACCTTCCCGGCCATCGACATCGCGCGTTCCGGTACCCGCAAGGAAGAACTCATCACCGATCCGCAACTGCTCAAGAAGATGTATGTGCTGCGGCGCATCCTCAATCCGATGGGCACCATGGACGCGATCGAGTTCCTGCTCGACAAGCTGCGCAACACCAAGAACAACAGCGAGTTCTTCGATTCGATGAACACGTGACGCCTGTGAGTTACAAGCGTTAAAGTGCGAAGGCCCGCGAGTGATCGCGGGCCTTTTTTGTCGTTCGCTCTGCGTTGCCGATGCAATTGATACTGGCCCATCCCCGTCATGGCCGGGCTCGTCCCGGCCATCCACGTTCTCGCTCAGTGCATTTGTTGCGAAGTGCCGGCAGAAATCGCGAGAGTTTTTCTGCGACTTGCATCGTTTTCGTCTCCGCGTGAGCAGGGACCATAATGACTGATGCAATTATGTGATTTTAATTGAAGACGTGGATGGCCGGGACAAGCCCGGCCATGACGATGGAGATGTCAACTTCAGTTACTGAGAAAGTGATTCCGGGTCCCCGCGTGCGCGGGGACAACGATTGTTGTTAGGTTGATGTCCGCTGCATCACCAGATGTACGAGATCGTGCACTGTCGTCACCGGCAGCGAGCAGCTTTGCTGGCGGCAGACGAAAGCCGCCGCGCCCTCGATGCTATCCGCTTTGGCACGCGCGGCATGATCTTGCGGCAGCAAATCGGCGCGTGGTGCGTGAAGAACAATAGTCGTAGCGTGTGGCAATCGCCGTGCCTCGGTAACAAGTGCATCGGCGTCGCTGCCCTCGCCTACCACGACGACTTCCGCCCCGGTGAGATGAAGGTCGAGCGCATTCAGCAACGATAGATGTCCGAACATGTTGTCGACCGCGCGCGGCAGCAGCGCCGCGAACAACGCGTCGGTTTTCACGCGCCAACGATCGCTGCCATCCAGCACCGCGAGCCGCACCAGGTTCTGCGCGATCAGGCCGTTGTGGTTAGGAATCGCATCGTCGACGCTGGAATGCGGGCGAACGATGAGTCCTTCAGCATCATCGGCCGTCAGGTAATAGCCGCCGTGCTCGGCATCCACGTAGTGGCGATCCAACAGGTCCTGCCACGCAATGGCTTGTTGTAGAAATGACGCCTCCCCCGTTGTTTCGTGCAACGCCAGCGCGGCGCGGATCATCGCGGCGTAGTCGGATGCAAGACCGGGAATGAGAAGCTGGCCGGCACGCCAGGAATGCCCGAGCCGACCGTTGCGCGTCATTGACGTTGCAATGAAGTCGAAGGCGCGCCGCGCAAGATCAAGCCACGCCGGTTGCGCGAAGGTAATCGCCGCGTGTGCCAGCGCCGAGATCATCAGGCCGTTCCAGTCCGCCAGCACCTTGTCGTCGAGGCCGGGACGAACCCGGCTGGCGCGATGCGTCAGCAGTTTGTCGCGTAGCGTACGCATATGGGCGTCGTCGTCATCGCCGAGATCGATGGTCTTGAGACGGTTGGGAATGTTATGACCTTCGAAGTTTCCCTCAGCGGTGATGTCATAGCGCCCCGCGAAATCGGCGGCGTCCGGTGCGCCAAGAACCGCTTCGATGTCGGCCAGCGACCAGACGTAGAACTTGCCCTCCTCGCCTTCGGAATCGGCGTCAAGCGACGAAGCGAACGCGCCTTCCGCCGTCGTCATCTCGCGTACCAGCCAGCCGACGGTTTCTTGTGCGCGTTGCTCGTAGAGTTTGTTCGGTGCACGCGCATGTTCGAGCGCCAGCAGGTCGAGAAGCTGCGCATTGTCGTAGAGCATCTTCTCGAAGTGCGGCACCAGCCATCTCTCATCGACGGAATAGCGCGCGTAGCCGCCGCCGAGATGATCGTAGATGCCGCCCTGACTGATGTGCGTCAGCGTCAGATTGGTGGTGATGAAGAAGCGTTCGTCGCCGCTGCGCGCGCCACCGCGCCACAGGAATTCCAGCATCGCGCATTGCGGAAATTTCGGTGCACCACGCAAGCCGCCATTCACCGGATCGGTGGCGCGGGCAATCGACGTTGCGGCGTTATTCAGTTCGCCAATGCCAAGCTGTGCCGCCGTATTGCCACGCGAGCGCTCCGCAAGTTTGGCGAGCAGCGCATCGCGGTTATGGATGATCTTGTCCGGCTCGTCGCGATACAACCGCGACACGGTGCGCAAGAGATCGGTGAAGCCCGGCCGGCCATATTGCGCCTGCTTCGGAAAGTAAGTGCCACCCCAGAACGGCTCACCATCCGAGGTGAGAAACATCGTCAGCGGCCAGCCGCCCTGCTCGCCCAACAGATGCAGCGCATTCATGTAGATCTGATCGATGTCCGGCCGCTCCTCGCGGTCGACCTTGATGTTGACGAACAGCTCGTTCATCACCTTCGCGGTCGCCTCGTCCTCAAAACTCTCGTGCGCCATGACGTGGCACCAGTGGCACGCTGCGTAGCCGACCGACAGCAGGATCGGCTTGTTGGCACGCTTCGCTTCCGCCAGCGCGTTCGGACCCCACGGCCACCAGTCCACCGGGTTATGCTGGTGTTGCAGCAGATACGGACTTGTCTCGCGCGAAAGCCGATTGGTGTGCGACGATGCCTCGGTCATGCTGCGGCCTTCCGGTTGCGATGGGACGACGATGCATGGTTGCATCGAACGTCGGGCTTGTTGAATAGATAGGCTATGCATCCGCGAGAACAAACCATCTTCGCTTTGTCGTCCGGCCGACCGCCGACGGCGATCGCCATTGTGCGCGTCTCCGGTGCGCGAGCAGGTCACGCGTTGGAGAAACTGGCTGGCAAGCGGCCGGCGCCGCGCGTGGCCGCGCGCGCGCTGCTGCGAGATGCGCGGGATGAGGCCATCGACGATGCGGTGGTGTTGTGGTTTCCGGGACCTGCGAGCGCTACCGGTGAGGACGTGGCCGAGTTTCACGTTCATGGCGGCCGTGCGGTGCTAGCGGCATTGTTCGCGGCGTTGTCGGCGTTCGACGACGTGCGGCCGGCGGAGCCCGGCGAGTTTACACGGCGTGCGTTCGAGAACGGCAAGATCGATCTCACCGAAGCCGAAGGACTCGACGACCTGATTCATGCCGACACGGACCGGCAACGACGTCAGGCGCTGCGGCAGTTGCAGGGGTTGCTTGGCGACAAGGCGCGCGACTGGCGGCGGCAGATCATCGAGGCGGCGGCGTTGGTGGAAGCGGGGATCGACTTCGCTGACGAAGGCGATGTTCCTGAGCAACTGCTGGCGCCGGCGCTGGCGAAGATTGCGACGCTGAAGGACGAGATCGAACAGGCATTGGCGACGTCGGCGCATAGCGAACGTTTGCGCGACGGGCTGGTGGTGGCGATTGCCGGCGCGCCGAACGTCGGCAAATCGACGCTGATGAATGCTCTGGCACGGCGCGAGGTCGCGATCGTCTCGCCGCACGCGGGCACCACGCGCGATATCATTGAGGTGCAGCTTGATCTTGACGGCTATCCGGTGACGTTGATCGATACCGCCGGCATTCGCGAGACCAGCGACCCGGTGGAGCAGGAGGGTGTGCGGCGCGCCAAGGCGCGGGCAGGGGAAGCCGATCTGGTGTTGTGGCTGTCGGACAGTCGTTCATTGGCCGATACGCCGATGGCGGAGTTTGCCGGCGAGGCGCCGCGCTGGTTAGTGCGCAACAAGGCCGATCTGGACGGGGTGAATGAGGCCGGAAACAGCGCCGGGATTCCTGCGGCAGGACCAGAGCCGCTTGATGGCAACATTCGGGCAGGCAAAACGGGGAGTGGACGCGGCTTTACCATCTCCGCAGCGCGGGGCGACGGCGTGGCTGAGCTGGTCGCGGCGATCCGGGCTTTCGCGGAAGATTATTTCGCGGCAGGCGAGGCGGGGTTGATTGGGCGTGTCCGGCACCGGGAATTGCTGCGCGAAACAGCAGGTATGTTGCAACGCAGCATAGGTTTGGCCGATCAAGGAGAGGAACTTGTCGCGGAGGAACTGCGGGCCGCAGCGACGGCTCTGGGACGGTTGCTTGGCCGAGTTGATGTCGAGGATCTGCTCGATGTGATTTTCCGGGACTTCTGTATTGGTAAGTAATAGTTTTATAATCTAGAAATAATTTTTAGTTCATTTTATATAGTGACTTAAGAACTATAATATTGCTAGTTTTGATAGAAGCGAGATGTGCCATTGCCGAGCGTGACCGTTCGAAGAATGGCGTCGCTTCGCTCGCTTATCACCCGGCAATCCGTCCTTTTGAGACGATACCCTTTTAGACGGATATGCGAGTCAGGCCCGCGCATGACGATTCCGAGTGGATCGGAACTGTTCCAGATAGATAATCCTGTTTGAAAATTCATGTTTCGATCGCGGCGGTTCCTGGCGGTGGTTGCACATCGCCACAAGCCTTGCTCGCCTTAGCCGGATGCCGGGTTCGAAACCGGGCGTGGTCGCCGGATTGCCTTCCTCCGCAACGGACACCGCCGCCACTTTTGTTTCACGTGAAACACCAACAACGCGGCCGATGAGGACTCGTCTGTTTCACGTGAAACAGCGCTGGCCCGGCCAGTCCCGGTTTCCGCTTCCCCCGGCGCGCGTCTCGCGATAAAACGCCGCCCATCAAATTCAACCTCAAGACGGATACGCCGTTGGCAGACGCATTCGATGTCATCGTGATCGGTGGCGGGCACGCCGGCTGTGAGGCCGCGGCGGCGGCCGCCCGCATGGGCGCGCGCACCGCGCTGGTGACGCATCGGTTCGATACTATCGGCGCAATGTCCTGCAATCCGGCGATCGGCGGGCTCGGCAAGGGCCATCTGGTCCGTGAGGTCGATGCGCTTGACGGGCTGATGGGCCGGGTGATCGATCAGGCCGGTATCCAGTTTCGGATGCTCAACCGCCGCAAGGGGCCGGCGGTGCGCGGGCCGCGCGCCCAGGCCGACCGCAAGCTCTACGCCCTAGCGATGAAGGCCGCGATCCGCGAGACGGCGAATCTGACGGTGATCGAAGGCGAGGCGGATGATCTGCTACGCGTGGATGGTCGCGTCGCCGGAATCCGGCTGGCCGATGGCCGCGAACTGACCACCGGCGCGGTGGTCGTCACGACGGGCACATTCCTGCGTGGACTGATCCACCTCGGCGAACAGAGCTGGCCGGCGGGCCGGGTCGGGGAGGCGCCGGCGCTCGGCCTGTCGAGGTCGTTCGAGGCGGCGGGCTTCACGCTCGGCCGGCTCAAGACGGGGACACCGCCGCGGCTCGACGGCCGCACCATCGACTGGGGCGCGGTGGAAATGCAGCCCGGCGACGATCCGCCGGAGCCGTTCTCGACGCTGACCGCGCGCATCACCGTGCCGCAGATTCAGTGCGGCATTACCCGCACCTTGCCGGTGACCCACGAGGTGATCCGCGCCAATGTGCATCGCTCGCCGATGTATTCCGGCCAGATCAAGAGCACCGGGCCGCGTTATTGTCCCTCGGTCGAGGACAAGATCATGCGGTTCGGCGACCGCGACGGTCATCAGATCTTTCTCGAGCCGGAAGGGCTCGACGATCCGACCGTCTATCCCAACGGCATTTCCACCTCGCTGCCGGAAGACGTACAGCGCGCCATCGTGGCGTCGATTCCGGGGCTGGAGAACACAAAGATCATCCGGCCCGGCTACGCCATCGAATACGATCACGTCGATCCGCGCGAGTTGGAGCCGACTTTGCAGACTCGCCGGGTGCCGGGGCTGTTCCTGGCCGGGCAGATCAACGGCACCACCGGATATGAGGAGGCGGCGGCGCAGGGCATCGTCGCAGGGCTCAACGCCGCGTTGTTGGCGGGTGGGGGCGACGGAATCGTGTTCGACCGTGCCGACGGCTATCTCGGGGTGATGATCGACGATCTGGTGACGCGCGGCGTCACAGAGCCCTATCGGATGTTCACCTCGCGCGCCGAATATCGCCTGACCCTGCGCGCCGACAATGCCGATCAGCGCCTGACCGACAAGGGCATTGCGCTCGGCTGCGTTGGGACGGAGCGGTCCGCGCACCACCGCGCCAAGATGACGGCGCTGGAGGCGGCCAAAGGGTTGGCGCAATCGCTGGCGATCACGCCCAATGAAGCGGCGAAGCACGGCCTCAACCTCAACCGAGACGGCCACCGTCGCTCGGCCTTTGAGCTGTTGGCTTATCCGGAGATCGGCTGGGCGGATGTCAGCCGCATTTGGCCGGAGCTGTCGGCCATTGACCCATCGATCGCCACACACGTTGAGATCGACGCCAAATACGACGTCTATCTCAAGCGTCAGGTCGCGGACGTCGAGGCGTTCCGCCGCGACGAGGGGCTGGTGCTGACCGGGATCGACTATCGCGCGGTGCCGGGGCTGTCCAACGAAGCGCGCAACCGGCTCGAGAGAGCACAGCCGCGCACGGTGGGGCAGGCGGGCCGGCTCGACGGCCTGACACCGGCTGCGCTCGGGATTCTCACCGCCTATCTGCGCCGCGAAGCGCGGAAGAAGGACGCCGCCGGCGTTGCGTGAACTGTTTCACGTGAAACAGCTCGTAGTGACCGAAATCCGGCTTTTGAAACTCAGGCTCTGATCCCGTCATTGCGAGGAGGCGAAGCCGATGAAGCAATTCAAAGACCCAAAAGATAGAACTGGATTGCTTCGCGGAGCCTGTGCTCGGACAGCGCGGCGCATCGATCCGAGTGCTCGCAATGGCGGAAATCAAGGTCCGTGCAGGATCGGAATGGGATTGCGCACCTCCCCTTATTGTCTCTGGCTCCCGAAATGCTGATCGCGCGCCGAGCCCAGCCGGACGATCTGGAGGATCTTTTGATCCTCTATCGGCATCTGAATCCCAACATGCCGCGCCTCAGCGAGCACCGGACGCGGGAGATCTGGGGTGAAACTCTTGCTAACGAAAACCTGAGCTTAATGGTTGGTGTCGTCGAAGATCGGCCGGTCGCGACCTGCCTTCTGATCACGGCGCCCAACCTGATGCGTGGTGGCGCGCCTCACGGCTTTCTTGAGAACGTCGTGACGCATCCCGATTGCCGACGACGCGGATATGGCAAAGCGACGGTTCGCGCGGCACTGGACGATGCCTGGCGGCGCGGGTGCTTTCAGGTCTTCCTGATGACGGGGCGAGGGCGGGTCAATCCCTTCGTCCTGACGTTCTATGAAAGCTGCGGCTTTGAGCAGGGCGGCAAGACCGGTTTCGTCGCGTGGCGTCTGGATGAGTGAGCGGCCCTCGATGACGATACTCGGCCGCATTTGAAGCGATGACGAGATTGCCGCGCTGGCGCCACGCGGCATAAACGCACAGCCTCTTTGCTGGCGGATGACGTGATCTTGAGAAGCCTCCTGGGCCCGACGTCATGCCCGGGCATAACCGTTCGAAGAACGGCGTCGCTTCGCTCGCCTGTGTCTCGGGCACCCACGTTTTCGGCTGATGTTGAAGCAAGACGAAGCAAGACGTGGATGGCCGGAATAAATCCGGCCATGACGACTTCAGGCGAGAGGGGCTGAACCTGAGGGAAGCTTGCACCTCCCATCATTGCGAGCGAAGCGAAGCAATCCAGGCTTGCTTTGTGGCTCCTGGATCGCTTCGTCGCTTGCGCTCCTCGCGATGACGGGGAATAAGCCTTGATCCCTGTTGGTCACGCTCCGAGTCCGACTCGTCGGATCGGCCGCCTCCGAATCCCGGAAAGCCCTATCCTGTCATGGCGAAAGCAAGCCATCCCATCGCGATCGCCGATCTCGCCGCCGACAAAACCGCCGCGCTGGCGCTCATTCCTGTTTCACGTGAAACAGAGGCGCGGCTGGATCGCTATGTCGAGCTGCTGCTGCAATGGCAGGCAACGACCAATCTGGTGGCACCCTCCACTCTGCCGCAGCTCTGGACCCGCCACATCGCCGATTCGTTGCAGCTTCTCGATCTTGCGCCG
>Ga0209952_1001833_pt1 | contig 17020 bp, 18 predicted proteins | sample ThiBiot_750_biof_2_FD_183951 | JGI IMG/M metagenome (GOLD analysis project Ga0209952, IMG submission 183951) | Wastewater bioreactor microbial communities from Cape Town, South Africa - Thiocy_cont_750_biof (SPAdes) | ecosystem: Engineered > Bioreactor > Thiocyanate-remediating >...
TCTCAAATATGAATATGTGAGTGAGTGAGTTCGTAGTCATTTTTCTACAAACATTACAAAACAAAGATGAAGACAACTGAATTCATGATAATTTTTTCGTTGCTTTTCATTGCAATGAAAGTTACAATGGGACAACCACCTGAACATTGTTTCTGCCATCTTGCCGATGGTACTCTTTCGTGTTCGACTCCTGGATGTAGTACAGGCACTAATCCATTTTGTAGCAATGGATTTGTTGTCCTTCATCATGATCCAGCAATAAGTCGAAATGGTTGTCATTGTCCACGAAATGCTTCTCAGACTCATAATACGTTTCACGATCGTAAGCACAATCGTAATCGTCATCGTCAGCAAGAAACTCATAATGGTTTTGTTGGTCGTGCTGGTTATCATTATGAGACTTGTACAGCATTTGGCAGTGAGGCACGTGATCGTCATGGTCATAGTCATGTTCAATCGACTGCAAATGCTGCGACTGATTGTTGCAATTACTGTTGTGGTCGTATGGATCCTCAACCTTTTCCTGTAGTTGTCACACCTGCTTCGAATGATGGTCGCCAGATTTTATCAAGCAAATTATTTTATTTACATAGTTTGATTATGTTCGCGTTTTTTTTTCATTTTCACATTTAAAATAAATGATGTGCGACACTTTTACAGTTGTCTTCGTTGTCTTGTACTTCCTGTATGCATAATATTTTGTTGAGTTTCGAAGTTTCTCTCAGCTTTGCCCATGCATCGTAATATTAATTGTTTGACTTCATTTCGAAATGTTTTCGATGTCATTAGATGAACATAAAATGTTGTGTTATAATTTAAATACAATAATAATGACATCGTAATATAATTAATAAATGATTCGATTTGTCTTCGTTCGACACTTTTACTCGATTGCATATAAGATGTGACTTGTATGTAGATAGTCATTGCTGGATATGTGAGTGTACAAATAATATAGATGATTATTTCGATGAGTACAAGTTTGATGAATGATACATCACGTCGATTTAATTGATTGATCGAGTTCGCAGGATGAACTAATAATCGTGATCGAGGTAAATTCTTTAGTAATAATAAGCCAAAGGTGATCATGGAAAAAATAGGTATCAAACCAGTACAAACTGCAATATAAAAACTAAATATTTGTCCGTACAATCCATACACACCACAACGACCATTTTCTATACTTTCCCAAATAAGTAAATGAACTGAAACTGTTGCCCAAAAGATCGTGACAATCACGATTGATCGATAGGCTATCATCGGTCGACTGAAAGCGCGAATCGAAGCACGTGTACTACAGAATGCATATCGATCAGCACATACTAATATTGTGAGAAAGCAAATCGATCGAAGTGCTATTTGTGGTCGACACAATGCTCGAATTGCAGCACGAGGATGGCATGATGCATATCGATCAATACAAAGTAATACAAGTGTGTAACGAAAACACATTGAACTCGTATGAATGATATAACCTCGAATACGACATAAAATAATCGAATTACTAACCATATCATAATGGTTAAGTGCATACACAGTCGGTACAATAGCCCAATTGGCGCCCATCAATGAGAAACAAGAGACTGCAATCAAATAGATTGAACAAGAATTTGTTCGATATCTTTGTTGACAATAAATAGCAATCGTAAGTAAATTACCCAAATTACCGAATGCAAGAATCGTAGGTAGAACATAACGAGTAATAGCTTGTTGAACTGAAGCTAGTGCTGCCATTAATGATAATCAGGAGTTTTAATGAAACACCTAATTACATGTTTGGAGTGAAATTTAATCAGTCAACGGCTTTATATAACGTTTTTTAATCTTATTATCTTGAGGAGGGTGTCGGATTTAAAATTTTTATTAACTAATTCGAAAAAAAAATGAAAAGTTCTATGCAATGCCACGTCGTTTCACTTCATTGCTCATTTGAAGAGCTGCGCAGAACGGACACCAGCAAACAACACACGCATCATCAAATGAATCACCCTGTTCACAATAAAATACAACAATGCATACAAAGAGCGAGAGAGAGAGAAAATTTCAAGAAAATAACTCACTCGAATTTTGAGAGCTGTTCGAACTTTCATTCGATAGGTTACAAGTGAACCACTACAACAAGTTGAAATTCCAGGTTCATTAATATCCTTTGCTAATGAACAAAGAAAACAGCACCAACAAAAATACGCATAGAAACCTGAAAATAAAAACTTTCGATTTATTTATATTCGATTCGAGTCAATATGTTTGATTTACATTGACCAACATTATTAAAACAATCACAGAGACCGACTGACCATTCGTGTTGTTGATCATAGAATGGATTAACCATCAATTGACCTTGTGATGGTTGATTTCTAACGGGTAATGAAACTGAACGCACTTGATTTTTGGACATCGATTTCATCACAATCAATTTTCAAGAATAAATCTCTATATACTTTCGTTAAACAGTATTTATAAAGTTCTCTTATCTTAAGATTATGTACATATGATTATTTTATTTAAGTGATATGAATCCTAAATGTCATTTATCCGTTCTCTTTTTTTTTTGTATTATTTAAGAGATCCTATTTCTGCTGCTAATAATCCTTCATATCAAATCTATGTATAAATATTTACATATTTTGTTTTGCATTTGTTTCATAAGTTATAGGTTTTTTTTTCTCATACAATCATGTTAAAACTAATCGTGCTTTGCATACTTATTTTTTCAATGGTGAACTCAATTAATGGATATATTTGTAAATGTTATTGTTCAGATTCATATATTGGATCGGTATATTCTAGTAAATGCAGTAGTTCATCGTGCTATTTAACTTGTTATTATTACTCCAGTTGTTCATCGTCAAGTATTACTGGGTGAGTAGATATTGATAGTTTGAAATTGTAGACATTAACTTTTATTAATAGAACTTGCTCCGATGATCTGGATTCAGTGGGAACTAAATTCGCTGCAGGCATCATCATTGCAATTGTTATTAGTAGCATCGTTGGTCTACTTATATGTATCAGCGTAATTGTGTTAATTGTATCTATTTGCACAAAAAGACGTTCTCGACCGTCTCATGCAGTTGTCTACCCTCAATATCAACAACCATACGCAGAGCAGCCAGTTTATGTTAATCCAATGTTTTCTACTTAAAAAAAATAAAATTTAAGATTGATATTCTTTTGTCAGTTAAATTTATTGTGAAAGAAGAGAACATAAATGTTACATACATCAAATTTATGGCAAGAGTTTAACAGCAATAAATCTTTCATTTTATCTGGATAATCGTTTTTTTTCTCGATCAGATGAATATAATAGATTTGTTGAAACATACACGCAATCACAATCATGTTAAAACCAATCGTGCTTTGCATACTTCTTTGTTCAACGATGAACTCAATCAGTGGATATACTTGCGACTGTTATTGTTCAGGTTCATACATTGAATCGTTATATTCTAGTACATGCAGTGATTCATCATGTTATTCAACTTGTTATTATTACTCCAGTTGTTCATCGGCAAGTACTACCGGGTGAGTAGATAATGAAGATTAGAAATTGTAGTCATTAGCTTTTATTAATAGAACTTGCCTTGATGATCTGGATTCAGTGGGAACTAAATTAGCTACAAGTGTCATCGTCGGTATTGTTGTTGGTAGTGTTATTGGTCTTGCTGCATGTGTGAGCGGAATTGTGCTGATTATTTGTCTTTGCAAAAAAAAACCTGTTCATCCTGCAATGATCTATCCTCAACAAACATACATCGGTCAACCAATTTATGTTGGTGAAATGCAACCACCACCACCACCAATGCTCTCAACAGAAGAAAAAGTCTAACTAAATATCTAACTACTACAAATTTATTCTGTTTTGGTTTTCTTTCGTTTTTTACAACATTTTGAAAGAATGTATCTAATGATGATAACGGGAAGAATAATGAATATAAATAATAAATCTAATGGATATCGCTGATAAAATGGTAGAGTATTTGCAAAAGGTGTATAATTATCAAGACTTCCATTGAGTTTAACGAAAAATTCGATTTCTTTAACAGCACGTTGTGTACCACCCGAATGTTTTATTTCCAATGACATACGTTCAACTGATTGTTCGTAGATCACATCCGTCCATAATGTTGATACCTTTTGTGCTACACTTTCATCGGTAAATGTATAATTTGTAAAATCACCAAGACTGAGCAAGCTTTGTAATAGATCTGATCGAATGAATAAAGATTGACCGAGTTTTAAATTTTCGATTCTTCTTGCAATCATAAATTGATCCATATTGAATGGCATACATACGATAGGTTTCATAAAATACAATGCTTCTAAAATCGAACCCATTCCACAGTGACTGAAAAATATTTTCACCGATGTTTGTCGTAATATCCATTTTTGTTTAACAAAACCTTGTTCAATCCAGATTCGTTCTTTATTTTCAAGTATTTGACGATAGTTACCATCGGATAAATCTTTCAGAACAGTTTCGTATGTCTTATAATTAATATCACGCAAGGCTAACAAAAGAAAACTGTCATTGGTTTGAAGTAAAAATTTTGCTAAACCATTGATAAGATTATACATTCGATCGTACGGAATAATCGAACTACTTCCAAAAGCTCCAAATATAATTGAACTAGTTGGTTTTGATTTTACCCATGCAGTCAATGTACTATTATCATCATCAATTGGTGTTTCATCGATAAATGCACCTAAATACTTTTGATATTGATTTGGATAAGGTGCCGAAAAGAATGATGAAGGTATGCTTAACAATTGTAAACATTTCGTGTCAGTTGAGAAAACATTTTTCAATGTAAACATATCTTGAAATGGACCTGATCCTTGTGGTAATGATTGAAGAAATCTATAATATGTTGGGATCAGTAATGGTGCTAGTCGAATGGTAGCATATCCAGTGAATATTGTATTGTAGATACGATATGGCAATTGAGTCATTTCGTTTTCTGTTAACAATGAAAAGCCATGGGGGAGATTTAAATCAAAAATAGAAGGTATGTATGTTGCGCCTTGAAGAATACAAGGTGTCGAGGCTGCTTTGCACAAGATTGGAACTCCGAACATCATATGATCTGCTACAATTGCATCGAAACGTTCGTAAGTCAAAATTTCAAATATTTTCAGATAAAATGCTGCGACTACGTCAGTCATCAATGATATCAGCTGTGGCGCGGCTGTCAACAATGAACGATCAGACAATAGATCCATTAGTTGTTGGTGAAGATGTTTTTCTTTGAGAAGAGCATCGGTTGAATTATCAACGTAAATAAGACGAAATCGTGGTGAAGAAAATGAATCCAAATCTATATAACTTTGAGCCATACGTTCAGTAAGAAAAGTAATATTATGATTGTTCATTGCTTTGGCTAATTCGAACATGGGTGTTAGATGACCTGCACGACCATCACTAATGAATAAAACATTGAGACCGAACGATAGATTGACAAATGTCAATGCATAGAAACAGGATAGGGCAGCAGAAATTCGAAAGAACATGTGACGATGTGTGTTGTGTAAGTTTCTTTAATGTATGTAAAGCTTTCACTTTTATACACGTAGTAATGCGCGCACAGAAAGTACGACAAAGAACGCGAACGAATCAAGGCATTGGTATGTTGTCAGAGAGGTTACAACACGTTTTTTTCATCCAATTCTTAGCAGATGCACTTCTCACCAGTGACATCTTTATATATGGGCCAACAAATAAACAAAACAAAATATTTTTATATAAAAAGATATAATATGTAACAGCAATTATTTTTATAATATTGTTATCTCGAGCAGTGCTATTTTTCGTTATGTTACCATGATAAACCTTCATAGAAAATTGTCGATGGCTGCATAAGTAGAACATTTTTTGTCAGAAACTCAAGTTTGGTGGCATTGCCCACTTTAGAAATTATTACATTCGAGTTCAAATTCAATTTGCAATTTTTTGACATCGCAATTATTTAAAAATTTTCTTGCAAAAAAACCACAGACAAAGTGCATTACTGCAATCATAATCTGCTTAAAATAGGGTGACTCACATATGGGTCTGACTCTGACTGTATACCATTTGCTTTTCTATCATATTCACATTAAAACGAACGAGAAGAAAAAGAACACACCGATCTTATCTAGTCATGTCATCGATTACGCACGCACTTGGAAATCGAAATATTCTTATTGTAGGTGCTGGTATCGCAGGCCCTGTGTTAGCTCATTTCCTTCATCGATTTGGAATGAAATCTGTAGTTGTTGAGCGTACGCCACAATTACGCACAGTTGGCCAAACAGTTGATCTACGTTTTGCAGCCATTGAAGTCGCACGACGCATGGGACTCGAAGAGAAAATTCGTGAAAGATGTACGAAAGAATGTGGAGTGGCCTTTGTCGATAAATTAGGACGAACTCAAGTCGCTTTTCATGTCGATACTTTCGGTGGACAAGGTTTTGTGTCGGAAATTGAAATTCTTCGTGGTGAATTAGCTAATATTCTTTATGAACACACAAGTCATCATACGGAATATATTTTCGATGATTATCCAGTATCTATGAATGAAAATAATGATCATGTTCAAGTTGTATTAAATAGTGGAAATACAAGAAATTTTGATTTAGTCATCGGTGCCGATGGAATGCATTCGACAACTCGACGACTTATTTTTGGTGATGATTCATTTATTCATTATCTTGGCATGTACATTGCATATTTTACTATACCTTATGAAGATTCAGATAGTAATTGGGCACGATTCTACAGAACTTCCGGTGGTCGATCGATATTAATTCGACCGGATAATCAAGGTACAACGCGTGCATATTTAGCTTTCTATAGTAAAGAACGTGGCTATGAAAAACTTGATAAGAATAAACAAAAAGAACTTCTTCATAAAGTATTTGAAAATGTTGGCTTCGAAGCGTCTCGTGTTCTCAATGGATTGAACAATGCCGATGATTTCTATTTTGAAGATATCGGACAAATTAAAATGAATCAATGGTCAAAAGGACGAGTAGCTTTAATTGGTGATGCAGCTCATTGTGCTTCACCACTGAGTGGAATGGGAACAAGTTTGGCATTTATTGGTCCGTATTTTCTTGCTGGCGAACTTTCACGTCATCGAGATCATACAGAAGCATTTAAGCAATATGAATTATTGACACGACCTTATGTAAAAGAAGCTTTCAAATTACCTTCGATAAATATGCGTTTTGGTTATCCAAAAACATCGTTTGGTATCGGACTATCTACAGCCATGCAAAAATTTGTTGTTAGACCTAGTGTTGCTCGAATTATAACAAAGCTTATGGCGAACAGAACTCCTCAAGGTGTTTCATTGCCTCAATATGAGAGCCGCATTGCGTAATTTAATATTCGACTCGTTTTATTAAACTGTTGATTTTAATAAATAGTTCTAGTCTAACGTTATAATTGATTCCATTTTCTCGAAGATTAACATGAGTTAATGTCTGTTTATTGAAACACGAAATCAGTTAGACAGAATGAGAAAAAAACAAATATCAATTACTGTATTCTTTTGTAATGCTTGAGCGATATATCGAGCTCCTTCATCACCAATTTTGTTGCCATAAAAACAAAGCTCGATAAGTGTCTAGATTTAAATAGGTAAGAGAAAAAAAAATAAAATAAATATCTTACAGAGTTCTTCACTAATGCTTCACTTAAATGTCTACAACCTTCAGCACCAATCTGATTGAATGCTAAATTCAATTTCTCGAGTATAGTGTTTTCTGCTAAAGTTTGTGACAAATATGCAATTCCTTTATCACCAATTGTATTTCCCCATAGATCAAGAACACGAAGTGTCTATTTATAAAGAGGATATCGTAAGAAAATAGACACATGAAAATCGAATTCAACTTGATTCTTTTTCAATGACGATGAGAAATATCGTGCATTGTCAGCATCGATTTTCGTTTTCCACAGATTGAGCGAGACAAGTGTCTATAATAAATTTTTTTTTCATTCATTAAAAGTCAATACATTATGTTCAACTGTATTTGATTCTAATGCTTTAGCTAAATAACGTATTCCTTCTGCATCCAAATCCACATGCCAAAGATGAATCTTCGTGAGTATCTATAAAACTATCGATTAAAATCCAATCGTGAGTATGTATAAGTTGTACTATACCGTATTTGTATGTAAGATTCGAGCTAGATTCTTCACTGCCTCAGAATCGATCTGTTCGTGAGTAAGTTCAAACGTCGTAGTTATCCGATACCGATGATACGAATCAATAATCAAATTAAGATGTTGACAAACATTTCGCATTGATAGAAAAAGCGATTTGTCATCCAATTTATCTCTAATGGTAATGTATGCAGTGATAAACTCATGAAAGCTAAATAAAAAAAAACGAAACGTTTTCTTATCTGTGTTAACGTTTTTTTTTATTAAATAAAAAAAAGACTCTCTCAACGATATTCATCACCACAATCACCAATTACACGAAATAAATCGTTTGATTTACTCGAAATTGCTTCTATCTTTCCAAGATCATCCGTATCAAGATTCAGTTGAAATGTTCGAGCATTATCTTCGACATGTTCACTCAATCCTAATCGAGCACCAATAATCACACCTCCAACTGCTGGTTTATCTAAAATATAACGCACAGCGACATTAGCAATAGTAACTTGATGTTTATTTGCAATTTCCTTGAGAACAAGAAGTAATTCTTGAAATAATCCCCAATCTCCCCATTGATCGATCATATTCTTGTATTTTTTCAAGCTGACTGTCGTTAAATCGGCGGCTTTCGGTTCTGATTTGCCGAGATATTTTTCGGATAGTAAACCACCGCAAAGCGTTCCATAGGTAAATAGTTTAATGTCATGTTCTTGACAGAATGGTACCATGCGAATTTCAGGACGACGATCAATGATCGAGTATTGAACTTGATTCGAAACAATTCGAATACCATTTTGATGAATTAATTTCAAACGTTCAGTATCGAAATTCGTCAAAGCTAAATGTTTGATTTTGCCTTCGTTCTGTAATTCGGATAGATAACGTAGAGCATCGAGATAATTTCGATCAGCATAATCCCACCAATGAAATTGAAGTAAATCAATCGATTCAACGCCTAATCTCGTTCGTGATTTATCGATGCTTTTCTCAACGATTTCTTTCGTCATTTTTCCTGGTCGAGGAACCCATTTTGTAAAAACTTGAAGATTATCTACGGCTTGTTGGCCACGATTGGCCACTAATTGTCGTCGAAATTCACCCATTATATCTTCTGCTGGTCCATAAATATCTGCAAGATCCCAAGTAGTAAATCCTGCATCGACGTATTCGAACATCTGTTTAACAGCATTCGTAGGATCGATTTGTCCGTGACCACCGGATACTTGCCACATGCCATTTAAAATACGACATATATTAAGATCCGATGTTAGTTGTAATCGCATTTTCTATTATTCTACCTTTGAATTTGAATAAAGAAAGAATTAGATTTCTATATTCGACCCATTCGTATTCTCTCGCGATAGATGTCAGAATTTATTTCGAAAGTAAAAATTGATCAGCTACATTATTATCAGTATTATGATAGTATTTAAAAGCAAGAGCTGTTCGATTAGCTGTGATAATTGTATATCCATATTGTTGATCATGATATTGACTCCATTCGTTGACTGAATACGTACGAGAATCAAGACCAATGCCAGCCATGCCAATGAGAACATTGGTTATACCGTTGGCAACACATTTCTGTTGATACATTGGACATGATCGTTCGTAAGCATGAAGATGTGCGAATAGATTAACATCGACATGATATTGATAGAACAATGGTTCTAAATATAATTGAAGATGCTGGCCAACAATAATATCAGGATGATCGTTTTCCGATGTGAACATTTGTCGATGTGAACCAACGATAATCCATGGTGTACGCGTACGATTCACTGATTTAAGATCACGTTCGATCCAATTGTATTGAACTGATGATGGTTGAAAATCATGTTCAGCAGAAAAGAGAAGAATGTGAACTGGACCAATCTCGAAACTATACCAGAAGATACCGTTACCATTCGATGGTGAACGAAAACGACGTACCATTGGCACAGCACATTCGCCGCCTGAATCACGACCGTAATTACCCCACGATGGTCGAAATCCACCTGGAGCTGGTGCACCACTTGGATCTTTTTCTCCGCCTGTTAAATGATCGTATTCATGATTTCCAATGCTAACCATATACGGAACTCGAGCAGCAACCGATTGAATTTGCGTCATAAATGCTTCCCAAATAACTGCAATGCCACGTGCATAACTAATATCACCGATATGAACTAAACCTGTGATATTCATAGTTGCTATTCGTGCAGCAACATAATTGATTGTTTCTTGAGCAGCTGGTGTTGCGCCCATATCACCATAGGCAACGATATTCACAGTTGCATCTTCGTCGACAGGACGAGTAAGAAACGAATAAATCGATGACCAACCATCGACATCGTTTCCAACACGATAGTAATAGGTTGTTGATGGACGAAGATCTTCCATGACAACTGTATGTATAACACCGGGATCGATGAAATTATGCGGGCCTGTTATCGTTGCGATTTCTTCGCACATGTCACTGGCTTTGTATGTAATTGATGTGCCGGTTTTTGTCGAAGTCAATGCCGATGGATCGAGACCGTATTGACATGAAGGAAGAGTTTGAGATGAATTTGTTAGATAATTAACAAACATTTGATCGATTCGATCGGTGAATGCTAAATGAATATGAACTGGTTCTTCGATATTTTTTGGTTCGATGGTAACAGATTTGCCGATTAAAGTATAAGTGCCAGAACAAGTTTGACCTCGAGAATAGTATCGAAATTCAAGTGGACGACGAATATTCATCATTCGCCATGATGAATGTTGTTGTCCTTTTCGAATGACTTCATTATCATAATAACCATCAGCTAAAAAAACAAAAAAAACTTAATTTCAAATTTTCTTATCTTTATTTTCGCTTACGAGTACTCGTTGGAATTTCAATTGAATAAACTCCAATGAAATCATCACTGCATACAGTTGATGGCGGTGTCCAAGTGATATTAACTTGATCACCGTTTGAATACAATGTCGATGAAACATTCAAAACAATTAAATCATCTTGACTGGAGAAATCATTTCCAGTATGTTTCTGAATGTAGGAACTTTCAATTTCGTAGATCGTATGATATTTACCAAATGCACCATAACTTTCGATATGATGACTTGAGGCAACGAAATTAATACAAAATCCGAAGATCAGGAGACAAGCAACACCTCTAAGATGCCTCATTTTATGTTGATACAACTGAATTGCAACATAATCTTCGACGTGCTTTTATAATCAGTTGTTGACGACAACGAACAACTGATAAGAGAACGTTTCTTTTTATCTTTCTTATAGGTGTTCTTTTTTTCTCGGTTGAAAATTACCGAGGTGTATCAAATATGAAGTCAAGGATGTTATAGTCGTATACATATATACATTCAGTTCAATTCAGTTCAGTTCAGTTCATTTTTTTTGTTCATAATGATTACAGAATTATTTCGATTCGTTCTACTGTTAACAATAAGTTTTGTATACAGTACTCGAACGGATTATCTATGCGATCCAAATGATGAATGCGGATGTTCAATGAAACCAGTATCATTGGCTCGTATTGTCAATGGTGAGAATGCAGTTGAAGGTAGTTGGGGTTGGATTGTGTCATTATCATTCAATGAAAATACTCAAATTTGTGGTGGAACGATCCTATCAAGTTCATGGATTCTGACGACTGCTCATTGTGTATTCAATCTTTCTCAGACAAGTGTTAGGGTACATGTAGGATCGAATAAACTTTGGCATGGTAGTCAAGATCGATCGGTAGCACAAATTATTCTACATCGAGATTTTGACTATCTTACAGGAACAGATGATATTGCTTTGTTACAATTATCAAATGCGTTGGATATGAATGATCCAGCTGTATCTCCGATTTGTATGCCTTCGTTTGATGTGAATATGGTCAAGCAAAGTGTATGGCCAGCAGTCAACACACCTGTGAGTTTTGTTTCTTTTTGTTTGAATTTGCCGGTAAATATGCGTTTAGGTGACGATTATTGGATGGGGAATATCTGGCGAGGAGGGACAACCGTTTATAAATCTTCAACAAGTTACTTTAGAAGTAGTAGATAGTGATTCGCCGAAATGTAGTTTTCTCACTCAAGATAAATATACTCAATTATGTGCAGCTGCACCGAACGATGATAAAGGTAAATTGTTTCTATAAGAAAGATTGAATGATGCAATGCAAGTATTTTATTAGATGCATGTGCAGGTGATTCAGGTGGTCCATTAATGATATTTACATCGGAGAAACAATGGGTACTTGTTGGTTTAACTAGTTTTGGAGAGGGTTGTGCTCGAAAAGGATATGCAGGTGTTTATACACGTATTACGGCGTACGAAGATTGGATACGACGGAATACAAATGGATCTTATTCGAAATCGAAAACGATCTTATACAGATCAAGTTCAAATGAACAAACTTGCTGTTCAATAAATCATTGTCTTCTGATATTTATGTTAACATTTTTATATGTTTTTTATTTGATACAAAAACAAAATTTTCGTAAATGAGGATAACTTCGTACGATACAATCGGCCGATGTTTTGTATGCATTGAGACGACTAATATCATTATGATTTGTATTTAAATGACCAGTATTAGCTGTATATTGAACAGTAGCTTCGTAGATAGCATCGTTTGGTTTTGTTGTTAAAGTGATTTGATAGAAAATAATCCCATCGGTTTGATTCCAATGCCCGAGTACTCTAAATCCACGTTGTACAGATGCCGAAAAATTCTTATGCGATCGATACATTTGTGCACCACGAATAGATTCAAGTGTAAGAGGACGACATTGAGCCGAGAGAATCTTATTGATATAATCAACAACATGTTTGGCTGCTTTTTTAATAATTTCTTCGTTGACATTAACTTTCGTCCATTTCAAACACGAGCACCAATGTGGTGGCAGTCGAATATGATCACATGTTCGTTGTGCTGGAATAATATTAAATAAAGAAATATTTCGTTGTGTGAGATTGATATCCTTCGCAGTTGTTGTTAATTTATTCATGTCTAGTAGAGAGAGAAGCGTGGCATGAACATCGAATGGTGTTGTAAAACGATTGATATTCGTTTGCAGTGCATTGATTGCATGTGGATATTTTCGATGAAAGCTCTCTGGTAAAATAAAACTCATAAATGGTAGACGTTCTTCGATAGCTCCTTGGGGAGTCAAACGAGCCGATGAAAATCGTGCTCCATGATCACTCATGAGAATGACAACAGTACGATCGAGTTCACGAGATTTACTCAATCTATCAAGAAGATTTACTATCGATGAATCTAATAAAGAACCGTATTCATATCCATCGTGTGTATATTGTTTGAAAAAACCAAAAAAGAATTTTTTATCCTTCGAATATGCGGTCCAAAATCGTTGAATATACGAAAGAAATAATTCAAATGTTGTTTGTTTACCAAAACAATACGGATTCTGTCCACTCCTATAAGCACTTGTTGCAGGCAATCGATAAAATGGTAGCATATAATGATCGGTTGGCGTTTGATTGAAACCTTTCAAACGTAATGTCCAAATACCAATTTGAGTTCCATCTTCGGAATAACCTGTAACATAACCTCGATCTCGAAGTGTATTCCAAATAAATGGATAGACATCGACAAATGAACCATTTGCATCTCGATGAAGTGTCGATGGTAGTTCACGTTCTAACATGCCTGTTAACATTGGAATGACTTGTGCTGGTGTACCATCACCCAAAATATTATAACCTTTTAAGATAGTGCCGTTCAGTTTCTTTATATGAGCGTGTGTTTTCGGTAACATTCGTTCGTATTGTAATCTCGATATACTATCAAGACCAAGTATGAGGATATTTAGATCGTCGTTTTGCTTTCGAACAGTAGCAAGTCGTTGTCGAATTTTCTTATCATTTCGAATAGTAATATACGGCACATCAGGATGCGGAGTCGAAGTTTGATTACATCGAACTATGAAATGATCACTTAGAATCGGGATGTTAACATCACGGACAAGTGAAATCGATTTCACTCGATAGAAATGATCTCCATGGCCCAAATAAAATCGAACAGAACAATTTAATCGTTTATAAATAAGTCGTAGAGAATAATTTTGAATAATAACTGGCGAGAATTTCGAATAACACACTGGTCGAATAATTTTATGAGGCATAAATCCAAGACCTTGAAAACTCAATGAAAGTTTTGGAAAATGACATGCTTCCACTATTTCATCAGTCTCTGTCAATATGCTATTGCTATTTATTCGTAGAGAACGAAGAACACTGAGTGTAATAATCGCGATAATACTTAATTTTACTGGTGAACGAAACAAAAAACGTACTGACGAAATCAAACAACGAAACATATATGTATGTCTTTTTGACTGAAATAAATGAACTCAACGAATTATTATTTATATGCATGTCCTTCGATGCCACCTTTTTCGTATTTTTTTTATTTCGTTTTCTTAATTAGAATGTTTCGAAAGAAACAATAATACGGTTTCTCTTGCTTCGAATTACAAATGCTCATTTATTTTTAGTTATTCGTCCTTAGAATGTTCTGTTTTTTTTGCAACTACGCGCAGTTACCTTCATCACGCATTTGCTTATTTGAAGAGAGAGAGAGAGAACAGAACGGAAGAAGAAAAAAAAACGTGGTTGTGTTATGATACTTATATAAAACGACCAGTAACGTACGATACGAAGAAAAAACCAATTCGAATATGACATTAGACGAACAAATAAAAGAGGTAACAACGGACATCAATGAAGTTAAACGACTGATTGATTCAACCGATCGTCCACGTATTAAACAAAATCTTGAACTTCAACGTCAGAAATTCGAAAAGGAACTATCTCAACTCGAAGAAAAACAAAGGAAAGCCAAAGAAGAAGAAGAGCAACAAAAAGCCACCACCACCACCACCACTCCTTCTCGAATACAATCAAAAGATATAACAGTCTATGGTATGATTCGAATGTAATACAATGAATTTTTACAATCTTCTGTGTTTTTAGCATGGGATCAAAGCGATAAATTTGTTAAGATCTACGTTCAAAATCTCGATGGTATCGATAAACTACCTCAGGATCAAGTTCAATGTACTTTCGAAAAACGGTAACTTAATAACTATACGATTTTAAAATCATTTCGAAATTCTAGTGGTTTTCAATTACAAATTCAAAATTTCAAAAATACTAATTATTCGTTGAAACGAGTTGGTCTTCTAAATGACATAGATCCTGATCAATCAACATTTAAAGTTAGCTATTCGAAATAGACAATTATATATTTTCAATTTGAATATTTTATAGGTGAAAAAAGATATGATCATTTTGTCTTTGCGAAAGACCGAATCAACACATTGGGAGTGTCTTTTGAAAGATGAAAAGAAAACACCAATGAAGTAATTTGTTTTTTGTCTCAAATATTTGCTTGATGCTTATTTATAATGATAGACCTATACCAAACATCGATCCATCAGGAGGTTCAAACGAAAAATTTATGAATATGGTTGAAGAAATGTATGAAAATGGCGATGATGATATGAAACGAGCGATTGCTAAAGCTTGGACTCAATCACGTGAGAAAGCCAGTGCATTGACACCGGAACAGCGTGAACAAATGACTAATCCTGGTATTCTCCGTACATCAGACTTTACGATTTATCCTCCTCCTCGAAAAACTTCATAATAAAATAAAGACTAAGCTTTTCGTTGACATATAATCGGACCACCAAGTGTGAGAAACGCAACTTTATCTTTGCCAATGAGTGTCACATTGAAAGCATCGAAATTTCGTCCATTGATCGTTCGACCTTTTTCATCGATTAATATCATTTGAGCTCTTTCTTGACTGGTATCATTTATAACGAGCCATTGATTAAAACTGTTTAACAATGGAGTAACCATACCTATATACACATTTTCAGTTTAAACAAAACAAAAGATCAGAATCTTACAATAGCATTTATTCGACGGTTCGAAAGAACCAAATGGTTCTCCTTTGTACAAACGTTGCATATTATTTGTTTGAAAAAAATCAACACGCCATCGATTATCCATCTGTTTAATTGTTATACCCATTTGTTTGCCTTGATGAATTCGAATTGAACCAATAAGTTGATCACCTTGTTCACACATGATATCAGCTCGTGTCCATTCTTGTTTTATACTGAATGGTTTGTGTACATCTCGTTTACGTAACGACAAATCAGGATAATGTACAATAAATAAATCATTTGCATCACAAGCAATTGTCCATGGAATTTTATCAGATCCATATGCTTCTGATATAGTGCTATTTGCAGGATTAAACTCGTGAATATGTGTAGATGTAAAAATAAATGTTTGTGTTGATTGAGACCAACATATATCAGAAACTTTGAACGTGACTGCTATCGTAGATTGACATTGATTACCTTTTAGTAAAACGAGCGAAGGAAATGGAGTCATGTAGAATACAAGCAAATAATCATTGTCATCAGTTGAGCCACACATTGGACCGAAAGGGCTCGGTTTGTCGAATTTATAAAGTATATTTATTGCTGATTGAAAATTATCCGGAAATGAATAACTACCAAACCAATGGCCATATGGCAAAGAATTGATTCCATTACGAAATGTTCCTTTGTATGTTGTTTGACCAGGTAAAATTTGAACACGAATAGACTTTATTTGTCCAACATTAAGCAAGCCTGCATGAACAGCTGTGATTCCAAGATATGAATCATCTGTATAAACATCTGTACCCCAAATCGAACCTCGATCAGCACCCGTTACAATGAATGTAAATATTTGTCCTATTTTTGAACGATAATTTTCTAGTTTTGCCGGAGCAATAACAGGTTGATCATTTTTTTCAAATACGTGTTTTTCATCGATATTCATTTTGATCTATGCCT
>Ga0209952_1001837_pt1 | contig 16986 bp, 17 predicted proteins | sample ThiBiot_750_biof_2_FD_183951 | JGI IMG/M metagenome (GOLD analysis project Ga0209952, IMG submission 183951) | Wastewater bioreactor microbial communities from Cape Town, South Africa - Thiocy_cont_750_biof (SPAdes) | ecosystem: Engineered > Bioreactor > Thiocyanate-remediating >...
CGTCTCGTTGGCGAGTGCCACGGCGAATGTCGCGGGAGCTGCCGTCATTCAGCCGCGCTGCGATGGATGGCCTGATCGGCGGGGAATTCGCACGTCACCGTGGTGCCTTTACCGACAGCGGAATCCACCCGCACCTTGCCGCCGTGCAGTTCGACGAAGGAACGCACCAGCGACAGGCCGAGGCCGGCGCCGCGATGCCGCGAGCCGTTGGAGTGGCTTTCGAACCAGTCGAACACTTTGTCCTTCACCTCGGCCGGAATGCCGGGGCCGTGGTCGCTGACGGCGAAGACGATGCTGTGGTCGCTGCGCCGGGCGCTGAGCGTGACGGCGGACTCCTGCGGCGCGAAGCCGACCGCGTTGGCGAGCAGGTTGTAGAGCACCTGCACGACGCGGCGTTCGTCACCGACGAAATGCCCGATGTTGGGATCTGCATCGACGCGCAACGCGATGTGGTCGCGCGCCAGCCGGTCCTGAATGCCTTCGGCAGCCGCGTCGATCGCCTTGCGGATATCGACCGGGCCGAGATTGAGCGTCATCGCGCCGGCGTCGATGGTGGCGAGATCGAGGATGTTGTTGATGATCGCGAGCAGCGCGTTGGTCGAGGCGGTGATGTAGCCGAGATATTCGTCCTGCTTCATCGTCAGCGGGCCAGTGGATGGATCGCTGAGGAAGTGCGCGAAGCCGATGATGGTGGTCAGCGGCGAGCGCAGTTCGTAGGAGACGTGGTGGACGAAATCCACCTTCATCTGATCGGCGGCTTCCAGTGCTTCGTTGCGCTCGCGCAGTGCGCGCTCGACGTTCTCGGTATCGGTGATGTCCTGGAACGTCAGCATGGTGGCGCCGTCGGGCAGCGGCAGCGTCATGCAGTCGAGCACGCTGCCGTCGGCGCGTTCCATCTTCAGCGGTTGCGGGCTGCGGTTCTCGATGGCGGTGATGGCGTCGCGAATGGTATGCCATGCCGCGTCGTCGCTGTAGAGTGGCTTGCACCAATCCACCACGGCTTCGATATGCGGCTGCTCGTTGAGCGCTTCGGGCGACAGCCGCCACATCTTGGCAAAAGCAGGATTGAACAGTTGCGCGCGGCCGTTGCTGCCGAACACGGCGACGGCTTCGGCGAGATTGTCGAGCGTCTCGCGCTGCACGCGGATCAGGCCGTCGAAGCGCCGCGCCAGATCGAGGCTTTCGGTGACGTCGTCGAACAGATAAGTCACGCCGCCTTCGGGATTCGGTGTGGTGACGATGCTGACCGCGCGGCCGTCCGGCAGATACCAGACGTCCTTGGCCGGCTCCACCGCGCGATAGGCTTCGTGCAGCCGTGCTTTCCAGGCGCGGAAATCCGGCTGCTCTGGAATCTTTCGCGCCGCGCGCAGCTTGTCGAGAATGCCGGAGTCGTCCGGATTGCCGTCGAGGAAATTGCGGTCGAGGTCCCACAGCCGGCGATAGGAATCGTTGTAGAACGCCAGCCGCCGCTCTGCGTCGAACACGGCCACGCCGGAGGAAAGTTGATCGAGCGTGCGGCGATGCGCGTCGGCCATGCGTTGCAGCGCCGCACGCAGGTTTGCGGCTTCGGTGGCGTCAATGGCGAGGCCGGCGCTGCCGCCCGGTACGTTGCGCGCGTGAATGTCGTAGATGCGTCGCTCGCCGCCGACCACGACGGGCAAGCGCGCATCGAACGCGACGTTGTCGTTGAGGGTGCGCACCATGGCGGCGCGATCGTCGCTGTCGAGCAATTCGAGATTGCCGGCAACCGCATCGGCAGGTGTCGCCGCGTCAGTTGCGCTGGCATAGGCGGCGTTTGCATAGGCCAGTTGCCCGTTAGCCTTGCGCGCCCACAGCGGCCACGGCGCGGAGGCCGCGATGCCGCGCAGCATTTCGGTTTCGGCAACGAGATCGCGATAGCGCAGGCTCATTTCCGCGAGATCGCGGCGCAAGCCGCCGAGTTCGCGAATCCGCACGATGGCCTGGCCGCCGATGGCGCGGCCCATCGCTTCCACCGCGCGGCCGTTGCTGGCGGTGAGATGAAGCTGAAAACTCTCGCCGGCTTCGCGCAGCGCATCGACCGCGTGGTCCATCTGCAACGCCGGCTCCGGCGGCAGCCAGGTGCCGAACGCCAGCACGCGCTGCGGCACGAGCGACGGGGAATCTTGCGGCAACAACAAGGCGACGTCGCCGCTGATGTCCGGGCGGTCGTCGCCGGCGGGCCACGAAATCAGCACCTGCGGTTCGGCGAACAGCAGCGCGCGGTAGCGGTCGGTTTCCGCCTGCAAGGCGTGGAGGTCGGTCTTGAGGCGGCGTTCGTTGGTGGCGGCGCGCATCCGCGTGCGCATCAGCAGAATGGCGGCGAGCACGGAGAAGCATGCCACGCTGGACGACAGCAGCATCGCCATGATGCCGCGCTGGTCGAGATCGGCGAAGATCGCCAATGCGGAACTGAGATCGCTGGCTTGTGCCGGCGATGCGGCGAGGGCCGTGGTCGCGGCGAGGCCGATCATGCCGTCGCGCACCAGGGATGTGCATGACAGCATGGTCCGACGTATCGCTGCGATGACGCCTGACATCGTTCGCCCCAAAACCGCACGGACGCATCGCGGCCCACCAGCACCGCGCGCGAATCGCTCTCAATATCCCTCAACCGGACTCGCACGAACAGAGTCCAGACCGTGAACGGGAGTCGCGGGTGGAAAAAATGCGGAGCTGTGTGCGGCGAAGCAATTCGGTTCCGGCGGATTCAGCGCCCGGTCGAGCCGAAACCGCCGGTGCCGCGCGCGGTGGCGGACAGTTCTCCCGCAGCGGGAACCAGCGTTGCATGCGTCACCGGCGCCACGATCATCTGCGCGATGCGCTCGCCGCGTTTGATCGTGAAGGGTTCGCGGCCGTGGTTGATCAAGAGCACGTTGATCTCGCCGCGATAGTCGGCGTCGATGGTGCCGGGCGAATTGAGCGCGGTGACGCCGAATTTGGCGGCGAGGCCGGAGCGCGGTCGCACCTGCGCCTCGAAGCCGGGCGGCAGCGCGATGACGAGGCCGGTCGGAATCATGCCGTAGGCACCGGGCGCAAGCACCATCGGCGCATCGTCAGGAACCGCGGCGACGAGGTCCATGCCGGCAGCATGTTCGGTCTGATAGGCTGGCGGCGGCAGGCCGCGCCCGTGCGGCAGTTGCAGGAATTCGACGGTCACGGATGTTTGCGGTGAAACGGTCATGATGCGGGCTTCCGTAGCGTGGCGGCGATCTGCGCAACGAGATGCGTTGCGACCTCGTCCTTACCCATCGCGGGCCAGGAGTCGACACGGACGCCGTCCGCCGCGCCGTCATCCTTGCTGATGAGATGCACGGTGTTGCGGTCGCCGCCCATGATGCCGGTTGCGGGCGAGACGTCGTTGGCGACGATCCAGTCGCAGCCTTTTCGCGCGAGTTTCGAGCGGGCGTTATCGAGCAGGTGTTCGGTTTCCGCCGCGAAGCCGATCACCAGCGGCGGCCGCCCGTCGGGGCGATGCGCGATTGTGGCGAGGATGTCGGGGTTCTCGACGAGGTCAAGTTGCGGAAACCCGCTCGCGGTCTTCTTGATCTTTTGCTCGCCCTGATTGGCGACGCGCCAGTCGGCGACCGCGGCGGCGAAGATCGCGACATCGGCGGGGAGCGCGGCCTCGACCTCGGCCAGCATGTCGCGCGCGCTTTCGACGCGTTTCACGGTGACGCCGGCCGGATCGCCGAGCCCGACCGGGCCGGTGATCAGTGTCACCTCCGCGCCGGCCGCTTGCGCGGCGGCGGCGATGGCAAAGCCCTGCTTGCCGGAGGAGCGATTGGCGATGTAGCGCACCGGGTCGATCGGCTCATGGGTCGGCCCGGCGGTGATCAGGATGCGACGGCCCGCGAGCGGCCTGGCGTGCGGTGGCCGGACCACCTCCAGCGCCTGCGCGGCGATCTCCAGCGGCTCCGACATGCGGCCGACGCCGGCTTCGCCCGCCTCCGCCATGGTCCCGCTGTTGGGGCCGATCATGCGGACGCCGTCGCGTTGCAATTGCGCGACATTGCGCCGGGTGGCGGCATTGGCCCACATCAGGGGGTTCATCGCCGGCGCCAGCAGCACCGGTCGGTCGGTGGCGAGCAGGATGGCAGTGGCGAGATCGTCGGCATGGCCCTGTGCCATCTTTGCCATCAGATCCGCGGTGGCGGGTGCGACGACGATCAGGTCGCAGTCGCGTGCCAGACGAATGTGGCCGGCATCGAACTCACTCGCGGAATCGAACAGGTCGGTGTAGCAGCGCTGGTTGGAGAGGGCGCTGGCGGCCAGCGGAGTGACGAATTGCTGCGCAGCATTTGTCAGCACACAGCGGACGGCGAAGCCGTTGTCCTTGAGGCGGCGGATCAAGTCCAGCGCTTTATAGGCCGCGATTCCGCCGCCGATGATAAGAGTAGCACGCAAAATACCGGCATTTTGGCTTCCGGCTGCGCTCTCTTTCGATGTTGCGGCGCGATATGAAGGTTCGGCGGCTGGCGTTGTGCCGCTTGCCGCATCGCGCAAAATGTTGCGCACTTCATCCTCGACGGATCGTCCATGCTGCGCTGCACGCAAGCGGAGTTCGGCTTTGATGGCGTCGTCGAGCTTGCGGATCGTCAGGCTGGCCATGGCAGCTTTCATGTCAAAAATGATAGCAATGCTATCATTCGTAATTGGGCGATGCAATCAGAATGGATTAGCGCACCAGCCACAAAATACTGACGAAGGTGATGGCGATTACCCATACACCTACGGTGCGCCAGCGATTCTGCCGGGCGCGGACGCGGCCCAGCGCGGCGATGGTGTCGGGTGAGAGCACCAGTCCGTCGCGCACCATGACCTCGAGCTGTTCCAGCACCCGGATCGAGCGCGAGGCGATGGCGGGGAGGCCGCTCATGGCCTTGCCCAGTTCGCCGGCGCCGGCCATCGCGCCCTGGATGCGGCCGATCGGCCCGAGGTTGCGTTCGATCCATTGGCGCACCACCGGATCGGCCACGGTCCAGATGTCGAGCTTGGGGTCGAAGCTGCGGGCCACGCCTTCCACCACCACCATGGTCTTCTGCAGTAGAATCAGCTCCGGCCGGGTCTGCATGTCGAACAGCGCGGTGACTTCCAGCAGCAGCGACAACAGCTTCGCCATGGAGATTTCCTCGGCGGTGCGGTTGTGGATCGGCTCGCCGATGGCGCGGATGGCTTGTGCGAAATTCTCCACCGAATGGTGCGCCGGCACATAACCGGCCTCGAAGTGCACCTCGGCGACGCGGCGATAGTTGCGTGTGATGAAGCCGAGCAGGATCTCCGCAAGAAAGCGCCGCTCTTTCAGCCCGAGGCGACCCATGATGCCGAAGTCGACCGCGACCAGCCGCCCCGAGTCGTCGAGGAACAGGTTGCCGGGATGCATGTCGGCGTGAAAGAAGCCATCGCGCAGCGCGTGGCGCAGGAAACTCTGGATCACCTTGCGGCCGAGATCGGGTAGATCGACCTGCGACGAGGCCAGCCGCGCGTGATCGTTCAGCGCGATGCCGTCGATCCACTCCATCGTCAGCACGTTGTTGGTGGTGCGGTCCCAGTCCACCGTCGGCACGCGGAAGTCGGGATCGTCGCGGGTGTTCTCCGCCATCTCGGAGAGCGCTGCCGCTTCCAGCCGCAGGTCCATCTCCATCGCGACCGAGCGCGACATGGTGTTGATGATCTCGATCAGCCGCAGCCGCCGCGCTTCTGCCGAATAGCGTTCCGCGCGCTCGGCAACGAACTGGAAGTCGGCGAGATCGCGGCGGAAACGCGCGCCGACGTGCGGGCGCAAAACCTTCACCGCGACTTGCCGGCGCTCGCCATCGCGCTCCACTTCGCCGCGATGCACCTGTGCGATCGAGGCTGCTGCAACCGCCGGACCGAACGTCGCGAAAGCCTGCGCCACCGGGCGTTCCAGCGATGCTGCGACGACGCTTTCGGCCTCGGCCTGCGGGAACGGCGGCAGCCGGTCTTGCAGGCTTTCGAGATCGCGCGCGAGCGCGACGCCGACCACATCGGGCCGCGTCGCGAGGAATTGCCCAAGCTTGAGATAAGCCGGGCCGAGCCGCGTCAGCGCGCGCGACAGCCGCGGGCCGGATTTCGCGCCGCGCCGTTCGATCAGCCGCGCCGTGCGCAGCAGAACCTGACCCGGCGCCGGCACCAGCGCCGGATCGACGGTTCCGAACACGCCCTCACGCGCGAACACGTAAGCGGCGCGTGTCAGCCGCGCGACATGCGAGAGTGCGGAGATCACAAGCGCCAGCCCGAATGCAGTGCCACGATACCGCCGGACAGCGGTTGCCAGTTGACGCGCGCGAAGCCGGCATCGCGGATCATGTCGGCGAAGGCGGCGGGCCTCGGAAACTTGCGGATCGATTCGACGAGGTACTGATAGGACTCGGCATCGCCAGTAACGGCGCGGCCGAGCGGCGGGATCACCTTGAACGAGAACAGCTCATAGAGCCGGTCGAGGCCGGGCACGTCCACGGAAGAGAATTCCAGGCACAGGAAGCGGCTGCCGGGCTTGAGCACGCGATAGGCCTCGCGCAGCGCGAGATCGATGCGCGGCACGTTGCGGATGCCGAAAGCGATCGTATAGGCGTCGAAGGAGCGATCCGGGAACGCCAGCGTCTCGGCGTTGCCTTCGACGAACGACACCCGGTCGTCGAGCATCTGCTTCACGGCGCGCTCGCGGCCGACCGCCAGCATATCGCCGTTGATGTCGCAGACGGTGGCTTGAAAACCGTAGCCGGACGCCTTCGCCGCGCGGAAGGAAATGTCGCCGGTGCCGCCGGCGACATCGAGCAGCGCGAACGGCGCGTCGTTGCGCGGTGGGTTCAGCGCATTGATCATCGCGTCCTTCCAGACGCGATGCATTCCGCCCGACATCAGGTCGTTCATCAGGTCGTAGCGCGACGCGACGCTGCGGAACACGTCGTTCACCAGCGATTGCTTCTCGCCCAGCGCGACGTCCCGGAAGCCGAAATGTGTGGTCTGGTCGGTAGGTTCCATGCCCATGCTCTCCGGGCCGGACCATAGCCTGCCGCGCTGCGGTACGCTACACACCAGACCCGCCAACGGCCGCACCCGCCGCGCGCCGTGGTTAACCGGGCAAATTCGCAAGGGAATGCCAATGGCCGCGCGTTTTACCACCGTGACCCCGATCCTGCGGATGTTCGACGTCCGCAAGGCACGGGAATTTTATCTCGATTTTCTCGGCTTCAAGGTCGAGTTCGAGCACCGCTTCGAGCCCGACCTGCCACTCTACATGGGCCTCTCGCTGGGCGCGGCGAAGCTGCACCTCAGCGAGCATCACGGCGACAGTGCGCCGGGTGCACGGGTGATGATCGAAACCGCCGGTCTTGCCGAGTTTCAGGCCGGGTTGCTTGCCAAGCGTTACGGCTACGCGCGGCCCGGACTGGAGCGCCAGCCCTGGGGCGCCACCACCATGACGGTGACCGATCCGTTCTATAACTGGCTGGTGTTCACCGAGAGCGAGGCGACATAAGGCCCGGCCACAAATCGAGCCGTCATGCGCGGGCTTGACCCGCGCATCCATCGCCTTTTGAAAAAGATGGATTGCCGGATCAAGTCCGGCAATGACGCCGGGCAGTGGCGTTGGGCCGACTAAGACGTGGATGGCCGGAATAAATCCGGCCATGACGACCGAGAGACGTATACTCTGCCGTCAGCAAGACAGAGAGCCAATGCCCGAACTTCCCGAAGTCGAAACCGTGCGTCGCGGCTTGCAGCCGGCGATGGAGGGCGCGCGCATCGTTCGCGCCGAAACCCGCCGCGCCGATTTACGCTTTCCGTTCCAGCCCGATTTCGTCGCCCGCCTGCAAGGCCAGACGGTGACGGGCCTCGGCCGCCGCGCCAAATACCTGATGGCCGATCTCGAATCCGGCGATGTGCTCTTGATGCATCTCGGCATGTCCGGCTCGTTCCGCGTGGTGACGGTGGATGGCGCTGCGACGCCCGGTGAATTTCATTACCCGCGCAACGAGGACCGCGCGCACGACCATGTGCTGTTCCAGATGTCGTCGGGCGCTCACATCATCTTCAACGATCCGCGCCGCTTCGGCTACATGAAGATCATCGCGCGCGCCGCGCTTGACGAAGAGCCGCTGCTGAAGGGCCTCGGCCCGGAGCCGCTCGGCAACGCCTTCGACGCCGCGATGCTGGCGAAGGCGACGGCGGGCAAGGCGACCAGCCTCAAGGCCGCGCTGCTGGATCAGCGCGTCGTTGCCGGCCTCGGCAACATCTATGTCTGCGAGGCGTTGTTTCGCGCGCATCTGTCGCCGAAGCGCAAGGCCGCGACGCTTGCGGACAAGAAGAGCGCGCCGACCGATCATGCGAAGCGGCTGGTAACCTCGATCCACGAGGTGTTGAATCAGGCCATCGAGGCCGGTGGCTCGTCGCTGCGCGACCATCGCCAGACCTCGGGCGAACTCGGTTACTTCCAGCATTCGTTTCAGGTCTACGACCGCGAAGGCGAGAAATGCCGGACGCGCGGATGTGGCGGCACCGTAAAACGTTTCGTGCAGAACGGCCGCTCGACGTTCTGGTGCCCGAGCTGTCAGAAATAGCGATAGAGAATTTCCGTTTTTGACGGAATTATCCGTCGTCATGCGCGGACTTGATCCGCGCATCCATCTTTTTGAAAAGGATGGATTGCCGGGTCAAGCCCGGCAATGACATCTCTGCGACGCATCGCTCGCGCGGTGCATCGCGCCCGGGATACAATACGCTTACGTCGCGTGGCTGCGCGTCGCCAGGCGATAGAGCGCGCGGGCGCCGGCATCGAGCAGGAAGCCGAGCAGGCCGATCATCAGCACCGTCGCCATCAGTTCGGAATAGGCGAGACGATCACGGGTATCGAGGATGAAGTAACCGAGGCCGGCGGAGACGCCAAGCATCTCGCACGGCACCAGTACGATCCAGACGATGCCGATGGCGAGCCGCAGTCCTGTCAGCACATGGCCGAGCACGCCGGGCAGGATGACGTGCCACAGCGTTTCCCAGCGCGTCGCGGCCAAGCTCGATGCAAGACTGAGCCACGCCGGCTGCAAGCGCCGCACGCCTTCGGCAGTGTTGAGCACGATCGGCCACACCGCCGCGAACGCCAGCATGAAATAGATCGGATCGTCACCGACGCCGAACACCATCACCGCGATCGGCATCCACGATAGCGGCGAGATCATGCGCAGGAACTGAAACGCGGGCGATGTCGCGGAGTTGAGCCGCTGGAAGCTGCCGATGGCGAGACCGAGCGGCACGCCGACCAGCAGCGCGAAGCCGAGCCCCACCAGCACCCGGCGCAGGCTTACCAGGATATGCACCGGCAGATCCGGCCCGCTGAGCAGCACGATCAGTTTCGGAATCGCGGTGGTCGGCGAAAAGTGCCGGATGAATCCGTCCGGCGACGCCAGCACGTCGGTGCCGAGCCACCACAGCACCAGCAAGGCCAGCAATCCACCGACGCCCAATGCCGCATTGGTCCATGCCGGCCGCGCGATGTTGAAGCGGGCCGGCCGCGAAGACGGCTCCGCGAGCGCACGTCGCTCCGCGCGCGTCAAACTGTCGGTGGGCCAGCTCATGCTCATGCTGCGATCACTTCGCTGCGGGTGAATGTCTCTGGCAGGCCGAATGCGGCCATGCCGCCGCTGGCGATGATGGCTTTCTTCACAAAGCTGTCGTCGACCAGTTCGCGTCCTGCGGCTGTCGGATCGAGTTTATCGAGGAAGCCACGATCGCCTTCCACCAGCGTATCCTTGAGCCGGCGCACCAGTTCTTCGGTGTAGCTCGGATAGGGATACGGCTGGAAATCGATACGGCGCTCGCGCCAGTCGGCGTGCCTGATCGCGCCGCTCTTGACGTAAATGCTTTCGTCGGTGTCCGGCGGCGCGAGCACCTTGGTCAGCACCTCGACGCTGTGCGGCGTGTACTGGTTCGGATTGTCCTTCGAGAGCAACGCGGCTGTCTCCGCGCGATGATCGCGGGTCCACAACTGCGCCTTCACCATGGCGTTGACGGCACGCTGCACCCATTCCGGGCGCTGCTGGATGTCGCGCTCGTGCATGAAGACGAGGCAGCAGGCGTGATCCTTCCAGACGTCGCCGGTGAAGCGCAGCATCTTGCCGACGCCGAGCACTTCGCTGGCGGCGTTGAACGGCTCGGCCACGATGTAGCCGCTGATCTGTTTCGAGGCGAGCGCCGGCACCATGTCGGCGGGCGCCATCACCACGAGATTGACTTCGTTGGCGGCCGGCTTGCCGGTGCGCTTCGACACTGGCGTCAGGCCATTCTCGCGCAGCAGGATTTGCAGCACAACGTTGTGGATCGAATACCAGAACGGAATCGCGACGGTGGTGCCGCCGAGATCCTTCACGCTGTTGATGTGCGGCAGCACGCTCAGGCCCGAGCCGCTGGTGTGATTCCAAGCCACCACCTTCGCCGGAGCCTTGCTGCCGAAGCGCGCCCATACCGTCATCGGCGACAAGAGATGCACGGCGTTGACCTGACCGGAGATGAAGGCTTCCAGCACTTGCGCCCAGCTTCGCAGCCGCACCGGCTTCTCGGCCTTGATGCCTTGTTCTTCAAAGAAGCCCTTGCCGTGTGCCACCAGCAGCGGCGTCGCGTCGGTGATCGGCAGGTAGCCGATGCGCAGCGGCGCGTCCGCTTCCTGCGCGCGAGCTTCATAGGCGCGCAGCAACGGCGCGGCGCCGCCGGCGGTCAATAGCGCGGAGAGCTTCAGCATCTGCCGGCGTGACACATCGAAACGGGTAAACTCATCGGCGGACATGGCAGAACCTTTCATGTGTCGTTTCGTGCGGACGCAAGTGCGCGGCGGCGGGAATTAGGCGGCGCGGCGTTGCGCGGTGCCGCGCAGCGTCGAGAGGATATCGACGCGGATCGCGCCAAGCTCGGCGATGAAATCCTCGCGCGGTTTCGGCAGATTGATGCGCCACTCGCCGATCGCGGAGGCTGGCGCGCCGCCGAGCAGCAGAATGCGGTCGGAGACCAGCAGCGCCTCGTCGATATCGTGGGTGATCAGGATCGCGGCGGTGCGGAAGTCGCGCACCACTTTCAGCAGCAGATGCTGCATCTCGGTGCGGGTGACTTCATCGAGCGCGCCGAACGGTTCATCCAGCAGCAGGATTTCCGGCTTGCGCGCGAGGCAGCGCGCGAGTGCCGTGCGCTGCGCCATGCCGCCGGAGAGTTCGGCGGGAAACTTGCGGCGTGCTTGCGTGAGCCCCACCTCGCGGATCGCCATCTCGACGCGCGCTTCGCTCTCGGCCCGCGACTGCTTCGGCTGGTGCTTGAAGTCGAGGCCGAAGGCGACGTTCTTCTCGAGCGTCAGCCACGGCAGCAGGCTCGGATCCTGAAACGCGACGGCAACGCGCGGATGCACGCCGTCGAGCGGCGCGCCGTTCATGGTCACTGTGCCGGAGGTCGGCGCTTGCAGGCCGGCGAGCACGCGCAGCAGACTGGATTTGCCGACACCGCTGGATCCGAGCAGGCTGACCGTTTCGCCGGGAGCCAGTGCGAAATCGAATCCCTCGATCGTGGCGCGCGACTGGCCGGGATAACGCAGCGCAACGTCGCGCGCTTGCAGCACCGGTGTTTCAAGCGCCGGTGCCTCGTGTCGCGAAGTGTGAAGGGCAAGCTGGGTCATGGTGTCACGCGATGGCGGAGATCGCCGCCGGTTGTTCGTGGATTTGCAGCGACAGCTTCAATTGCACGATGCTCGGCGTGATGATCGGCAGGAACGCCGCCTCGCGCTGACGGCGCTGGAAGCCTTCGCCGGGACCGGAGAGATAGGCGCGGCCGCCGGCGGCGTAGAGTTCGAGTTGCAAGGCTTCTGCGGCGATTTCGGCAAGCTGGATGCGCAAACGAAACAGTTGCGCCGGATGCTCGACGAAGCGGTTGCCGTTCAGGCCGTCGCGCAGTGCGGCCTCGGCGGCGCGCAACGCGGCTTCGAGTTCGATCACCGGCTGCGCCAGCACGTCGCGCTCGCGATTGAGCCGTGCACCGGCCTCAGTGAGCGCGCGGCGGGCGAGGCCGCTCGACATCGCGCATTGCAGCGCCAGGAACGCGGGGCGCACCTTCGGCAGCCATTCGCTGGCGTTCTTGTGCAGGATGCGGTCCTCGCCGATGCGCACGTTGTCGATCTTGAGTGCGGCGGTGCTGGTGGCGCGCATCGCCATCAGGTCGAGATCGGCGGAGCGCTCGAGTCCATCGTCGTCGGACGACAGCACCGCGACAAACGCCGGCGTGTTGCCGTCACCCTGAATTGCGGCGGCGACATCGAAGCCGCCAAGGCGCAGATTGGTTACCCACGGCAGTTTGCCGTCGACGCGCAGGCCGAAATCCTGACGCTGCGCCTTGATCTGCAATTCCTCGATGCCGGAGAGAAACTTCATCGCGTTGGACAGGCCGGTGGCGCCGGCGCGTCGGCCTGCCAGAAGCTCCGGCAGCAGCTTTTCGCGTAACGCCGTGTTAGGCGATTGCAGCAAATATTCGATGAATGTGCGGTGACCCCAGAACACGAATCCTGCCGCCAGCGAGTGTTCCGACACCGCGCTGATCGCCGTGACGGCATCGTTGATGTCGCCGCCGCTGCCGCCATGCTCCACCGGTACACCGATGCGGAACAGGCCGGCATCGGCGAGGCGCGGCACGACATGCGCCGCGGCGTCGTTGCTGGTGTCGAGATGTGTGGCCGTGTCGTCGAGCCAGGCGGTGAGATCGGCAGGAAGCGTGGTCATGATCGGTGCCCTTACTCGGCCGCGACAGAGGTGGGTGCGCCATTCCACGCATAAGGCTGAAGCTGCGGGTTAAGGTCCGGCTTGCCGAGATTGTTGGCGAAGTTGCACAGCGTCGCGAGGCTGACGCCGAGCACCACTTCGAGTGCGTTGGCGTCGTTGAAGCCAGCGGCCTTGAAGGTTGCGAGTTCGGCGTCTGCCACCGCGCCACGGCTGCGGATCACCGCACGGGTGAAATCGGCGACGGCGTTGAGCTTGGCGTCCGGCACCTTGGCGTTGGCGCGCAACGCGTTGACGACGTCTTCCTTCAAACCGGCCTTCTTGGTGGCGACGGCGGTGTGGCCGGCGACGCAGAAGCCGCAGCCGTGGGTCGCGGCAGCGGTGATCTGCACCGCTTCGCGCTCCGCCAGCGACAGGCCGCTGCGGGCATTGACGCCGGAGACGGTCTGGTAGGTTTCCAGCGCCACCGGTGCGTTGGCGAGCAGGCCGATCAGGTTCGGAACGAAGCCATTGGCCTTTTCGGCCTTGGCGACGCCGTCCTTGGCGGCTTCGGGGGCGGTTTCGACGGTGAGAATGGGCAAACGGGCCATGGAAGGCTCCTCCAACAGGGATCACTTGAGCGGATCGGCGCCGTTGCGTCGGTCGCGTCATCTTCAACTGATACCGATGTAGCAAATTTCTATCGTCTGGAGGGCCATTGCGGAAAATAACAAAACATCGTTCGCTCAAATTGGCGGAGTTGGGAGAAAATTCTCCTCCCGTCGAGCGTGAGAGAAAGTTCGCCTGTTGTTCGGAATGCGGGTGTCATGGTCCGCGCCGAAAGAGCATTAAAGCCGCAACTTTGGTCTCGCGGACGTCGAGCATTGGCCGCGACCTCACGCTCGTCATGGCCGGGCTTGTCCCGGCCATCCACGCTTTGATCGTTGCTACCGTTAAGACGTGGATGCCCGCGACAAGCGCGGGCATGACGACGGAGAGGGATGGTGTCTGATTGAGTCGGGACAAATCGTGCCGTGAACCATCACCGCATCGTCATTGCTGGCGCAGCGAAGTGGTCCAGGACCATCAAACAAGGACTGGATTGCTTCGTCGCAGCGCTCGCAATGATGGCGGGTTAGCGGCTGGAGCCTGGGGCCCAGCGCGCCTCAGTCCAGCGGTCGCGCTTCTTCCGGCAGCATAATCGGGATGCCGTCGCGGATCGGGTAGGCGAGTTTGGCGGCGCGCGAGATCAGTTCCTGCCGCGCGGCGTCGAATTCCAGCGGGCCCTTGGTGAGCGGACACACCAAAATCTCCAGCAACTTCGGATCGACGCTGGATTCAGAATGCTCGTTCGAGGGCATGGTCATCTCCAGTAAATTCTCTCCGTTCTTTATCACACCTTGCCGGACTGGCGACGGCCTTGCGGGGCCACGATCCGGATCAATTCCGCGGTCGCGTTCTGCTGTTGCTTCCGCGCAAGTTGTCGATCGCTCAGCGTGAACCCCACAAACGCCCAGTAAAGAATTTGCGCCTGCGCCGTTGCGCGTGATGGCGGCCATCCGGATTTTTCCAGCAGGCTCGCGATGTAGGACACCCGGCGGCGGTCGATCGCATCTACCGCCTTGCGCGCCAGCGGCTCGTGCATCGCCCAGCCGCGGATCGCCGCTTCGGTCGCAAGCCGGGTGCCGAACGCGGTGCGGATCAGCCGCCGCAAGGCGTCCTCGCTACGGCCTTCGGTTTCGAGCGCGGCGATGACGCGTTCGGCGGCGACCTCGCGCCAGTAGTCGAGCAGCGCCGCGTGAAAAGCGGCGACGTCGGCGAAGTGCCAATAGAAGCTGCCGCGCGAGACGCCCATGGCTTTCGCCAGCGGCTCGGCCTTGAGCGCGACGAAGCCGCTGGTCGTCAGCGTCTTGAGACCTTGTTTGAGCCAGTCCGTGACTGAGAGCTGATCCGTCGTCATCCTTTCACCATACAGTACTGTATTGACGAAGGCAAAGCCGGGGCGTATAGACCATACATATCTGTATGGAGGCTCCGATGCGGGATGTTTTCCTTCAAATCGCCGGCGTCGCCGCGATCGTCGTCGCGCTGATCCACGCCGTTCTGAGCGAAACCAAACTGTTTCCGCACGTCACCGTGACGCCGCCGCGTTTGCAACTGCTGGTGCGGTTGGTCTGGCATTGCAGCACGGTGGCGTGGATCGCCGGCGGCGCGCTCCTGATCGCGACGCCGTATTTCGAATCGCAGACGGCGCGGCACTGGATCGTGGCGACGATGGCGGCGAACTATCTATTTGCGACGCTGGTCAACGCCTGGGCAACGCGCGGCCGGCACTTCGGCTGGATCATGCTCGGCGCGGTGTCGGTCTTTGCGATCGCGGGCTACTGAGCGCGCAGCTATTGCAGCGGCGGGTCGCCGCTGGTGCGCTTCTTGGCGAGGTCCATTTCGGTGACTGCGATCAGGATTTCCGCGCGGGTCTTCAGATCCGGCGCTTCCAGCATCGCCTGCTTCTCGGCAGGGCCGTAAGGCGACATCATCGCCAGCGCATTGACCAGCGCCTCGTTCGGCGCTTTCTCGATGCCTTCCCAATCAACCTTGAGGTGATTGACCTTGAGGAAATCGGACAGCACCTCGAGCAGCGTGGCGCGGTCGACGTCGTCCTCGCCCTTGCGCGCGGTGAAATCGTCGACGAAGGGGAACAGGTCAATCTTGCACTGACGGTACGGCGTCAGCACCGACAATTCCTCGACCACCTTGAAGCGCGAGACGCCGGTGAGTTCGAGGAGGTAACGGCCGTCGCCGGATTCGGCGAGCTGGGTGATGCGGCCGAGGCAGCCGACCTTGAACAGTGTCGGATGATCGGGATTTTGGCTGTGCGCCGCGTCGGGCTGGATCATGCCGATCAGGCGATGGCCGTCGCGGAAGGCGTCATCGACCATGGCGAGATAACGCGGCTCGAAGATGTTGAGCGGCATCTGGCCGCGCGGCAGCAATAGTGCGCCCGGCAATGGAAACACCGGGATCACTTCCGGAAGATCGACGGGGCCGCGATATTCGGCATTGATCGGCATGGCTGACCCTGATGGTGCGGGATGATGCCTTATTGCTTTGTCTTATGAGAACAGGACAGTCGACAGGCGCTTGCGGCCTTCGACGGTGGCGTCGTCGGCGCCACCCCAGGCCTCGAAGAACTGCACGAGCTGCTTGCGCGCGCCGTCATCGTTCCATTTGCGATCGCGCTTGACGATTTCAAGCAGATGCTGCGTGGCCTCGCTACGCTTGCCGGCGGCGTTGAGTGCGGTGGCCAGATCGAAGCGCGCCTGATGGTCGAGCGGATCGGTGGCGACCTTCTGTTCCAGCTCCGCGACGGGGCCGAGCGAGGTCGCCTGCTCGGCGAGATCGATCATCGCCTGCACCGCGCTGACGGCCGCATCGCTCCGCTTGGCTTCCGGCACCAGCGCCAGTGTCTGCTTGGCTTGCTCAATGGCGCCGCTCTCGGCGTAGCAGCGCGCGAGGCCGGCGAGCGCCGGAATGTTGGCAGCATCGGCGGCGAGGACTTCGGCATAGATCGCGGCGGCGGTCGAGGCATCGCCGGCGGCCTGCGCCGCTTCGGCTTCCTTGAGCAGGTCAGCAATGTCGCCGGCGGCATCGGGAATGCCCGCGGTCAGTTTGTCGATGAAGGCCGTGACCTGGCTCTCCGGCAGCGCGCCCATGAAACCATCGGCCGGCTGGCCGTTGACGAAGGCGATGACCGCCGGGATCGACTGGATGCCCATCTGGCCGGGGATGGCCGGATGCTCGTCGATGTTCATCTTCACCAGCTTGACCTTGCCCTTGGCGGCGCGGACGGCCTTTTCGATGATCGGCGTCAATTGCTTGCAGGGACCGCACCACGGCGCCCAGAAGTCGATCAGCACCGGCTGGCGCTTCGATTCCTCGATGACGTCCTTCATGAACGTCTGCGTGGTGGTCTCCTTGATGAGATCGGCGCTTGCCGGCGGCGTCGCGCCGTCACCCTGCTCAAGAATTGTCACGTTAACCTCACCTGATGTTCTGGGCTTGCCGGATGGAACGCGGCCGTCGGGCTGTAAATGGCGTGGCGGGGCAGGATTTGCAATCCGCCGCCATGCCGCAACCGTGCCGGCGGGCGAGGTTCATGCGAGTCCCAAAAGTCGGCGATCTTTTGCTGAAAATCATTTTATAACAATGTCTTGAATGGGTTGGTCTG